>Ga0209403_10006691_pt1 | contig 11600 bp, 12 predicted proteins | sample ArcticOcean_MG_C_8_FD_187440 | JGI IMG/M metagenome (GOLD analysis project Ga0209403, IMG submission 187440) | Marine microbial communities from western Arctic Ocean - ArcticOcean_MG_CB11_86 (SPAdes) (version 2) | ecosystem: Environmental > Aquatic > Marine > Oceanic | place: Arctic Ocean... | reverse complement strand
TTGTGATAGGTGGAATACGCCTTGGTTTGCGCGCCACCAAGTTTCTTAAACGCTGGAATATCGCCAGCATTCTTGGCGTCCTGCTTTTGTTCGATTGCATATTGAAGCACGGTCCGCCGCTGTTCGGCGCCAGTGGTTTCTCGTACGTCGACTCCTGTCTCGGATCTATTCGAGATTTGCAGATTTACGATTTTGTGGAGAAGATGTTTGGCGTTTAGCCACGACCGGGGGTCTGCTTGAACTTTTTGTTTGCCAACGTCTTACCAGACTTCGGGTCAACAAATTCTACGTATTTGCCAGAAGACTCGAAACCGAATACCACAATCGCACCAGACTTGTCGAACTCAAAGGTCACTCGATTGTTGTAGCGGAAATGGGCAACCGGTCCGATCCCTTGGAGGTGCGTGTTCCAAAGTTCTTTCCCCGATGTCAAGTCAACAGCTTTGACGCTGCAGCCCGACGAACTAGGGTTGTACACCGCAACATACATTGTTTCATCGCGAATTAAGAAGGGTGTCGTTTGGTTGACCTTGGTCGTGTAGTCAATTTTATCGCCAGCGGTGATATTTAGAATGACGTTAGACCACGGGAATTTTGCATTCTCCGAGTTGATGTCAACTTTGTACTTCTTGTCTAAGCCTTTGGCGTAGTTTTTTGTGTCCAAAGTTTTGGCATCCCACTTCCACTTCGTTTCAACGGCCTTTGCTGAGTAGTCGGGCGCCACGTCGTTGTCGGGTTCCACGTCGTCGCCGCTGAATCCTGGCGACAAAACCAACAGCCCGATTAGTGAACTAGTTAAGATGCTCATTTGGATCTCCTTCGTTGAATATTGAATTGGCGGTTGGCGAGAATTTTCCCAGTGGCGAGGTCGACGATTTCGATGTACTGCCCCGACGTTTCGTTCCCGTGAACAATCGCTACATCCTTTTCAACTTCGAACGCAACTCGATTACTGTATTTCGAGTGTTCGATTTGGCCGCAGCCTTTCAAGTTCGTCTTCCAAATAGGCTTTCCGGATTTCAGGTCGACGGCCAAAAGCATGCAGCCGGTTGAAATGGCGCTGTATCTGGCGTAATAAATTCGACCGTCTTGAATGCGAAAGGGTGTCAGCGAATGAATGTCGACGCGATAAGTGATCGCTCGGCCGTCTTCCACTGTCAACCTTGTGACCGGTCGAGGGTCGCCGAACCGCAATCGAACCTCCTCTAGTGAAGCGTTCATGTCAGCGGGGACGTCGCGAAGATAGTAGGTCGCCGCCTCTTTTTCCTTATCCCAGGACCATTTCATCGAATTTAAACGGACTTGTGGAGAAACCGGTTCGTGGGCGTCCACTGCGTTTATTCCGACGCTAAGTGCAATCACCAAACTGAATAACAACCGTTTCATCTCGGGCTCCCATAGGTAAGTCTTCCGCGGGCTACACAGTACAAGACGAGGCAATTCGCAGCGAGTTTCGAAGGAACTGAGAAGAATTATTGGGGCAGAGGTTTCTAAGTTGCGCAATTAAGTTGACCAGTATTGGTCGTTCATCGCGAGAAAATTTTGTCAGGACCGCTTTTTATCGATCAGGGCCATCTTCTTCGTGCGAGACCAGCGTTTTACAGCATATTCGCGTTTCAGCGCCAGCGAATGCGAATCGAGTTCTTCTGAATAGACCAGCTCTACGGGACCGCGTCCGCGCGTATATTTCGCGCCCGTTCCCTGATTGTGTTTGTCGATGCGTTGTTCCAGATCTTTGCAGATACCTGAATACAAACTGTCATCGCTGCATCGTACGAGATAGAAGTACCATTTCTCTTGCATCGTGAGATCATGCCAGAGATTTGTAACCGCGAACAGCTCAGTTTTCTTGGGTAAACGGCCTTCTTAGGGCCAAATCCCTACGTGGCAATTCGCGCTTCAAGCAACTAAAATAGCGTGGACAATAACTACGCGGCAAGACCTACGCGACAAGAAGCCTGCCCAAATTTGCCTGCACCCCGACTTCCCTCATTGAAGCGAATCCTCATGCACAAATCAGATAGATTTCGGCTCGTCGTTTTCATGCTACTTTCCAGTTCCTTTGGAATTGCCTCTCAAACGGATGCCATTGCACAAGGCACGGTCGCGGACTATCTGCGTTCTGCCGGTTTACGTTCGCGGTTTGACAAGAAGGTTTTCAAAACGAAGATCGAACCGCATTGGTCTGCGAACAACAAAAGGCTTTGGTATCGCAACGACTTGGCTGACGGCAAACGCGAATACATTCAGGTCGATATCGATGCGGCCAAAAGAGAGCCGGCATTTGACCACCAGCGGCTCGCAAAGGTGCTTTCCGAATCGACTAAACAAGAAATTCAAGCCGACAATTTGCCGATCGATTGGATCGTGCTTGAAGACGGCAGCTTTACCGTTTCAGTCAAAGGCAAGGGTTGGAAAGTTCAAGTCGAGGATTACTCTGTGACTTCAGTCGATAATCCCGAGCGATCGAGACCGCAAGAGTTCAAGCGAAACCATCTCCGCTCGAATGGGTTTAGCAAAGCGAGCGATCTTTCCCCAGATAAGGCATTCAAAACTTTTTCCCGGGACCGCAATCTGTGGCTGCGCGAGGAGCAGGGCGGAAAAGAGCACCAACTGACCTCCGACGGCAAGGATGGCGAAGACTATCGCAGCGGTGTCTACTGGTCACCCGACTCATCTCATTTCATTGCGACCAAAAACTACCGCGGCGAAGAACACATTGTCCATATGGTGGAGTCTTCTCCTAAGGACCAGGTTCAACCGAAGCTTCATTCGCACAACTACATCAAACCCGGCGACAAAATCTCTCAACAAAAGCCGCATTTATTCGATGTTGTGGCGAAGAAAGAAATTCCCGTCGATGACAAATTCTTCTCCAATCCATTTGGGATACAGGAATATCGCTGGACGGCCGACTCCAAGCGGTTTTCGTTTTATTACAACCAACGCGGTCACCAGGTAGCGAGAATCGTCGTGATCGATGCTTCGACGGGAGATACGGCGACCTTGGTCAACGAAGAACCGAAGACATTCATTGATTACGCTCACAAGAAGTTCTCCTATTATCTCGACGGTTCGTTCGAGATCGTATGGACGTCTGAACGAGACGGTTGGAATCATCTATACCTTTACGACTCGCGAACTGGCGATGTCAAAAACCAAATCACCAAAGGCAATTGGGTCGTCAGGAAAGTGACTCACGTCGATGAGTCGAATCGCCAAATCTGGTTCGAGGCCTGTGGGATATACCCCGAACAAGACCCTTACTACATTCATAACTGTCGCATAGATCTAGACGGCACGAACTTCACGGTTTTGACCGGCGGCAATGGTACACACACGATTCAGAATTCGCCCGACGGTGAGCATATCATCGATACCTACTCCAGAGTTGACCTGCCACCTCAGCACGAATTGCGTCGCGTCGCGGACGGCAAGTTTATTTGTAAACTGGAACAAGCGGATTGGTCCGCGTTATTGAAAGCGGGCTGGCAAACCCCCGAGCGATTTGTTGCGAAGGCGCGGGATGGCAAGACCGACATCTATGGCGTTATTTGGCGACCGACGAACTTCGATCCGAAGAAGTCCTACCCCGTTATCGAGAAGATTTACGCAGGACCTCACGGCTCGTTCGTTCCCAAGCGTTTTTATCACCATTTTCGCGTTCAAGACTTGGGTGAGCTTGGTTTCATCATCGTTCAAATGGACGGCATGGGCACTTCGCATCGCAGCAAAGCCTTTCACGATGTTTGTTGGAAAAACCTCGGCGACTCCGGCTTTCCCGATCGCATCTTATGGATGAAGGCGGCGGCCAAAAAATACCCCTACATGGATACGAGTCGAGTGGGGATCTACGGCGGGTCAGCTGGCGGGCAAAGTTCGACTCGAGCGATGCTCGCACACGGTGACTTCTACAAAGTCGCGGTTTCCGATTGCGGCTGCCACGATAACCGCATGGACAAAATCTGGTGGAACGAACTTTGGATGAGTTGGCCGGTGGGACCTCACTACGCCGAACAGTCCAATGTGACCAACGCCCATAAGTTACAAGGCAAGCTGCTTCTCACTGTCGGGGAACTCGATCGCAATGTCGACCCAACGTCGACGATGCAAGTCGTTAATGCACTCATAAAGGCCGACAAAGATTTTGACCTCATCGTTTTTCCGGGCGGAGGGCACGGTGTAGGAGAAAGCTCCTACGGGTTGCGCCGACGCCGCGACTACTTCGTCAGACACCTGCTGGGCGTTGAGCCTCGGGCAAAATAGACGAGTAAACTAAACGGGCAACAAATAACTCACGCTTCATTCGATTCAAGACCCCAATTCACAATGATCCGGACCAAAAAATGAAATCGATATCCTGCTTGTATTTACTGATAGCCGTCGCGTGCACTGCTTCACTAACTCAAACGGTCAACGCGAAGCAGCCAAATTTTGTATTCATCTTGGTCGATGACCTAGGTAAAAATGACTTGGGGATTGAAGGCAGTAAGTTTTACGAAACGCCGAATATCGATGGCCTAGCAAGACGCAGTACACGTTTTGAGCGAGGCTATTCTTCATGCCAGGTTTGCAGCCCCTCTCGAGCCGCGATTCATTCCGGAAAAACCCCCGCGCGTTTGAATCTCACCGATTACATTTCCGTCCGTGGTTCAAATCAACCCGCCGGCTGGAAACGGAACACCGTTCTTCTACCAGCCAAATACGAAATGCAGTTGCCGTTAAGCGAAGTCACGATTGCCGAAGCTCTCAAAGAAAATGGATACAGCACTTTTTTCGCGGGAAAGTGGCATCTCGGTGGCGATGGCTTCACTCCCAGTGAACAGGGATTCGATGTGAATCAAGGTGGTTATCACTTCGGTACACCTCCCGGTGGATACCATTCGCCTTACAACAACCCCAAACTCTCCGACGACGCTCCAGGTACTGAACTTCCAATTCGGCTCGCCAAAGAAACGGCGAAGTTCATTACCGAAAAAGGAAAAGCGAAGAAACCATACTTTGCCATGCTTTCGTTCTACTCGGTTCATGGACCGATACAATGCAGCAAGGCGCGGTGGGAAAAATACCGTGCCAAAGCCGAAGCGATGGGACTGATTAAGAATGGAAGCGAAGTGAACCACGAGAACGCTCGTTTCCTTTTCGACCGCACCAAAGAAGTACGACAAGTTCAGGATCACCCAATATACGCAGGCATGATGGCCGCGCTCGACGACGCAGTTGGCGTCGTATTGGATGCAGTAAAACAAAGCGGTACCGAGAATGACACGGTGATCATCTTTACTTCGGATAACGGCGGAGTCTCATCTGGCGACGGCTTCGCGACAAGTTGCTTGCCAATGCGCGGAGGAAAGGGACGTCAGTGGGAAGGCGGTATCCGACAGCCCTACTACATCGCTGTCCCCGGTGTAACCAAGGGCGAAGTGACGAACGTCCCCGCAACCGGTACCGATTTTTATCCAACGATTCTCGAATTGGCTGGACTACCCCAACGCACAAAACAACATCTTGACGGAGTCAGCCTCGTCCCCGCCATTAAAGGTAACGAAATGGAAAGTCGACCATTGTTTTGGCATTATCCGCACTACGGCAATCAAGGCGGAGAGCCCTCGGCAATGATGATCGATGGCGACTGGAAACTAATTCACTACTTCGAAGACAAACGCGATGAACTCTATCAAATAGCCGACGACATTGGCGAGAGAAAAGATCTCGCGAGTTCAGAGCTTGTGCGAGTCTCCTCGATGCAAAAGAATTTACGGAATTGGCTCAAGAGCGTCGACGCCCAATTTCCAACCAAGAACGCTAAATACAATGCCGAAGCGAATGCTCGTTCGCAAGTATCAATCAACAAAGTTGGCATGCCAAATCGCGAAAAGCAACATGCCGCTTTCCTCAAATCAAAGTATCTTCCGCGCGGTGGTTGGTGGGACCAGCGAGCCCCGAAGAAGTAGTGCTTCTCAATATTTTGGCGACATCGCGCCACTGAATTTCACCCCAAGAATCAACGTTCCGATGACGCGAAATCCACTGGCCTCGTGACGTGGCCAACAAAACCGACACAGTCGGTTGGTTGGAGCTGAATTTGAATTTTCGCAGCGAAATTGTCGCACGAATCGTGTTGTCACATGCTATGTTTCTAAGGTTTCATTTGCAAAAAGGGCAGTTAAATGGAACCGTCTTTTAAGTAAGTTTGCACAACACGGACTATCTACTTGGCCGTGGCAAACTTGGGGCAGAATTCCAAGATCACTCACTCACCTGCTTGCTTGTCAATTTGTGCGCGCGTTTGCGCGCTCAGAACTTCAGGCGGCGGAAAGCCGAAATGTTCGACTTAGTGTGGGGTTGCGCGCTGGCTTCAAAAGGAGCGACCAAATGAACCGACTTTCACGAATCCTCCATTCGGACGAGTATTTCTTCTTTCGTTGTGCTTGTGGGGTTATGTCACTCGTTGTTTTGGCAACCCATATTCCCACCGAGGAGTTTTCCGGTCAAGACCTTTGGTTCCCCGGCCTCGACGAAATTAACGATGGCATGATCGTTCGGTCGATTCTATACGCAATGCTCACGTTGTTATTGGTACTCGCCTGGACGGAACAAGCAAATATCCGCCGCCACTTAGTTCGTCAATGGACATGCAGCTTTGGAAATAAAGGGCTGTTTATCGGGCCCATGACAATCGCGGCGGTTTTCTCAATAATGAACGAAGTAACTCGTCCCTTCGTTTCGCAAACGTGCTCGTTTTTGGATTTCTTTGCGAGCATGATTGGTATCGTATTTGGGTTCTTCGCGTGCGTCGCGTTCATTCGCTGGCCGCAACCTAGTTTGGTAACAGTACAAGAGCATTTGGTAACGGTACAAGAGCAGTCGAGCCAATCGAGGAAACGAGTTCCAGTCGCGCCGCGACTGGGAACAATCCCTCCACGGCGTCGCAAGAATATTCGAAGAGAAGAATCTAGCGATCAGCCAGGCATCACGACGGGCACTGACAACGCGGACACTGACAACGCGGACACCGACAAAGGGCTGGAGCAAAATGGCGGACCGAAAAAGAAACCTCAAGTGACTCGACCGTCCGCGTTTCGCATAAGAATCAAGCTACCCAATGCGGGCTCGGCGAGCGAGTTCGAAGAGTCGAGTCTCGTCGCTCCAGTCGTTCAGGAATTCGAGTAGTGCAGCGTCTTCGAGACGCTCGTCCGTCGCAATTGCCTGACGGTTCCGTTCCAGTAGGTCTTCGTGTTCATTGAGCAGGTTCGCGTTGTCGACAGCCGCGAATGCGATCGGGAACGTGACGCCAATCCCAAAATTATTGGCGAAGAAAATGAAATCGAAAACGCTAACGCCACCATCGTTATTGAGGTCAGCATATGCCGGAGCTCGAGGTATTGCCAAGCTAAACCAATAGCTAAACGTCGTGAAATCGAAAACGGATACGCCCGTATCTCCATTCCATTCCGCTTTCAGTACGTAGAACGAATTGTCGACGTCACCTCGCAGCACGTAAGAATCGCCGCCTTGGCCATCGCCATCAGCATCCAAGAAGTTGCCAGCCAAATCGGTCAACTGCTGCCCATTAATCGATAGTTCATAAACACCTGCTGGCAACTCGTGAGCGTCGAATTACAGAGTCAAAGTATCGCCGCTCCAATCGAAATTGTCAGCGTCCAGTACAATCGGTTTGTCGGCATCGGCAGGAGCGTTCACTCCCAGATTCGTTAGTGTAATAGCGGTGTTGTTGGGAAGGATGGGCTCGTCGAATGTCGCGACGATTGTCGCAATCGAGCTGCGTTGAGTTGCCCAGTCCGACGGCGCCGGTTCAGCGGGGAGTGGATCGGGATCGATGATCCCCGCGTTGATTTCGACGGAAATCACCTGAGGTGATATCTCTTCTAACGCTTGGATGCCGAAGTTTTGTACCTCGACAATCCGATCGGCCACGACCGTTACGTCTCGCGAAGCTTGCTTACTAATATCAAATGACCGGACGCCAGATACGTTCCATCTGCCGCGGTCATTTCGGCCCGTTCACCGCCGTTCCAAATATTGTCATTGTTAGCGTCCAGGAAAACTCGGCGAGTGGCGAGTCCAATTTCACCAGCGGCCAAATCGAGAGTGCCATCGCCATCGAGATCTTCAAACACTTGCCCCAGAATGTCCGCGGCCAAAAGGCGACGACATTCGAGTTGTTCAATGCGCAGACGCCGGAACGTGTGGCCTGAGTTCGCTCGGCGATCGGCCAACTGGCGAAGGCGAGCTCTCGACGGTTTTCGGTGGTGTGCCATCGTGGTAGTTATCGTGGTGGTTTGCAATGTTTTGAGTTCAGTCATTCACAACCTTTTATTCTGGATTGGACCAGCTTCGACAGCAAGGGAATTGCGGTTAATAGGCGAGCTTTAACAGCCACTGCCCTTTCTATGGTTGGTTGCCATCCAAAACAACGTACAATGCGCCAGGTAAATCGATGGGGCCTTTGCAATACGAAATGAGCCCGTTTAAAGGTGAGCGTCTAGAAGTGAGCGTTTAGAAATCAGGTAGGATCACGTGGCAAAGCTTTATTTTTACTACTCGGCAATGAACGCTGGCAAATCGACGACTCTCTTGCAGTCGTCCTACAATTACCGCGAACGCGGGATGAGCACTGTGGTGCTGACACCCGAAATCGATAACCGGGAAGGCAACGGTAAAATCACTTCGCGAATTGGCTTGGAAACCGAAGCCGTCACTTTTAATCAGTTCGACAACTTATTCGAAACCTGCCGACGACAAAACGAGGAAGGCGAAATCCACTGTGTTTTGATCGACGAAGCGCAGTTTCTTTCGCGTAAGCAAGTTCACCAACTAAGCGATGTCGCCGACACACTGGACGTCCCCGTGTTGGCGTACGGTTTAAGGACCGATTTTCAAGGTAACTTGTTCGAGGGCAGCAAACATCTGCTGGCTTGGTCGGACGACATTATCGAAATCAAAACGATCTGTCATTGCGGTCGCAAAGCAACAATGGTGCTGCGAATCGATGCCGCCGGAAACCCAATCAAAGAGGGTGAGCAAATAGAAATCGGTGGCAACGAACGATACTTGTCAGTCTGCCGAAGACACTTTAAAGAAGGCATGGCGTTTCGACGAAACGACGAGTTGCCATTTAGCGATTAACTCTTCTACTAGTTAAATACGCCACTGGTTAAATACGCCATTGGTTAAATACGCCATTGGTCGCGCGTCTTATTATTCCGAAAGACTATCCAGACGGGTACCGAAACTAACCGTGATGACTTTCCACGGCGAGGCATTTCCGACACTCGGTTTTCGATAGAGTGTAAACTTCCAGAGAATTGGGTAGTCTTCGGCCTTGTATAGATATTTGAGAATGAGAAGATCTGTACCGATGGCTTTGGAGTCAACTCGTTCATGCTCCAAGTAATCGCCGTATTGGTTTTCGAGTTGGGCGAATCGATCGATCAATTTTTTGACATCATCGTCGCGTTTTTCCAAAGGGCCTCCGGCTAACAATAGTCGAAAAGCCTCGTCTTCTTTGACTTCGCTGCTAGTCAAATCGCCGAAGAAATCGGAAATCTGTTTTGAGACTTCGGCTGGAATTTCGTCTTGCGCGAATGCTGGCTGAGCAAACGACAGACTGACAAGTGGCAAGAGCAACGCAAATAGCATATGGCGAATGTTCATGCTCAAAAAACTTTCTCAATGAATGGTTCGAAAAAATGCTTTCCCAACTAGTGGGGCTCGAACTGTAGGTGGGCTTGTGAAGGAGAGGTTCTAAGCTGAAAGCATGTATTTCTAGATACAGTGACGTACGTAAAAGTGTACGGTTAGGCCCTCAGCTATGTTCTTTGTAGACATTAAGAAGAGCGAAGGCAATTGGCTGGTGTCGAATCACGGGGTCATGTTTGGCGTGGCGATTCAATTTGGCCCACGAGCGCACGCAGTTCGGCAGCTAGGAAGAATGAGCCTGCAACACAGACAAAATCGTCGTCGCGGGCAATTTGCTTGGCTTTTTCCCACGCGGCTGCCGCATTTTTTGCAGTGAAAACGTCAATATTCAGGTCGCCAATTTCGCGCTGAATTGCCGAAACATCTTCCGCCAGCCGTTCAACCGACATTCCTCGTGGGTTGTTTTCGATCGTCGTCAGGACGCATTTCGAAAAGGTAGGAAGAAGGTCGCGGAGCATATTTGGCACGTCCTTGTCGCGATTCGCAGCAAAGACTAACACTCCGCCGCGTCCAGGAAGTGCTTCGTTAATAACGTCCACCAGTGCTCGCGTCGACGCGGGATTATGCGCTGAATCGACGATTGCCAACGGCCGTTGATTCATCACTTCAATCCGAGCAACGCAACGGGCTTTTGACACACCCTCACGGATCCCCGTATTATCCATTCGAAATCCCATGAGCTTCAACTGGCTCATCGTTTGTACGGCAACTGCAGCATTGGAGGCTTGGTGCTTTCCAGCCATCGATGTCCGAATTTTTTCGAACGACCCCAGAGCTCCCGTTTCTTTTTCCCAGTAATTGAATTCCGCAGCGAGCCCAGCTTCGTCGAGAGATGCCCCGAGATACTCGAAGCCAAAATCCCGTCCAATTTCAAAAGTCGGAGCCTTATTCTCTAAAGCGACGCGGCGAATTGCGGCAAGTGACTCCTCTTCAGTAACGCCAATAACGACTGGGATTCCTGGCTTGATCGTTCCCGCTTTCTCGATCGCGATCTCTGGAAGCGTGTTTCCAAGTTCTTGCATGTGGTCAAAGCTGATGCTCGTGATGACTGTGACGACGGGCTCGCAAACATTTGTCGAATCAAGTCGACCTCCGAGCCCAACTTCCATAACCGCAAAATCGACTTTCTCTTGAGCAAAATGGAGGAACGCTAACGCTGTCGTTACCTCAAAGAAAGTCGGCCTCTGATCGCAACTGTCCATCTCCTCAACTAAAGGCTGCACCGTTTGGATCAGGTCAACCAATTCGTCGGAAGTGCAAGGTCGACCCGCGACGTCAAAGCGCTCTTCCAATTTCTCAAGATGCGGAGAGCTATAGAGCCCGGCTCGATGACCATTGGCTTGGAGCGAGGCGGAAATCATTGCCGAACAGGACCCCTTTCCCTTGGTTCCCGCCACGTGAATTACTCGAAGCCCTTTATGCGGATTTCCCAACTTGTCTAACAGCTGCCGCATTCGATCGAGTTGAAACTCGGCGGAACGATATGGGATCTTGCTCGTTTGTTCGTAATTGATACGACTAAAGAGAAAATCAATCGCAGATTGTCGATCGGTAATCTTGGTGCCAGTGGGCATACGAATTCCGCGGCAAGTGCCGCGTTGCAGGAAAGTGAAGAACGGTGGTCAACAGGCGAGTGTCAGCCAGATTACTGGATTTGCCAAGGGGGGTTTTGCATAACCTGTAATTCTCCCCTTGGAACCAATGGGAATTAATCCAGTATTCATCTTTGAAAACAAGCAGTTAACGCTGTTGTAGACCCCGTAAATAGCTAAAAACGGGCAAATGACGAGGTTGCTTACCAAATTTATAACCGTCTGCGAGTGAACTGCTGCAAACTCAAATAGGATATTCTGCCCACATACTCGTCACACCCCTCA
>Ga0209403_10006687_pt1 | contig 11604 bp, 9 predicted proteins | sample ArcticOcean_MG_C_8_FD_187440 | JGI IMG/M metagenome (GOLD analysis project Ga0209403, IMG submission 187440) | Marine microbial communities from western Arctic Ocean - ArcticOcean_MG_CB11_86 (SPAdes) (version 2) | ecosystem: Environmental > Aquatic > Marine > Oceanic | place: Arctic Ocean... | reverse complement strand
AAAGCATCTTTGCTGCAATGAATTGAATTGACATCGTGTTTTAAGAATTGTAGTGTTGGGAAAAAGTCCGTTGAGCGTTTTGAGGAGGATCAACAAATTTTCTGCTCGAATTGGAGAAAACTTTGAAATGCATTCTTGTATTATACAAGGAGCGGGACCCTGTGATGTTCTTACTATTCGGGAAGGATGTTTTAGAGTTTTATGCTATTATTTAACATATTATTTAAAACAATTCATATATTTAGACAAAAATGCCGATCACCGATGAGTCTAAACGTTATCGTTAATGGAGAACTAAGTGGTACTGGAAGTTGTAATTTTAGATATAAAGCCGGAATTATTATCAGAGTATGAACATGCCTTTGAAGAGGCTCAAAAAATCATTTCAAGCAGACCAGGTTATATTTCACATCAGTTGCAAAAATGTATCGAAAAGCCAAACAGGTATATTTTACTGGTTAATTGGCAAACATTAATTGATCATACTGTTGGTTTTCGTGAGTCTGCGGAATTTCAGGAATGGCGCAAATTACTGCATCATTTCTATGATCCGCTTCCGCAAGTTGAGCATTATGAGTCTGTGTTTAAAAATGGTCTTTAGTCATTGAATATTATTAATTATGCAGCTGATAAAATCCGGAAGTTATTATACGTCTGGTGACTTTAATGCGATAGGAAAAAGTAAAATCAATGAAAATAATAAGAGGTTTAGAATTCAAAGCTGATCATGCATGGGGGGCAAAAGATATTGCAAACATAAATGGGATAAGCACTCGACTTCATTGGACAGACAAACCATATAAATGGCATATTAATGACGGAGAATAAGTATTTGTGGTTTTAGGCTGACAAGTAAAGATGCTTTATCGAGAGGAAGGAAAAGAAAAATCATCATTGTTAAATCCTGGTGACATTTTCTTTGCTGGAGTTGGAACTGAGCATGTCGTTCATACAGTTGGTGAAGTGAGAATACTGGTTGTTGAAAAAGAAGGTCGCGAATAACAATTAAATAAACTCTCATTATTTGTTACGCTATGCTTGATTCATTCGTATATAATTGTCGTTCCCTCTTTCGCGGAAATGACATACAAGTGTACCATTTTGACTTTTTACGGGTTCATCATGCTTCAATAACTTACTTTTATTTGAGACGTTAGTGGAACAACAAAAAATAATCTATTGCTGGATTTATCTTGTTGGGTTGGAACATAATACTGATTACTATTAAGGGGAATAATGGCTGTTGGATGGGCTCGTGACGGTGCGGTACAGGAGCAAATTGATGCTACTATAGCAGATGCTGTCGAGTTGGCAAGAAGTCGTTTGACTGAAGGAGAAAGTTTAATACATTGCGAAGAATGCGAATCCTTGATCCCGGAAGCAAGGCGCAACGCAATGCCCGGAGTCCGCCTGTGCGTTGAATGCCAGTCAGAGCTGGAAAAACATCAAAGCTCAATCAGTTATTTCAACCGCAGTGGTAGTAAAGACAGCCAGCTCAAGTGAATGGATCTGAGAGCCTGCTTGATTACGAACGTATTTTTCCCCAGGGTGTACCCTTAAGCCGTTGTCCGGCGAGCCACCAACCCAATATTCCGCAAATGAAAGCAGTAACAATTGGCGTGGTTAACCAAAGAACCGGATCTATGGTCAAGGGTAAATTGGCTTCAACTGCAGGTGCGACAAATTGACTTCCTAAAAACGCGGCGGGATCGTTGCTTTTTTGTAGACCGCTCGGTAGTGTAAATTTTAAAGTTGAAAGTCCTTGCGTGGCAAGCCAAGTCAGCAACACTCCAAGTATCCCACCTAAAAAGCCTTGAAACACTGCCTCAGCGGAAAGCTGTTTCCGGACATGTATACGGCTCCAGCCGATTGCACGTAAGACTGCTGCTTCGCGTTGCCGTTCGCCCATTGACCCACGTAAAAAGACAATCAAAAGCAGCAAAGCCATTACTCCCGCAACCGAGGAGGTTACTTGCTGAAATTGTCCGGTTAAACGAGAAAGTGTTCCGAGCAGTGTCAAAAAAGAATCTGCGCTGACGACGCTGGAAGTCGGAATTATTTTATGGATGGAAGCCTTTGCAGCATCCGCTTTAGCAGGATCAGAGACTCTCAGGAAAAGCTGATTTACATGACCGTCTTCCATTTTGACCAACCGTCGCGCTTCGTTGATGTCTAGATAAAAATTGGCGGAGGCGATTTGGCTGCCTTTCTGAATATCCACGATTCCACTTATTGTAAAAATCGTATTGCCGATGTTTATAGTTTTTCCGGGTTTCAGACTATAAAACGCTCCATAATGACGTTCGACCAATGCCTCATATTTTCCTGGTTTTGGCATCCGGCCTTTTATCAGCCACTCCTTGACTCTCGCTGGGCCAATCAGGTTTACCTGAATTTTTGTTTCATTTCCGTTTTCAATTCCGGATTTCAGCGGAATTCCACTAACGCTGAAAAACTTTCCAGGCGCAAAATTCCAGAGCAAAACTGTTCCCATAACTTCGGTCACACCTTCAATTGTACTTAGAGAATTCCAGGTTTCTTCCGCAATTGGCTGAGCGGAATACGGAATCATCAGTCCCATTGTTTCCGGCAGCGTGGATTTCGTGGTGCCCTGTTGAACAACCAAATCTGCAGCAAGATTTTTAAATGGCAACTGCGCCAATGACTGAAAGCCCTGACCGAGAATGGGCAGCAAAATCACCATCGAAACCGCAAGTCCGACTCCGCCAACCACAAAGATTGAACGGCCCCAGCGGTAAAGCATTTCCCGGATTAAATATGTACCGTGTATTTTTAAAAGAGACACTTTAGTTTGCTCCAAGTTTTGCTTCAATCACTGCCTTAACATCTCCTGCGGACCATTTTCCATCAAGTTTCATCGGACTGTCTGAGGCAACCGGAAAGTTTTCAAAAATGACTTCCTGTCCTCCAAGTGTGTGTTTGAATTCTCCATCTACAAAAATTACAACCGGAATATGTCCCTTCATTCCGGAAGATTTTAGCCGAGATTTGCCGGCTTTTGTATCTGCATCTATCTGCTGGACAGTGACTTTGTCACCAAAAGTTTTCAGCATTTCAAGTGTTTGCTCCAGAGCACGTCGAATCGGCCAATGGTCGAGTGCTACGATTTCAACTTTGACAGGAGAAGCTGCCCAAATGTTTGGTGTGATCATGATTGCAAGAGACAGTATTGCTGCAACTAAAAAGCTCTTAAGATTAATTTGTTTCATCAGAAATTTCTCCATTACTTAGTTGAAGGCGCTGTTCTGCCTGTTGTGCGATTTGCGCATCATGGGTAACTACCACCAAGGTTGTACCATATTCCCTGCTGATTTTACGGAGCAGAGACAAGACAGTTTTTCCGGTTGATTCGTCCAAATTTCCGGTGGGCTCATCTGCCAGTAAAACCTGTGGGCGTTGAATTAAAGAGCGTGCAATTGCAACACGTTGTTGTTCACCACCGCTGAGTTGGGCAGGGCGATGGTTCAGCCGATGTCCAAGTTCTACTTCATCCAGCAATCTTTTCGCTAAATCTAATTGTTCCGCCTGCATTGTTTTATCTTCAAAAGCAACAGGAAGGAGAACATTCGCGAGTGCATCCAAAGAAGGTATCAAGTGAAAACCCTGAAAGACAATACCGATCCGTTCCCTCCGGACTTTGGCTAATTCTGACTCAGAAAGTCCGGACAACTCCACACCGTCAATTGAGACAGTACCACTGGAAGGAGAATCCAGTCCCGAAAGTAAACTCAAGAGGGTGCTTTTTCCTGAACCTGAACGACCGACAATGGCACTCATTTTTCCAGCAGGAATGGTAAAAGAAAGGTCACGCAGAACACTCACAGTATTGAACTGCTTACTGAGGTTGGTGACTTGAACAGCATTTGACATAAACATTTTATTTATTTTGTTTTGAATGTGAGAGAAAATATCTGCTTTTTTTTAACTCTACAGTAAAAATATTTTATTCTTCGGCTAACCAACGCCACGGATGAGGACGTACCATTTTAAATCCGGCGAGAACTGCACTCGAAACAGCGGTTAAGACAGCTAATATCCAAGCTAGTGCAGATGTCAACAAGGGCATTTGAATCGGTGCAACCAACATCCGGGTTCGGTCAAAATCTGTTTCTGGTAAAAAATGCGGACTGGGGCTGATTTCCCAGGAAAGTTCCATTGCGAGTTCCACATCCCCAATCAAGGTAATTCCGAGCCACGCTAATAAAAGTCCGAGCAATCCTCCAACTCCGGACAAGATTGTGGTTTCAAGTGATAGTTGAGAGATAATCCGTGGACGTGTCCAGCCAACCGCCTGCAAAACTGCAAGGTCTTTACGACGTTCACCAATCGCTGTAGCGGTACTTCTTGCCAACAGTGCTAAGGCGAGCAACGCGATTACTGCAGTAAAAATTACACTCATTTGATCTGAGATAAACATCAGATCTTCCAATTCTTCCTGGATTGAAATTTCGCTGGAAACGATCGCTTTTTCACCCAGCATTTTTTCTACTGCACTTGTTACAGAGACTAAATGTCGCTGATCAACTTCGAGGAAAAGCAAATTTACATCCGACTGTGTAAATGGATAAAGGTCTATAATCCAAGGTGATTTACTGGCTAGAAGTTGTGCTTCGGCGAGTGGCAAGTAAATATCCGCACGCATTATATTCCCTGATTTCGGTGTATCCACTGTTCCGGAGATGCGATAGTTCTGTCCCTGCAATTCTATCTTATCACCGACATTCAATTTATTTTTAGCAGCAAAATCACCATCCACCAATGCTTCCACCGGCAGAATATCCGGATCGAGTGGATTCCCTGAAATCAATTGTGAATTCAATCCGGGAATTCCCGAAGTACCTTTGGAGTCTACGCCTAATAGTGACTGGAATTTATTTGGAGACAAGTCCCACAAAAATACTGCTCCGGTGCTCCGGATGACTCCTGGAAGTTTGCGGATTTTCTCAACCGTATTTGCGGGAAGTTGTGCTGTGGGATGTGGAAAAACGAGTCCTTCCAGCTTTTTTGGAATATCTCCTGAAAGCTGTACGACAATATCCGCACCTACATTTTCAAGCGGCAGCCGTAAAGCATCTGATGAAGCACGGCTGATTGCGGTCAATGTGACTGCCATGAAAACCACCAGCGAAATGCTGACCAAAGTGACTGCGCTTCTGCCTAAGCGATAAATAAGTTCTTGTTTGAGGTAATGAAATCGGCTCATTCTGCGTATTGTTGAAGTTAGAATATCTTAGTCTGATTGATGTTAATTATAATAAACTAACATACGAATGTGATGGAATTATGAATAAATTGTTGGAAAGTGGTGGAGGATGAGTTTTTTGCCGATATCTTAAAATGTTCGAGATAAAACAATCGATCATGTTTTTTGCAGACCCCCCGCAACAGTTGCTCTATCATGTTGTTTGAGCATAAAATCCTCTTCAAGAATGGACAATATCTGCTGAGGTATGATTGTACTAAGTGTTTTTGGTTCATCAAAACCGAGCAACACCCTGATCAAACGCCGGTAAGCTACCAAGGGTGTTCCTGTTGAATTGGGGCTGAGTTTAAGTTGCCTTTCTACGCCTAGCGGTGCTTCGAACCGATGTTTTTCTTCATTGTAGTCAAGAGGTTGCTCCTGGTTATTTAAATAACCATGAGGCAAAAATTTTAATCTCGCAAAATTATTCAGGAATTCGTGTGTTGTTTTGCTTTTGGATAAATCCTGTTCTAGTTCGTTTTCAAGACCTTCCCCCGGTTTAAAGGAATTTTCCATCTTGTTCAGCAAGGTGAAAAAAGTGTGCGTATTTGTCAACACCTGATAGATCATTTTTCCCTCTGGTGATGTCAAAGTTTTGCAGGTTTCTTTTAAGGCTGCCATTTCTAAAGGAGGAAAAGGATCGTAAAGAGATTTTTTCCCGCCTGAAGAAAATTGCGCTGATTTGCCAGCTCTCGCTGATTTACGAGACGTGGACTTCCTCTGTACAGGTGCTGCCGGCTCTGTTTTTTTAACTTCACTTACGAGTACTTCTTTCAGGGCAGCAGCTTTTATTTTCTTGGCTTGAATTCTGGCTCCAACTGGTATTAACTCTGAGTTCAGTTCTTCGACAAAACGCTGTTCCTCATCTGCGCAGTGTCCTAACATTTCATCAAAAATCCAATTCAATTCCTCCACTTGTTCTGTACTTTTCTGCAGATTTTTTTTTGAATATGCGTTATCACGCTCCAGCAGCGCAATTGTCTGTGCGTACAAAACCGCTGGATCTAGCTTTTGTTCGTGCAGTTTTACCAGTTCGATCCACATTGATTCGACTTCCTTGATGGAACTTTTCAGCAAAACACAAGTTTGGGAGACACTGCCAAAAACCATTGCTGCAGAAGTTAAACTCGCATTTTCATCATATGCTTTCTGCAGGTAATTATAAGTTTTCCTCGAGCTCCAATCGGAAGCATTCGAAAGTGTCTCCACAAAAACTTTTATTCGTTCACAATACTGTTGCATCTCCTTTTTACCTTCTTCCAGTAAATCAAGTGCGTATAGCATCCCTTCTGTTATTGGTGCGTCAAATAGCTCAACTTCTTTTACGTTTTGCTGCAATTGATTAAGTTTCTGGGTCTTTGAGTCAGCAACTCGTCCGCCTTTTTCCAACATACCTTTGATCAAACCCAAGACTTTAAAGAGGAAAGGGCTGGTGATGGTTTGTGAAGAAGCATTGTGATATATTTTGCCAAATGAGATGGAAAGGTTTTGCAGAATACCGGTTACCTCTCTTAAAGTTCCTTCAACACTTCCAAATGTCTCAATAAAAAGTTGTAGATGCTCCAACTCCTGTGTAGCATTATCGTGGAACTCAGCGATGCTTTTTTCAATACCTGCACTTTCTTTTTGTTCTTTGAGTTTTTCCAAATGTTTTTGAAAAAATCCCAAAGGCTCAAATGGGATACGTAACAGATACATGCGCAGAAGCATGTCCGTACTGGAGATTTGGTGTAGTTCCAGTTGCCAATCCGGAATATTTTTTGGGGTCGAAAGTTTTATATTTTTCAGTTTTCGCTCAAAACCTGAAAGCTGTTCCAGAAGTGCATCAGGTGTGGAAGTTTGCGGTACAGATTTTTTCGCAAGAGCAGTTTTCAGAGCCTGCTTTTCCAAGTCCTGAATTCGGTTTACACTTTGGAAATACTTATACACAGCTTGAACCTCTTCAATATTCATTGGTGGATCAAAACTACTGACATTTTTATTATTCAGTAAAGTTCCGGCTTGCTGTGCGGCGACTGAATAGAGTTCCTCAACTTCGGTTTTTGCTGTATCATCAACTGCTGACACTATAGGCAAAGATACCCATTTACCATGCTGGAGACCGTCACGGATGTTTTTGATTTTATTCAGCGATAATTCGATGGCTTTTTTTGGGGAGAATCCAAGTGGTTCTGTACCATAAAATCCCTGATCCAGACTGAGATGGATACAATCGGCCTGACGCTGGATTTGATTTTTCATTTTCAAAAAACGATCAGCCTCTCTGTTGAAATGTTCCGGACTGCGGCATTTTTCATATAGCTCTCTGTTGGTCCGGTTAATATCTGCCAGCAAGGAGATAATGCTCTCTGGTTCACCTGCTTGAAATATCCAGCGGTTCTCTTTGCCCAGTGCAATATGTACAAACTTAGTGATATCTTTTGCTTGTTTTAGAGCACCATGAATTTGAGAAACCGGTTTCCTCTCTGCATGTAAAGTGGATTGGGCATGTTTTAATTGTTCAAGTGTATTAGTGGACATAAGAACATCTCCTAGATATAATGTGCACAGTTAATAATTTATTTTTCTTCAGGCTAACAAACATTTCGGCTCAAGTTTAGCTCTTGAACGGAGTATAGAGCAGAAGCGTTACAAGCACTTTTAATAATATCCCCTGATTAAAAAGGGTATTCCAGCATCAAAGTATGAAATCAATATTGGCTAGTATCTCACAACCTAAAGAGATACAAAACTTAAATTTAAAAGAGTTGACTCAACTGGCCACAGAATGCCGACAGAGAATTATTGAGGTCACCAGTCAACGAGGAGGCCATCTGGCTTCTTCACTGGGCACAGTTGAAATCACTGTTGCTCTGCTAAAGAATTTTGATTTTAGCTTAGACCGAATTGTCTGGGACGTCGGTCACCAGGCTTACCCTTATAAAATTCTGACTGACCGCAATGAAAAATTTGATTCGCTGGGTAAAGCAGGTGGTATCAAGAAATTCCTCTCTCGTGACGAAAGTAGCTATGACCATTTTGGCGCAGGACATGCTTCCACCTCAATTTCCGCGGCGCTCGGAATGGCAATTGGACGTGACCTGCAACAAAAAAAACACCACGTAATTGCTGTTATCGGTGATGGAGCAATGACCGGAGGTTTAGCCTTTGAGGCTCTAAATCATAACGGTTCCCTCGATAAAAATATGCTGGTTATCTACAATGATAACGGAATCAGTATTGATCCAAATGTTGGTGCAATTTCAAAATTGCTGACCCGTTTTGCCTCTTCCAGATTTTACAATAGGTTCCGTGAGGAAACTCTGGAATTCGCAGATAAAGCTCCGTTCTCAGAAAGACTCGGTCTGAAAGCTACTTTACAGAAATTGCACGATTCTGCCAAGAGCTTTTTTTCTCCGCCAAGTATGCTTTTCGAACAATTAGGTTGGCGTTATTTTGGTACAGTTGATGGTCATAACCTGGCGGATCTGTTGGATTTAATAGAGCATGTAAAAGATCTGGACGGTCCAATCGTGATTCACGCAATTACTCAGAAAGGCAAAGGTTATGCTTTCGCGGAAGAAGATTCCCACAAATATCATGGAGTAACTCCTTTTGAACCTGTCGACGGTAAATTTATCAAGAAAAAATCAATTGGCAATACAATAAGTTTTTCACAGGTTTTTGGTGACAAACTGGGAGAATTAATGGAGCGGGATGAAAAGGTTGTGGTTGTGACTGCCGCCATGTTGAGCGGAACTGGAATTGTTAAACTTCAACCGAAATATCCGGATCGTGTGCTTGATGTAGGAATTGCGGAAGGGCATGCAGTGACATGTTCAGCAGGACTCGCCACTACGGGAAACAAACCTTTTGTTGCAATTTATTCAACCTTTTTGCAGCGCGCACTGGATCAAATTATTCATGACGTTTCAATTCAAAAACTGCCAGTACGTTTTATGCTTGATCGGGCAGGATTTGTAGGTGTGGACGGCCCGACACATCATGGTTTATATGACCTGACTTATTTGCGGATGATTCCGAACATGACAATAATGGTGCCGCGAAATGGAGCTGAATTACGAGCCATGATGGAACTTGCCTGCAATTACGAAAACGGGCCATTAGCAATACGTTATCCAAGAGGTAATACTGCTGAGATTGATGAAAAAAAGAGTCCGCAAATTGAATTTGGGAAAGCACATATTTTGCGTAAAGGCAAAGATGTTGCGCTGTTTGCAGTGGGATTGATGGTGGATACTGCAGAGCAGGTGGCAGATCTTCTCGAGGCAAAAGGATATTCAACAGCCGTTATCAATGCTAGATTTGTCAAACCTCTTGATGAAATCGTGATTGTTCAGTTTGGCCGAAAAGTAAAAATGATGGTTAGTCTTGAGGAAAATACAATACATGGAGGTTTCGGCAGTGGTGTGCTAGAAATCCTGAGTGAGAAAGGAATTTGCGTGCCGACTTTACAGATTGGAGTCCCGGATCGTTTCATTGAGCAGGGTTCTCCGGAAGAACAACGGCAGGCAGCTGAGTTGAGTCCGGAACAAATTTATACGCGTATACTTCACAGGCTTCCTGTGCCATCAGAGAAAATTAACAAGAAAAGAGCTGACATGCATAAAATTTCCGCATGATAAAATTGCTGATTATAAAATAGTTTTTTAATGATGTTTTTTAAATAAAATATTTATTGAGGACTGTTTTCATAGATAAAGTATGCTATGAAATACATAACTATCAGATTTTTACTGTAGACAAAGTTGCCGCTTTTTGACAGTGTTTACTAAAATGTACGGCTCTTGCATTTGAGGAAGTGCTGAAAGTTTTACTAGGGATCCGGGCCACGAATTCCATGAGAAAATTGCGTCAACCATTTATTGAAGGAAATTTAACATGTCAAACGATTTACTGAAACAGCTGGAAGTAAAAATCAATTCAGCGATTGAAACCATCGAATTGTCACGTATGGAAATCACTGAACTGAAAGAACAAAACGATGAGTTGGAAAACCGCTATGTTGACTGGGAAGATAGGCTGTCTGCTTTGATTGAAAAATTTGAGCAGTTGGAAGATGGAGAAACAGTTGAGATTGTAGCAGAAGTAGAGGCGTCTATTCAGAAGGTTGAGGAAGAAGAAATTGAGGATGTAGCAGCTACAGAAGAAGCCGATGAAGATCCTGTTGCAGATGAAGATGTAGAGAAAAATTCAGCTGATGTTGATGAAACAAAAGGTTCCGTTTTTGGAACAAGTCCGGAGTCATTCACAGAAGCCCCAGAATCTACTCAACATTACGCATGACGCGGAGTCCGTGTTCCGGATCCTCTATTTTTTCTGCACAGTTTTATTGCCTGCACATCCATTTGCGAAGACTATGTTAATTCAGCTTCTTCGCAAATCACTTCCCTTGTTATTTATAAGCTTGTTTTTCGGAGGTCTTTATTCCCCTCCGCTAGTTCAGGCACGCCCTTCAGTAGGAGTCCTTTCTGTAAATGTTCACTATCCCTCAAATAGACTGAATTGGTTGGGGCTTTTTCTTCAGGAAGAGCTTTCCCTGCAGTTACAATTGGCCGATCGATTTTCGGTCATTTCTCCGGATTCAATGCGACGCTGGAATCAGCGTTTACGAAACTCCGGTCAACTGGAGTCAAGTTCTACTGAATTTAAAAATTCGGAAATATCACAACTAAAACCAGATAAACTTCTTAAATTATCTATACAGAAAGTCCTCAACCAAATTTCTGTTACTTGGAGTATCTACAGTTTTGGAGAAAAAAACTCCATTCAAAAAATGAAAAACATTCATGCCTGGAGCACTCCGGACAAACTGATTGACTCTCTCATAAAGGATCTTAAAAAAGGAGATAACTTATTCAGTGATCTTACATATTTCCCTTTAGACTACTCATGGGAAGGAATTCGGAGTTTTTATCAGTGGAGACTCAAAGCTGTTCCGGCGGTCAATTCGTCTGACTGGGAAGAGCATAAAGGTGAGTTGGAGGCGCTTATCTTTAGTTACCCTTCTCTGGCGGCATCAATCAAATTTTACAGAGCGGTTTTACTCATTATCGAAAGCGGTGTGATGCGGCCTGCCCACGTTCCTTCTTTGAATTCCGCTGAAAAAGATATTTTGACTGCAATGAAAGTACATCCTGGAAATGGCGCACTTCACAGCTTACTCTCTCTTTTGCACTACCTTCGTAATGAACCATTATTCGCTAAACAGCAGGCAAACATTGCCAACAAGATAAACCCCGGAAACGGTTTGGCTTTAATCCTTTATGGTCTTACTATTGGAAAAACCCCTCAAGCAGGTGCCTCATACATTAAAAAAGGACTCCGGCTTTATCCTTTTG
>Ga0209403_10006684_pt1 | contig 11608 bp, 9 predicted proteins | sample ArcticOcean_MG_C_8_FD_187440 | JGI IMG/M metagenome (GOLD analysis project Ga0209403, IMG submission 187440) | Marine microbial communities from western Arctic Ocean - ArcticOcean_MG_CB11_86 (SPAdes) (version 2) | ecosystem: Environmental > Aquatic > Marine > Oceanic | place: Arctic Ocean... | reverse complement strand
CCACCGCGTTCTGGCGGAGGGCAATTTCGTCCTGAGCGTCAGCGAGGGCGCCTTTGGCGGGGTTCATTCCGCCTGCTACGACCTGTTTCGCGTCGCTGACGAGAAACTGGTCGAACATTGGGACACGACTGAAAAGATCGCGCCCCGCAGCGAATGGAAGAACGATAACGGCAAGTTCTGAGGACTGGGTAGCACCGTTAATCCATCATCCCCGCGCCGTTCGAGACGCCGCCCTCGTCCTGAGGAGCGCGTTTGCGCGCGTCTCGAAGGAGGCGGCTCCTCAGGCTGAGGCCGTCAAACGGGCGAAGGCTGGGATCTCATAATCGTAGCGCGTCTGATCGGGAGATTCCCGTTTTCGCGGGAATGACGGTCACATCCATGAAGGACGGTCAAATCGGTATGAAGCTCAACCCTCCCCAAAATCCTCGTCCTGATGCGTCACCAGGTGCTTGTAATCCTCGCGGATCGGGTTGAAGACATCCAGGTTCATGGCCGGCTCGTCGCCGATCACTTCGCCCCAGTGGATCACGTCGGGCGGGATGCGGATCATTGAGCCCGGGGTGGCGTCATAGGTCTCGTCGCCGATATGGAAGCGGACAGTGCCCTGGACGATGACGGCGATCTGTTCGAACGGGTGGCTGTGCGGGCCGGGCTCCATGCCGGGCTGCAGCCAGTTCATCACCAGCAGCGTGTCCTCGCCGCGAAAGCCGACGCGCTCGACCCCGTCGCGGACGAATTCCTTTGCCAGGTTATCCCAGTTTGCGAAACTTGTTACTTCAACCATTTTAACCACCTATGATATTTTGTTCGTGTAATATATTACTTTATTTGACCGCCCCGTAACCGCCGCCGCCGGGGGTCTTCAGCACCACTTCGTCGCCCGGCTGCATGACCATCTTGTTGGCCTGGGCGGCGTCCTTGCCGTTGATCAGGAAGCTTCCGGCCTTGCCGTCGCCGGCACCTTCGAAGCCTTCGGCGCCGATCTTCAGGCGGCTCGGCACCGCGTTGAGCAGCCATTCGTCCTCGGTGCGGAGATGGAAGGCGATGATCTGGCCGTCGCCGCCGCGCGCAGCGCCCGTGCCGCCGGAGCCGTCGATCAGCTCCTTGCGGGTGAACTGGATCGGCATGGCGGCTTCGAGCACCTCGACCGGCACCGCGGCGACACCGGTCGGGTAGCAAGTCGCGCCGAGGCCGTCCTTGGTGCGCCTTGCGCCCATGCCGCCGGAATAGTTGAACATCGCGCTGGTGAACGGCTCGCCCCGGTCGTCCTTGCCCTGAACCTGGAAGGTCCACACCGCGCCGGCGCCCTCGGCCAGCACCTGTTCGGGCGCGACCTGATAGAGCGCCTTGAGGATCGGCATCGGCACATACATGCCGACCACATGGCGCGCCGCGACCGGCGACGGGTATTTGGCGTTGACGATGCAGCCTTCGGGCGCGCTCACGGTAATCGGCTTCAAACTCCCGAAATTGTTCGGCAAATCCGGATCGAGGGTCGAGCGCAGCGCGAAGGTCGCATAGGCGTGGGTGTAGTTGAGCACCACGTTGACGCCGTGAGGGCTCGGCCCCGACGAGCCGTCGAAATCGATATGGACGCTGCCCGCGTCGCTGTCGATGGTCAACGCGCATTTGAGCAGGATTTCGGCGCCGCCCGGGATATCGAACCGGCTTTCGCCGTGATAGGTACCGCCTTTAAGCTGGCGAATGGAATCCCGCGTCGCGGCTTCGGACCGGGCGATGATCTCCTCCGACAAATCGTCGATATCGTCGAGCCCGTGGCGGTCGCACAGTAATTGCAGCCGGTCCGCGCCGACCCGCCCGGACGAGACCTGCGCCGCGATATCGCCCATCACCTCGTCCTTGGTGCGGACATTATGGCGAATGATGTCGAACAGCAGCTCGTTCGGCACGCCCGCCTCATACAGCTTGGCGCGGGGGATCCACAGGCCTTCCTCATGCACGTCGCGGGCGCCGGCGCCGACGCCGTAGCCGCCGATATCGGTGTGATGGATGGTCGAGCCGAAGAACGCGATCACCTTGCCCTTGCGGAACACCGGGGTGACGATGGAAATATCGAAAAAATGCCCCGCCGACAGCCACGGATCGTTGGTGATCAGGATATCGCCCTCGACCAGGCTGTCGATCGGGAATTTCTCGACGAAATGGGCGCCCGCCGCGGCCAGGGTGTTGATATGGCCCGGCGTGCCGGTGACGGCCTGCGCGATCATGCGGCCCTTGCGGTCCAGCAGTGCGCAGGCGAGGTCGCCGGCTTCGCGTACCACCGGGCTGAACGCGATGCGCTGCAGCGCGCGAGCCTGTTCGCTGGCGGCGCTGACCAGGTTGCTCCACAGAATCTCGAGTTCGATACCGTCCATGGTCAGATTCCTCGGTTGGCGCGGCGATTGCAGGGCGCGGAATGTTTAATTTTCATTATCACCCCGGATTTATTCTGGGGTCCAGTCCTTGGGTTGAACCGGCGTTCTGGATCCCAGCACATGGCCGGGATGACACCGGAGCGAATTGTGCCGCTCATCACACTCTCTCTGCCGTAATACAGCCGTTTTCCGCCACGCTGGCGTGCCAGCCGGGCAGGATGAAGATGGTGGTCTCGCGTTCTTCGATGATCACCGGGCCGTCCATATTCTGTCCAGCGGCAAGTGCTGACCGGTCGTAGACCGCGACCGGTACCGGCGCATCGGCGATAAAGACCGGACGGTGACCCTTGGGATCGCCGGCGGCGGCGGCGAGATCGGGCATGCCGTGGCGTTCGACGGCGGGGCCGTGGGCGCTGATCCGCCACGCGACGACCTCGATCCTCATATTGGGCAGGCGCAGGCCGTATTGCGCCTCGTAGGAGGTCTCGAACGCCTCGCGCATGGCAGCGAGGTCGCGGTCGCGGGCCGGATCGCCGTCGAAATCGATGGTGACCTCGTTCTGCTGGCCGGTATAGCGCATGTCCGCGCCGTAAACATAGGCGATATCCCCGGCGGCGCAGCCGGCGGCGGCCAGGGCCTCGCTGGCCTCGGTCGCCATCTCGGCATAGGTCGCGGCCGCCGCGTCCCAGTCGATGCCGCCCGCGGTACCGCGGGCGAGGTCGAACCGTACCGGTGTGACCAGGGTGCCGAATGCCGACAGCACGCTGGCGAGCGGTGGATAGATGACAGTGGTGCTTTCCAGCAGCTCGGCGACATGGCAGGCATGTACCGGCCCGGCGCCGCCAAACGCGAGCACCGGCATACCGCGGTAATCGATACCGCGGTCGGTGGCGTGGGCGCGGGCCGCGGCGGCCATGGATTCGTTGACCACCTGGAAGATACCGCGCGCGGTCTGCGGCACCGAGGTGCCGAGCCGGTCGGCCAGCGGCTTGATCGCGGCCTCCGACGCCGCTTTGTCGAGTTTCATGTCGCCGCCAAGGAAATTATCGGCATCGAGCAGGCCGAGTACCAGATCGGCGTCGGTCACCGCCGGGTTTTCGCCGCCGCGCCCGTAACAGGCGGGGCCGGGCTCCGATCCGGCGCTGCGCGGGCCGACCTTCAGGAGGCCGAGCGCATCGACCGAGGCAAGCGAGCCACCGCCGGCGCCTATTTCGATCATATCAATTGCCGGAATGATGACCGGCATGCCGCTGCCCGCCTTGAAGCGGTACATGCGGTCGACCTCGAACAGGCCAGTGACGGTGGGCTTGCGATCCTCAATCAGGCACGCCTTGGCGGTGGTGCCGCCCATGTCGAAGGACAGCAGGCGGTCGAGCCCGAGGCGTTCCGCATAGTAGCTGGCGACCAGCGCGCCGGCGGCGGGGCCGGATTCCATCATGCGGACCGGGAAGCGGCTGGCAGTGGCGGTGCCGAGAACGCCGCCATTACTCATCATGATCAGCGGCCGGCTGGCATAGCCGCGCTTGCTAAGCTCCTGTGAGAGTTTTGTCAGGTAAGGTTCTGTAATTGGGCGGGTATAGGCGTTCAGCGCCGTGGTCGCCGCGCGCGGATATTCACGGATCTGCGGCGCGACTTCCGACGAGACGGAGACATAGAGATCCGGCATCAGGCCAGCGAGAATGTCGCGGATACGGCGCTCGTTGGCGCCGTTGACATAGGCGTTGAGCAGGCAGATCGCGACCGCGGCGACGCCCTTGTCCTTCAGTTCTCCCGCAAGGGCGACGATCTGTGCCTCGTCGACCTCCGTCTGTACCGCACCATTCGAGAGCGTTCGTTCGGAGACCCCCCAGGTCAGTTCGCGCGGCACGATGGGCTCGGCGTATTCGATCTGCGGGTCGAACATGTCGTAGCGGTGCTCGTCGCGGATATAAAGCACATCGCGGAAACCTTCGGTCACCAGCAGCGCCGTCGGCGGGCCGGAACGGGTCAGCACCGAATTCGTCACAACCGTCGTCGCATGAACGATGACGTCGTCGACATCGGCCGGTGCCGCGCCCGCCTTGGCCATGGCGGCGTCGACTGCGGTGAAGAAACCGTCGAGCAGATCGCCGTAGGTCGTCAGCGTCTTGTCGACCCATGTCCGGCCGTCTTCGTGGCGCAGAACGATGTCGGTAAATGTGCCGCCGATATCGACGGCGAAGGAGTATCCCCCCATAAAATCACGTCCGTTTCCGGTTGTTGTCAGGCCCGAACTATAGCGCCATATGTAACGTATACAACTACGTTGTCTCGCATAACGTTACAAAGGGCAAATTACCGAGTCGGGCAGGCGCAGTGTGTCGTAGACGAGGTGTTTCTCGCGAAACCGAAGCCCGTCGGGCGTTTCGGTGACGATGTCGCGGTAGATCGCAGCCATCAGCAACAATGTGTCGCCGTCCGCCGAGGTCTGATAGATCGCGACATTGGTGCGGGCGTGGATATCGGTGCCGTCGACCCGGTCGACCAGAGTACCGCTCAGGATGTGGCGGATGGTGCGCGGCGCAAACATAGCGGCGTGGCGCATGGCGGTCACCCGGTCGCGCAGCATGCCAGGGCTTTCGCAGCGGATGACGCCCAAATCGGAGCCGTCGAGCCAGTTTTCCCGGGACGTGATGCGGTAGAGGCATTTGTCGGTGAACATTTCCGGCATGCTCTCGATTGCGTCGTCATCGATGCGGTGCACGTAGTCGAGCTGCAGGCGTTCGATGCGCCGTGCCAGGGACACGAGATCCCCGCCCGCGCGCTGCGATTTTGCCGCCGTAGATATTGCCGCCGTATCAGAGGGCATTAGCGATCTCCCGGCCCATCAGGTCGCGGTATTGCTTGTGAAACCCGCGGATCGGCGCTTCGGTCACAAGATGGTCGGTCGATCCGATATTATCGCCGTCGAGAACGAGGACGGCCTCGTTGTCGGGTGGCGCGCTATCGACGCCGCGCTGGCTGATTTCGAGCGCTTCGGCGTCGTCGAGCGTCACGTAGCCTGCGGGGCCCATCAGATTAGCCTGGCGCAGGCGCAATTCGTGCCGGTCCGCATCGTCGTCTTCATAGCCGAAGAATGTCCAGATCAGCTCGTGCCTGCCGACCCCCTTGGGGATTACGTGCCGGGTTGCCAGCGTGTTGGATTGGGCCTGGACGATAATACTGGGAAACACGGTCTGGATCGCCAGGGTCATTTCGTCGTCGAATTCCATGACCGGCTCAAGCAGGGTGGGGTCTTCCAGGGCGTAATCCGGCGTGTAGCTGGCGATCTCGTCGTTCCCAACGTGTTCGTCCGGGCTCGACCGCCGCGCCGTCAGCGCCGAATGACCGCCGGTATCGTCCAGAACGGTTGCCGATTTCTGATCGAGCCGGAATAGGCCGAACGTCACCAGGAACAGATGCAGCAGACCCGCATGGTAGGGGTCTTTCAGGTTTTCCATCTGCAGTTTCCAGTTGCAGTCGATCATCTGGCGATGATGACCGACAATGCGCAGCTTGCGACCGTCGAAGACGCGGGTGAAATAATGCTTCATGTCGCCGCCGAGGTAGTCGTCCAACGGCGGCGTGGCGGCGTCATAGCTCGCAAAGATAACGCCGTTGATCTCGGCGACGCGCAGTGCCGGCAGATTGTAGTCGGAAAGCTCGAAATCAGCAGGCATGCCGCCATTGCCCTTGACCCCGCGGCGGAACGGCACGCCGATCAGCTTGCCGTCATGGTCGTAAGTCCACTGGTGATAGGGGCACATGAAGGCTTTTTCGGTATTGCCCTTCAGCGCCTGACATATCTGCGCGCCGCGATGGGCGCAGACATTGGGCAGGACGGAGAATTCGGTTTCCGATTTGCGGACCAGCAACACTTCGCGTTCGCCGATCATATTGCGGCGCCAATCGCCGACATTGGGCACTTCGGCGGCGAGACCGACATAGTTCCACGTCGGTCCGTAAAACACGCGCTCGAGCTCGGCGGCGTAAATCGCGGGGTCCTGATAAACCCTGAAGGCGACGCGCGATGCGTCGTCGCCCGATGCGGCCAGTGCCGCGGCGCGGGCGATGTCGTCTTTCGAAAAATTTTTGCCGGGGTGTGCGGCTGTGCCGTCCATCGGTTTTCTCCCTGACGCCGTTTATCGGCTACTGGCCATTGTCGCCGCCGAAATATAGCATCCGGCGGGAAAATTAAAACGAGAGACGCCAATGGTGGCGTACGGGAACAACAGATGAGGATCAAGGCGGCCTTCGCGGGTGCCGATGCCGCCTGACGACACGTTTCGATAAAGCACCAGAGCGGGGGGCGTTGTCAGGCTCGCCGTCCCACTGACTAGGGGCGGTCCGGATTCCCTCCATACCGGATCGCCCCATTTTCATTTTAGCATCGGCTGCGTATTGTCCGCTCCAGATAACAGGGAGCCAGACTATGCAACGCCTCGATCCACCGGATCCGTCCACCTACAACGAACACCAGAAGCGCATCGCTGATTCAATTGTCGGCACCCGTGGCTCGGTACGCGGCCCGTTCGGGGTCTGGCTGCATGCCCCCGGCCTGGCCGATCCGGCACAAGCCGTCGGCGCGTTTCTGCGCTTCGATTCGAAGATGCCCGGCAATCTGCGGGAACTGATCATTTGCACGATTGGACAGCACTGGCAGGCGAATTATGAATGGTTCGCCCATGCGCCGATCGCCATCACAGAAGGCGTTTCCCCGGAGGCGATCGTGCTGCTGCGCGACGGCAAGAGACCGGCGCCGCTGACCGGCGACGAAGAGCTGGTCTACGGCCTGGCGACGGAAATCCTCAATTCGGGCCGTTTATCGGTAGGCTCCTATAAATCCGGTGTCGATGCGCTGGGTACCGAACTGATGGTCGAACTGGTCGGGTTGTGCGGCTATTACACGCTGATCTCGTTCACCCTGAACGTGTTCGAGGTTCCGGTACCGGACGGCGAGAAGATACCGTTCGGCCGATAGGCGCGAAAATCCCGGCCTGTGCCGGAATCTCGCGACCCTGACGCGCTACTTTCCCGTGAAAACCGGGTCGCGTTTTTCGAAGAACGCGGCCATGCCTTCCTTGTGATCTTCTGACGTCACCAGCACGGATTGCGCCAGGCGCTCGATATCGCGCCCGGTATGCATATCCGCATTGACGCACATATTGACCACATGCTTTGCCATGCCCATCGCGAAGGGCGAATTCTTCAGCAACCGTTCGGCGTAAGTGTATACCCGGTCCATGAATTCGGCGTCCTTGTAGACTTGGCTGATCAGGCCGATCCGCCGCGCCTCGTCGGCATTGATCGGATCGGCGGTGATGATCAGCTCCTTCGTCTTGGCAAGCCCGACATGGTGGATCATCCGGTTGCACGCGCCCGATGCCGGGATCGCGCCGAGCTGGTTCTCGACCAGGCAATAGGTGGCATGGTCCGATGACAGGACAATGTCGCAGCTCAGCGCCAGTTCGACGCCGCCGCCATAGCACAGCCCGTTGACCGCGGCGATGATCGGAACTTCGAGGACCTCCATGTCGTCGAACGCCTGATGAGCCTGGCGGTAATAGAACCGGAACGCCGATTGCGACAGTGTATCGCTGCCGAGCACCGTCAGATCGACGCCGGACGAGAACGCGCGGCCTTCGCCGGTGATCACCAGCACCCGGATCTTTTCGTCGAAGGCGCAGCGGGCGACGACATCCTTCCATTCGTCGAACATCTTGCGGCTGAAGCTGTTCAGCCGTTCGGGCCGGTTCAGCGTCATCGTCGCGATACCATTGTCGCGCACGTCGAATTTGATTTCAGTGTAATCCATCGGTCTCTCCCCGTGTTGATTTTCGGGATCGTATGTGGCGTCGCGGAGGCGGGCAAGTGGCGCTTGATTTCCGGTTCCCGCCGCCGCACCATCCGGCCAACAACAAAACAGGGAGGGACCGGAATATGTATCCCGCATCTCGGATACTGGACCGCGCCGTGCGCTTCTTTCCGGACCGGCCGGCGATGATCGACGGCGATGTCCGGCTGACCTACCGGCAGCTCGGGCAGCGGGCGAACCGGCTGGCCAATGCGCTGCTCGGTCTCGGTCTGGAAGCGGGCGACCGGGTTGCAATTCTCGACTGGAATTCGCACCGCTATGCCGAAGCCTACTATGCCTGCGCGATTGCCGGGCTGACCTTCCTGCCGCTCAACTCCCGGCTCGCGGCGCCCGAGCTCGAATACATTTTTAACGATTCCGATGCCCGCGCGGTGTTTTTGTCCGAACCGTTCCTGGCTGTTTTCGAAGAAGTGAAATCGAACGCGCCGTCGCTCGAATTCACGATCGGTATGGAATTGGCGGACGCGCCGGAAGATTATCACAATTATGAGGAATTGCTGGCGGCGGCATCCGACCGGGCAACGCCGGCCGACACCGGTGTCGATGACATCATCCAGATTTACTACACGTCGGGCACCACCGGCGATCCCAAGGGCGTCTGCCTGACCAACGGCAATGTTTTCTGGTGCGGCGTCGATTGTGCGACGACCATGGATTTCCGCCTTGGCGCGGTGTGGCTGCATTCGGCGCCGATGTTTCATCTGGCGGATGCCGTCGCGTTCTGGTCGGTGCCGATGGTGGGCGGGACACAGGTCTGCGTTCATTTCCAGCCCGACCGGGTGCTGGAGCTGATCGAGAAAGAGCGTGTAACGATCACCTCGCTGCCGGCGACGCTGATCGCGCTGATTGCCAATCATTCGGATACGTCCAAATACGATCTGTCGAGCCTGACCCAGATCATGTATGGCGGCTCGCCGACGCCGCTCGGCGTGCTGCAGAAGGCGGAAAAGATGTTTCCGTCGGATATGTTCCTCCATACCTACGGAATTACCGAGACCACCGGGATCGCGTGCTGCCTGCATCCGGTCGATCACGATCTGTCGATCCCCGAGGGCGGTGTTCACCGCGCCGCGTCCTGCGGCGTTCCGGCGCCGCTCGTCGATATGCGGGTCGTCGACGATGACGATAATGATATGGCGGTTGGCGAGATCGGCGAGATTGTCTTCGGCGGGCCGAAAATCATGAAGGAATACTGGCGCAAACCCGAGATCACGGCGGAGACGTTGCGCGGCGGTTGGTATCACACGGGCGATATCGGTTATGTCGACGAAACCGGGCACCTCTATCTGGTCGACCGCAAGAAAGACATGATCATCTCCGGCGCCGAGAACGTTTATTCGGTCGAAGTCGAGAACGTCATTTCCACCCATGCGGCGGTGCTGGAAGTCGCCGTGATCGGCATCCCCCACGATGTCTGGGGCGAACAGGTGCATGCCGTCGTGGTCCTGCGAGACGGTCATGAAAGCGTTGACGGCGATGACATCCTCGGATTCTGTCGCGGCAAGATCGCCGGGTATAAAATACCGAAATCCGTCAGCTTCACCGCCGGTCCGCTGCCGACGACGGGGCCGGGCAAGGTTGCCAAGCGCCGCTTGCGCGATCCTTATTGGGAAGGCGTGGAACGCCAGATTTGATTTCCCGGAATATTGCAATACAGTCCGGTTTCCGGGATGGGACGTCGGGTCTCTTCCGGGTTGAGGAACGCTGACCATGACGAGTTTCATCCGCAACGCCTGGTATGCCGCATGCTGGGCGCACGAACTGACGGCGGCGCCGCGGGCGGAGATGATTCTCGGCGAGGAACTGGCGGTTTTCCGGACTGAGTCGGGTGTTGCCGCGGCGGTTGAGGATTGCTGTCCGCACCGTTTTGCACCGTTGTCGCTGGGCATGGTCGAGGGTGAGCACATCGTGTGCGGCTATCATGGCATGCGGTTCGGCTGCGACGGTGTTTGCGTCGCCATCCCGGGACAGAAGAATGTGCCGGACCGTGCCCGGGTGCGGGCATTCCCGGTGGTCGAAAAATATACGCTGGTCTGGGTCTGGATGGGCGATGCCGAAAAGGCGGACGAGAAACCGATTCCCGATGTCCACTGGCTCGATGCGCCCGACTGGAAATCCGTTACCGGCACCACGCGCTACGACTGCAACTGGGTTCTGCTGGTCGATAATCTAATGGATTTGTCGCACACGACATTTGTCCACAAATCCACGATCGGGACCGAAGACGTGGTCGAGACGCCGGTGACGTCCGAGCGGGTCGGCGATATCGTCACGATAACCCGGTTCATGGACGATACCGATCCGTCGAAGTTCTATCGCCAGGTCGGCGGCTTCGACGCGAAGGTCGACCGCTGGCAAAGAATTTGGCTCGATCCGCCGTCGACGGTGATCATAGACGCCGGTGCGACTCCGGCCGGCACCAACGACAAGGCGAATGGGATCGATACGCGGGTGATCAGCGTGCTCAAGCCGGTGGATGAGCGCACGGTCGATCAAATATGGGGTTTTGCCCGCGACTTTGGCCTTGATGACGCCGAACTCGACGCCGATATCGACAAGGCGATCGATCACACCTTCGCGGAAGACATGGCATTTCTCGCCGGTCAGCAGCGCAACATGGAAAAGGATCCAGGCCGGCGCATGCTCAATAATTCGCCGGATGCCGGTGTCGTTCTGGCACGCCGGGTGATCGACGAGATGCTCGTGGCCGAAACCCGAATCTCTGCGCCCGCCAAATAACGCCGAGAGAGAATTTCAGAAATTGCATTCCTTACTGAACAGATCGATCCTTGTACCGCTGGCTTTCGTCTATTTTTTCGCTGCGCTGTCCGCAGGCGCCCAGCAGGCGCCCAGGAGGCGCCCGATGGCGGGTTTTCGATGCCGCTGAAATGCGCCCTCGACCGTGATTGCTGGATTATCAATGTCCCCGATGCAGCGGGAGACGCCAAGGCACTGGACCATCGGTGCGGCTTCCGGACCTATAACGGTCACAAAGGCACCGATTTCGCAGTTCGCGATTTCCGCGCGATCGATGAAGGCGCAAACGTCGTGGCGGCGCCCGGTCTGGTCACGGCAGCGCGCGACGGCGCCGATGAATTTTTCAAGCTGACCGCTGGCACACGCAAACTGATCGGCGCCAAGGCGTGCGGCAGCGCCGTCATCATCCAGCATAGCGGCGGCTGGGAAAGCCAGTATTGTCATCTGCGCAAAGGCTCGATCGTCGTCAAGCTGGGCGATCGCGTCAAACGCGGCGACCGGCTGGGCAAAATCGGCATGTCGGGGCTGACTGAGTTTCCCCATGTTCATGTCGAATTTCGCGACGACGGCAAGACTGTCGATCCGTTCACCGGCGACGCGGTCG
>Ga0209403_10006683_pt1 | contig 11609 bp, 3 predicted proteins | sample ArcticOcean_MG_C_8_FD_187440 | JGI IMG/M metagenome (GOLD analysis project Ga0209403, IMG submission 187440) | Marine microbial communities from western Arctic Ocean - ArcticOcean_MG_CB11_86 (SPAdes) (version 2) | ecosystem: Environmental > Aquatic > Marine > Oceanic | place: Arctic Ocean... | reverse complement strand
CCGGATCATCTTCCCATTGATCCTGTCCAGTAACAGCCGCATAAATTCGTGCCGGGATTTCATGAATATCAGTTCTAGAAACTACACGATCTTCTGATATTGATCTTGTTGAAACTTGTCGCACTCTGGTAGAAAGCGTAAGACCTTGTTTAGATTGTAACAATCCTACTGCAAAGAACGTCGCATCTGCTCTTGATGACGCTGATGACAATGAGTTACTTGAATTACTAAGTAATCGAACCACCTTTTCACCAGTTCTATATGTTCCAGCAGGAATTGCCATAGTGATTGTTACTGCACCATTACTGTCGCTATAAATTGGAACCCCAAGAGTTCCACCAGAAGGTGTACAAATTGTAGACACATCATTGTCATCAAAGTATGGCCACAATCGTGTATTCGGCTTCATTCCAGTTGCAGTTATGGTAACAGTCTGGGCGCGAATGAATGGTTGAACATTCACATCGACTATTCTATCTCCCAAACTCTCACTTACTGTACGCGGGGTAGTGGTAGATACGATTCCAGTACGAGTTTGTGCAGTATTTGTAGTTACTGTAAACCGGCCGGGAGTACCAGTATCTGGATTAGTAGATATAGTAGTAGTACCAGAATTATTGGTTTGCCAATCATTCCATTGTGTACCGAAACCTTTCCCACCACCAGATATCCAAGCATCATAATCTCCTGAAATATTTGCATGTACTGTCGGCCGAGTAGTTGTATCAACCCATGTATCACCAGGCGGATTCAATGAAAGATTTCCAATAAATGGTAGAACCGAATATGGATTAAGATTCACACCCGTTGTTGCATGGGTCTGTGACACAAATACATCAGTTGTATAACTTAATGTTACCAGATCGCCAGTTTTTGTAACACCATCACTTAGTGTCGCAGAAAATGATGTAGACATATCCACATGATCCGATAGAAATGCCGGTCTTAGATATTGTTCACGAGTGTCAATCGAAGCTTTATAATCTTCATTGAGTACATCACCCACACCGTGTCCTGTAAAGTTGTCAACAATGATTCCATTTTTAAATCTCTCATTTCCTGCGGTATCTCTGACTAATTGAGAACTTGCATCTTTCTCAAGCAAACTTAATGAGGTATAGTATTCTAGTTTATTAATACGATCCTCGAACTTACCAATATCTTTCATTGTGTATCTTTTATTATCTTTTCGAGCAAGATCAACATCATTTATTGATGATGTATATGCAGGAACAAATAATGCATATAGACTCATTGTATTCTCAAGATCAGGAGATTCTCTTGGATTGATTCCAGGCACACCAGCAATCACACCAAAGGTTCCTCTATCATCTATATAAACTTTATCCACACGAGACAAATAATAGTCATAATCTGCGCTTAAGTTTGTATTAGGATATGGGATTTCAATGTTTGCCATTGTGAATCTACGATCTTCAATAGTGTAGACAGAAGTACTGTCCGGTGTAATATCAAAGGTTGCATCCACAGTTGCAACTGTTGGTGCCGCTGCAGTATTTGAAACAATTCGTCTTACTTGACCCTTACCAGTTCCACCCGTGATTGTCAAGATACAATCTGCATATGCATTTGAAGTTGCAGATGAAAGGATTGTTGAAGTTTGTAGTGTAATAGTTGTTGCTGCACCAGCTCCAGCAGTACCATGAGTAGTTTTAAATTGACGATGATCCGTCCCAGATTCATCTGGTCTGCGAGGCCTGAAGTCTAAAACTTCTGCAAGTTTATGAATTGTACCAGTTGCCGGACTAGTATATTCCGTGATACTGCCATAGTCAATTCCAGCATAAGAATCCACAGAGCAGAACCCAGTACCAGAATGTGTGTAATGTTTAAATGTGACTGTTAATGGTCCGGTGATTGACACACCATCATTCTTTTTACGAATCTTACCGTGATCGTACCAGTTGTCCTTTTGTCCATTGTCCAGAACAAAACTGGTGGTGATATTAGCACTCGCTGCGCCAGTGTCAATAACTGATACTAGACTATCAATATCCGAATAACCAAGAGATGCGGTATTATTATTATTTGTGTTTATAACAACATTTGTTATTGCAATATTAGCAGAAAGAGTTTTAGATTTTGGATTCGCACCCGCACCATCAACTCGCATTCTTGCATAGACATCACATACCCCGACATAAGAAGTATCGGTAGTATCAAATGTGACTTGTCTTGCAGATTCATTTGGTGTAATAGTTCGTGATCCGGTGGTCCAATTAATAATGTCACCAGCAGCCAAACTAGTAGATCCTACTGAACCTGACTTATGAACTACAACATATGCTTCGTTCTTGATCGATGCAGATAGTGCAGCACTACCAGTATAAAATTCTTCGTTTGATGGTGCAGTTAATGTCAAGGTTCCGCCCGAAAATGTTTGATCTGTAAACTTTCTCTGGAACTGATAGGTCACACTGTCTGTATCGATTGCTTTAATATTACTTTCACCGATAGGAAAGATAAGACTATTTACATCAGTGTCAAATAGTTTTGCATCACCGAATGCGTCTCCAGCAAGAGTAGTTATTTTATATGTTGCTTCTCGTGCAACTCCACCATAACGTCCTGCAACAGCAATATCCGCAGTCGCGTTTGCAACAACTGGTGCAGTTGCAGTAGTGTATGCAGTTGATCTAACAACAGATTGAATATTTTTAAAGTTGAATGACATTCTGTAGACAGATGTATTATCGGGAGTGGTTGTCCATGTTGAAACAGTGGCAACTTTTGACGAACCGACATAATTTGTGATAGTACGAACCTGACCAGAACCAGTCCCTCCAATGAGTTCAATAGTTGCACCATTATATGCATCATCAGTTGTATTTTCAGCTGTATCTAATGTAATAGTTGTTGCTGCACCGGCTTGAGCAGTTCCTAGAATAGAATGAAACTTAAAGTCATATAGATACATTCTATAATCTTCACTACCCGGCGTACTAGAATCCGCTGGTGCGGCCGCACCTTGTCCAAAGTGACGAATCCTCGCAGTTCCTGCAAGAGTTCTCGTGTATGTGTCATCATTAGTTAATACTATCCCAGCAGCAAGTGTACAATGCAAGTCCAATGTTTCTTGCGCAGTCGTATCAAAGAAGTCTCCTGCGGCACCCTTTACAGTTTCAACAAGTGCATATGTACCAAATTGCATAAGAGTATCACCATTATCAACAGATGCAAATGTACGAGAACGATCATGTGTCAATCGATTTGGTGCAATTGTTTCGTGTTCATAACCACCAACAAATGCTTTACCGGGGTCTAACTTGGAATAAAATTTAGTTGTATCACTTGCATGGTCTTCGACATGAATACGAAAATCACGAACAGTATAACTACCCGATTCGTCAAATGTTCTCCTCGCAAGTGTTTTACCGAGTTCACTATATATGGGAAACGCTGCCTGTTTCTCTAATACTCCAGCTTTGACTTGTACTAATTCAACAAACGTCTGGTCAGTGACGTTGGAAGTACCCCTTCGTGCCAATGTTAGTGTGATTTTGTATCTATCAGCACCAGTAGCATTTTCATTTGAAGATCCCTGCGCATTATCTAATAAACTTGAGTCATCATTAGAGTCAACCAAGGTTTCAGTAATATTCAGACCAACTCTGTGTGTACCATTTGAACTATATTTTTCTAATGCAAGCGTTTGTTTATTTACTTTTGCAAAAAAACCATTGACAAAGAATACACCACTATCAATAGAGAACAATGTTCCGAGTCCCACTGCCGTAGAAATAGACGAATCTGATCCACCACCAACATTTGCACTCTTTGTTGCTGTAAGATTTGCAACACTTGTCAAAACCATACTTGCACTACCAGATATTTTGAATGTACCACTAGTTGCAGCACTTGTCACCGTGTCACCAGTTGCAAAGGTGCCGGTTAATGGAATAACATTTAGTTCTTTTGCAGCAGAATCAAACTTAATAACTTGACCAGTTGCACCACTAACATCAGCAACAACTACATCGCCAATCTCAAATGTACCAGTTGGTGTAACTGTTGAGATTAGTGATGGTACATCAGAAAAGATTTCTTCGCCGGGATGAAATATATTAGAACGTGCAGCGTAATCAACAGATGTCGTCAATGAACCAGAAGCACTACTCAATGAGTCTGTTCCATTTGATACAGTTGCAGTGACGGTTTCACTTGCTGTGAAAGGAATTGCAGTTGCTGTTACAACTTGTGTGATCCACAATCTTTTATTTGTTGCATCCCATCTACGAACAAGACCCGTTGCACCACTAGTTCCACCAGTGACAGTTTCTCCGGCAATAAAAGCTGAAGTAATAGTGCCTGTAAAGATAAGAGTTTTGAATTGTGCGCCCGATGTATAACGAACATATAATGTGGATGGGTCAGTTGATGTTTTACGTTCAACATGAGTAACATTGGCCCGAGCAAGGGATATTTTTCCAACAAAGTTGTTTTTATAATTACCAGTAATATCCACACCATCAAACTGTGCTTCAAGTTTTACATAGTTTGCGTTAGTATTATAGGTCTGATTTGCACCAGACACATGTGAACCTTGCGCAAAAACGTGTTCACCAAATCTTTCAATTTGTCTCTGTGCGATTGTCTGTAATTGTGTCAGTTCACGGGCCTGAATACCTTTTCCCGGTTTAAATAAAATTCTATGAGTGCTGCCGTTCTCTGCAACTGCATCATCATAGTCATCGTAGTATGGCGAAACATTAAAACTCTTATTTGTGGCCATTTATTATTCCTCTAAAATTCAAAGATTATTTTGAAATCTTCTGATTGGTCAGCTGATCGAACAATGGCTGCACGATTTTCTACATACAATATCAATCCACTACCCGGTTCAAGATCGGGATTATCAACAGTTCCTGCACTATATGTCACGGTTGCACCACTAGTTCCACCAGTGAGAGTTTCACCATTTGTCCAGGCAGTTGTAAGACCTTCGACAACAGAACTATTAGTCAAAAATAAATGTGTAGATGCAGCATCCCACTCGACTACTTTTGCAGTTGCAGCGCTTGTACCACCAGTGACAGTTTCATCTGCGACAAGTGTACCAGATACAACAGCAGCCGTCAGTCTTTGTGTTTGTCTCCTATTTACTACGGTTGCAATAGTTGTGGTTCCCCAATTGTATGGATTTTTGATAACCATGACTCGTCTATAATCATTTGAGGTTGTTAATGTTGATGTTTCTCCAAACTCTAATTTGCAATTTAGTAATCTATAGAATCCACCACACTCTTCTTCTAAATCCCAACCATGGCCTCGCGCTGCAAGCTTTCCGCCTGGAGAATATATTGGTTTGAATGTTGCACCACTACCACCACCCGAACTAAGAGTAAGAGTAAGTTGTGTGTATCCAGTCCCCACATTAGTGACAGTTACATTTGCTACAGAGTTACTGGTAATAGTTACGTTTGCAGCAAATCCTGTACCATCACCAGAAACACCAAGTGATACTGTACCATTTGTATATCCCGATCCTACTGCGGTGAGAAGTACAACATGAACACTACCAATATTTGTATCAACCGCTGAATTAGTAGATGATATAACAGGCATCCAACTAGTCGTGAGATATTTTGTAATATTTGCTGAACTCACCGTATACATAAATCTCCACATATACCCATCAGATTCAATTGGAGTAGTATTTGGTGTAACATGGTCGGGTTTTACAGTAGATGTGGTTGTAGATGAGGTTCCTGCATCACCCACAAGACCATTTCTGATGCATTTATATACATTGACACCATCAGCGAGAACCAAAAATGATTTAGTAAACATTGCAGTATCATCATGTTGGTACATATCATAGACAGTACCAGTAGTCCAATTTACCCTCGGCACAACTGTATCTACATCTGTTGAAAGAATCTTTTTTGCACCAATCATATCTCGCCACAATTCACCATTATTCATTTGATTAAATGTATCAGTAGGAGTATCTGGTGAAGATTCGGTGGACCAAGGAGCAGGCCGACCAATACCAAGATAAAATATTTGATTTGCTTCGGCAAATTCTTCCTCAAATTGTCTTGCATTATGTATTCTGTATGAGTTTGTTATAATTGCTGTCAATATATTTCTCCTGTTGGATATTAAATCTCAGTTCTATTTATAACTGTTTTTATTCCACTTTAGCAGTATCTACCAACTAACACGACTAACACTATCTAATGATGCTGCGGTTGAACTAGTTGTACCAGTAATTGTATCCGAAAGACTGAATGCAGCACCAGTACCAACATCCACAACAAAAATATCACCGTCCTCAGTTAATATATTATCACCAGCATTAGCTGAACCATTTGTGGAATTGAGTACAATATCTCCTTCACCAGTAATATTATCAATATGAATAATATCATCTGGATTATTCCAGTTTCTCACTATACCGTTCGCGCCAGATACACTACCTGTAACAGTTTCTAATTGTGTGAAATCTGCACCAGAAGTAACAGTAACATTCCAACTAAAAACAAAATCGATATCAGATGGCGCACCAAACGAAATCTTATCTGATGTAATATTTGTGGTATACACAATGTTATTCGCAACCTTGAAACTTGCAGCACTAGATGATCCAATAATATTCCCAACAGTTCCTGTAGTTCTAAGGAAAGTATTGGTCCCTTCGATTGTGCCTACACTCAATATTCTCGTGGTTGTGTTCCATGCAGTAACAATAGCTGTTGCTTGTGAACGATTTGGTGTTGCATCACTACTATCTTGCTGTACCACTTTTTCACCGACTGTAAATGTTCCACTACCACCAATTTCTAATTCGATGTCCAAAGATTCAGCACTGTCATATGTATTAATACCACCACCAGCACCACCCGCACCTTTTACAGAATCATACACACTCGCCGGCTCTTTCAAGATATCTTTCAGTGCGTCCAGCATAATACCTGATGCACCCAAAGCAGTCAGTTCACTCTTTGATACATATGACACAACATTCCCAGCACCAGTACTAAATACCGAGGCATGTGAGTCACTTAAACCACCAACAGCTGAGACGCCGAGAACTTTACCAAATACCTCAGTACCCGCCGGATGTAATATACTTCTTACAGAACTTTCCCATTTAGAAATATCACTACTAGTAATTAATTGATATGAATAATCCTGATATAATTTACTATCTTGAATATAATTTAATTCATTGAGTTGACCAGTATCATCTATTGATGTACCAAGTTGCATTCCGGTAGCATCAGTTGTCAATAATACTTTTGCAGAATCATTGCGGATAAGTTTAGCTGGTCCATTAGTAGATAGTACATCTTCTAATAGTATCTCATCGCCCCTGTCTGTACCACTTGCACCATCTGTAGAATCAAGTGCATAATATCCATCGGAATTAATTAATGGTACGATGGAATATGTACTAGTCGAGTTTGGATTGATTGTAAACTGTTCTTCTAGTGTTGCAATTTTTGTTCTTCCAACATAGTCAGTTATTTTAACTAATTGACCTACACCAGTTCCACCAGTGATCCATATTCCCATATCATTGTAGATATCATCTATTAAAGATGCACCCGAACCCAATACTATAGTTGGTGTGAGTGAATCAATAGTATATGATGCGCCACTAGTTTGACCAATGAGGTTACCACTACCGCCCTCATTAATTAATTCAAATTTTTGTGACATCTGTTTCAGGACTAATGTTCTAGTTCCAGAACTCCAACTAACAAATGTTCCAGACGCATTTCGATCCGGATCAATCACCTGAGTTGTAACTTCTGGTGTTACATAAGTGCCGACATTATCTCCCTCGTGAAGAAGAAAATCACCCGTGCCCGTGGCATCTTCGAGTAATACATCATCACCGACATCCAGTCCAATTGAACCGTCTGTGGAATTGAGTATAATGTTACCATTTATTACACTTGACAACACCAACGTGACCGATGAACTAGTGTTAGAAAATATGTCTGTTAGAATGGGGAAGTCTGATCCATTATCGTCAATATTTAATTTTGAGATAGGACCATCAGTATATCTTACTTCAATTAAATACCCATCCGTTGGTGCAGTAACCATCGTTAAATTATTACCAATTATTTTGTATTCTGTGTATTGAGTTTGTGTTACTCCATTTACAATAACAACACTATGTTCTGTATCGCCCGTATCCAATAATGGCCACAATACTTGTGAACCATCACCCGTGAATGTGACACTCGCCTTATTGACAATATCACCCACAGTAATTGTGCCTGGAATACCACCACCACTCCCAAGGAATCGCAATGACTCTCCTATAACATACCCACTACCTTTTTTGTTGATGGAAAAACTAGTTACAATATTTTTAATTGCTTCATCAATATAAACATCAGACACCAACCCAGTTGCGGTAATATTTTCTGTTGGAAGAAATGTACCAACTATATTACTAAGTTCGATTTCTTTTGCTATTCGCTCAGTTTCTTCGACTGTCATAATCTTCCAACTAGCTTCTGAATCTGAACCAATTACATTACCATAATCGCCGGGGTCTTCGCGGACAATAATAGTATCATCTTCTGATAATATATTATCCCCCTCCATTGCACCAGATGCGGAGTCAATATCAAAATATCCATCATCTGTTGCAATAAAGTCAAATGATCCGCCAGGAAATCCAACCGTCAGTGTTCTAGTAATCTCACGAACAATAATATCACCATCTTCTAGTAATATATTATCTCCAGCATCAGCCTCATCACCATCTGTGGAATCAAATTCAAGATATACATCTTCTGTACCATCTGCCCAGTTAAAGACGGTTGCACTACAACTCCCACCCGCACCCAGAGTAGTTGTTTGTGTTACTAACTCACCTGTCTCAAATTCATTTGTACCATCCTGAACTAATGTCAGTGTGATCACCTTATTTGTAATAGATGATACTTTTTCGACAGTACCAAGTGATAATGACACATCACCTGTTATTAAGCTTGATGCATCTGATGTAATTAATTCATCGACATCACCACTTACATCTGCAATTCTTAAAATATCATATTTTTGATATGTACTATCAGAAGACCGGAAAAGATCAGAACTAGGATAATAAAATGAAACATCATCATCGTATACTGCCCTGAATAGTGCCTCATAAGAACGCTCATCACCTTTGTGTTGATATATATCAATAATATTTTTCAAGAAGGTTCTTTTATTCAAGTCAGTATCTAATGCTACGTCCCAATCCGCATACAACATACTTTTTATATAACGATTCAATAATGCAGTAGGTGTTTTATCTAAATCCTGATTCTGTAGTATAGTGGCGAGAGCATGATACGCATTGCCAGGAGTTTCTTCATGCTCATAATATACTTCCATAAATTTCTGGAATAATGCATGATCACTCCGCACAAAATCTGGAAGCTGTTCACCGACTAATAGTGATAATTTTTGGTTATCGAGATCGATTGTCACTTATTAAAACCCCGCACTAGCTGTTGAACCATAGTCCTTGGTGGAACCACTTGATGCAGCAACATCTTCTGTTACATACACAGTGATATCCGAAGATTTTATTTCTACAATTTGATTTCTTAATGGAACAACATCAGGTGAATTTAACTGGACATTCATGGAAATTGTTTTATCAGTATTTGTCACAGCTGTGGGCTTTATATTATTTACAGTCACTTTACCAGTAAGATAATTAATTACACCAACCGTATTATCCAAGTATACTCTTGCACCCGAATTTATATAATATAGTCGTGTGTTATCCGCACCATCTTCATCAATATATGAAAGTCGTGATATTCCAGCTGCGTCTAATACATTAAATGAACTACTTGTGATAATACCACCAGTTATAGCTGAATGTCCTGATTCTGGATGATATAGTTCATTGGAGTAGTCGAATGTATATGATCCAACAATATTTAATGTTGGAGTCACAATTTTTTTCACCGAAAAGGATAGAATATTACTGACGATGCCTGTATTCGCCTCACTGATCAATTGACTCAATACTGAATGATGAAACACGGAATCAAAACTTTCAATGGAATTATTAGAATAATTTTCCATAACAGTGGTAACTTGTGATTTAATTGTCTCTGCACTATCTAGTGTAGTATTTGGATTGTATTTAACATTGACAGTCGGTACGATATACAAATAATCGGGGTCAGCAAATTCTGGACGAATAGACATCACATTTCGTGGCCCTAACAAACTTTTCTTGATATATGCTTTAACTGTATCGTTGATTGTCACACCAGTAACTGGTTTGATTGTAATAAACACTTTACCATATTGTGGCGGATCGGCTTCCTCACCACCATATACTTTCACAGCAGCTGCGTTTGGATAGTCTTCCAGTATTCTAGTTTTATAATCATTTGCAGTAACAACTCTACCTTGCGATGCATAACTTTTTGGAGCAAGTAATTTAATTTTATCAATAGATTGCCTCTCTCCACCTCCAGCTGAATCACTAACAGTCGTGATAGTAACATCTGTAACACCACTTATAGAACCAGAAATTGCAAAGACAGTTGCACCATTTGCATCACCAGCATTACATGCGACATACTCAGTGATAATTAAATTACCATCAACTGGTTGATAACCAATCACCCCATCACCAAAATATAGTTCATAGAAAAAGTTGTCTGATTCTTGCAGGAAGAAATTTTTAGTAGTTGATGTTACTGCTGCATAGTCTGTTTGGAGTGTGTGTGATGTAGTTGTTGTATCACTTGCAGAAGTTTGAACTTTCATTGTAATCGTGGAAGTATCAATTTTTGCGTTGGGTATAATAAACTTTTGTGCTGTGTCTGCTGTATTCATAGTGTGAGTATATGTGAATAATACTCCTTCACGAACAATCACATCTTTTGTATATGATGCAGCTGCTGTAAATACTTCATCTGCTCTAAGAATAAAATTATATGATACTCCATCAACCGATGTTGTGAATACCGTTCCTTTGAGTACTGTCACACTTGCCGGGGTTCCGGTTACAGTAAGTACAAGATTAAGTGTTGCGGAGGATGATACACGGGAAGTTGGTGTGTATCCCAACATCTTTGCAAGAGATATAACATTCTTTCTTACTTGAGCCGATTCAAGAAACATTTCATTAGCCAACATATTGGCCATGAACGCACTATAATGTGTGTTGTAGGCCAAGATATCCATAAGGATCGAAAGGCCACTGCCCTCAAAATTATAATCCGTGAATGTAGCATCAGCTTCGAAATAAGTTTTTAGTGATGCTCGGACTGAATCAAAATCTAACTCTGTTAGCGAAATTGCTGCTTTTGTTGGCATTATCTTAAACGCTCCAAAAATAGTGTGATCTGGGCCAATGTGTTTGCGGCCCTGATTGTAAATCTGATGGATACTTCATATGCATTTTCGTCATATTTTGGATTAGATTCCACACTGACCCCAGATACTCGCGGTTCGTATATTGATATAATTTCAAAGATTGCACGTTCGATACGTCTATCAACTAGTGGTGTCATATTCTCAAACAATAACCCATAGACACCACTACCAATTTCAGGATGAAACTTACGTTCATAGAAATTAGTCAATACTAAATTACGCAC
>Ga0209403_10006682_pt1 | contig 11610 bp, 14 predicted proteins | sample ArcticOcean_MG_C_8_FD_187440 | JGI IMG/M metagenome (GOLD analysis project Ga0209403, IMG submission 187440) | Marine microbial communities from western Arctic Ocean - ArcticOcean_MG_CB11_86 (SPAdes) (version 2) | ecosystem: Environmental > Aquatic > Marine > Oceanic | place: Arctic Ocean... | reverse complement strand
TCAGGTCGTTGGCACAATGACACCGGCCGAACGCCAGGCCGTAGAGCGGATCGTCGCACACCATGGTGGTCAGGTGCCCGGCGCGGTCGTCCGCCTGTTCCCACGCGCTGTTGATGCCGGCCTGCTCGGGGGGCTCCAAACTCTAGGTGGTCTTAACTATGAAACCGGTCGGTCCGTGACCGCTGTCTATTCCGTCGATGGTGCGCGGGTCCTGATCGGCGATATCCGTGTCGATGGCCGGCCGGTCGCCGGGGGGTTCGAACTGCCGCGCGGTGGAGGGGGATGTTCATGATGGGCTGGATCGAACCGATACCGTTTCTTCGGAGATTGGGCGTATCCCTGCTGCTGATAGCTCTGATGTCTGGCTGCGTGACCACAGGAGATGGCCTCCCCGTCTTGTCGGGGGCGGCGGAACAAAGAATTAGAAGTTCCGAAGCACTCCTTCGCCAGCTACCGGCCTGCGCCATCGTCATGCCGTCGATTGGTGCCGTCCCGCCCGGCGGTGCAGGCATGATCGAGAGAATTGTCGCTCGTCACTTCGCTCAACGGCTCCCTCGCCTCATCGGGTCCCCGGAGCGCCGTGCCCTTGCTCGAGCCGGCGCTTACAATCTCTCCGACCCGATTGATCGTGGTCGTTTCGCCCGGATGCTCAGCTGCCGGCATGGCTTGGAAATTACCGTGCATGCGGCTGGAATTTCGTACGTGGTGGCCTGGGCCGGCCGGCATGTTGATTTGACCCTGACACTGTTCCGCTTTAACGACGAAGAGGTCCTCTGGTCGGCGCGCCACGGCTTGGACCGTAGCGCCGGCGGCTTGCCCACTGGTCCCCTCTCATTAGTATTGGACACGGTCCGCGCAAGCGTCTTCGCAAGCGATCGCGACGGAACCGAAGCATTGGTCGAAGATGTCGTGCGGCAAGTTGCCCAGACGTTTCCGGATCTACGCCAGATCCAATGACGATTACTGTGAAATTCCTGAGTGGCAGGAGGTTAACCTTCCGATGGTCTAACGAAGGTCATGGAGGGGGCTGGGGAGGTTTCATCTTCAGCACCGCACAACCCGAAGAACAACCGATCGGTTCGTGGATTTATCTAAGAAGTTATTTGGTTGAAAAATCAGAAACCGAAAACAAAAAATAGAAGACCCAAACCGACCAATATAAACATCACTACGGGGCCCATGAACCTAAGAACCAATCCACTGGCGACACCGGGACTTGCCATTTGGTCCCGCTTTGGGACTTGGCCGTGGCGCCGAACAAACCTTCATTAGGAAGATGCCGTGGAAGCTGGGAGCTACAGTCCGCTTGGGGAGATGGGAACTAGGATCAACTCTTCCAGGTGCCCCCGCTATATGATGGTTTTGGTGACGTAACATGGGTTGGCACGGAGATCCGTGTCGAGGTCCGTTGCAGGCGCGACAGCAGCATAGAATTCCACCGAATTTACGCCGAATATAAGTCGGTGGTCTCGCACCCAGCGTTTGACGCTTGACGCGTTGCAAATCTTCAGAATGCCTTTATTGTAACGTGTAGAGTTATTCTTAAATGTTCGATTATCAATCGTCTGTAACTGGCACAAACCGTTGTAGTAAAATGATGAAGACAAGTTTAATGTAAAAATTTTTCCTTCGAGTTTTGTTGCACACTGTTAGGATAGCAGGGAATCGTGTTCACGAAAGCAGGCTCTGAGGCCCGCATACCCCTTAGTGACACCTTGCAACCATGAAATTAGGGGGTTCCCGATGAAAAAGCTTCTTTCCTTGGCCGCGATGGGCTTAGCCATGATGGCCTGCAGCACCGCTTACCCGACGGCAGTGATGGCCGTTGCGCCCACTGTCCTGATCATGGGCGAGGACTGGGACGAGGATACCATTCCGCGTAAGAGCCAAGTCTTCGAGCGGGTAATCGACGCGGTCACCAACCAACTGCAACAGGACGGATTCAAGGTCATCGATGAGACCATGGCAACCCAGGACGCGCATGTGCAGGGCCGGGTGCGGCGCACGGATTCCGAATTGTTCAAGCTCGCCAAGGCGGTCCAAACCCCACCAATCGACGCGGTGGCAACCTTTAAGATTTACCCCCGCTTCAGGCCATCCAATACCACGACGTGGATGAACGCATTGGTCATCGGGCGTCTGCTCAGTGTGTCGACCAACGAATCGCTTGGGACGTTTGAAGTCACCTTGCCAGAGGATGTTACGACGGAGCCAAACTGCCACAAGAACCGGCAGTGCACGTTAGAATACATGGGCAAGCACGCGCGGGTTTTAGGGCAGGAGCTTGGCGCGGCCTTGGGAATCAAGCTGCGCCGAGCCACGATTACTTCTGGCAACACGACTGCCGCCGTGGCAGCGGTGCCGCAAAAGCAGGCGGCCCTGGCGAAGGCCTACAAACTCACCTTCGATAATTTTAAGCCTGGCGAGTTCGATCAGGTCGAGGAATACCTCGTCGCCTTCTCCGACTATGACCATCACAAGGTGATCCAGAGCACCTCACGCAACTTCGTGATCTGGTACGAAACCACCAGTGAAGACGCCCGCCTGAAACGTAACCTTCGCAAGATGCTGGAGTTCATGGGCGTTGACGGACAGGTCCATTGCATCAGCCACACTTGCACGGTGACCAAGATCTAACCGGGCCACCTGGGGCCGAGACCAAACAGGGTCCGCTGGGCGGTGTGGAGACACTCCGCCCTCGGGCTGTTTCCCTTTGTTGTGGTGGCTACCTGTGCGTCAGCAGAGCTCGATGCCCAGTCGCGAGGAGTTTCGGTTGGGGAGTGCGTGTCCAAGGCAGTTGATGCCCCGGTGCTTAAGTCGGCCAGGCTGCATAGCAACTCATATGCCCTGGTCGTAGGCATCGACAATTACGATAGGTGGACCGACCTCTCCAATGCTGGCCGGGATGGCGACAAGGTAGCGACGGCGCTCAGCCGCAAGGGTTTTTCCATCCAGTCCCGAAGAGACCAAACGGGAATGCCCTGCCTGATCCGCCAGATTTTGTGAGTGGCGTTCGGCATGGGGCGACTGGCCGTCACGATTCTCGCTTCTACCGCCTCCATACCCTTCTCGACCGCCGCGCGATCGCGGCAACCGATCAAACAATCGAGAGGACAGACCCATGCCCGCCTCCTCCACCGCCGCCCGCACCACCTCCGTCATTGCCGCCTTGATGCTCAGCGTTTCCGCGCTCGGCATTATCGCGCCAGCCGAGGCCGCAAGCCGCACCGAGGTCAAGCGTATGTTGATAGAGGAGGCGCGCAATTCCCTAGTACCACCTGCGCTAGCGCTCGCCGTGGCCAAAGTCGAGAGCGACTTCCAGGACCGAGTGCGCAGCAACAAGGGCGCCCGGGGAGTGATGCAGATTATGCCAGCCACAGCGCGACGTGAGTTCGGCGTCGATGTCGACGAGCTTTGGGACCCGCGTCTTAATGTCCAGCTGGGAATTGACTACCTGGAGCGGTTGCATGCGCAATATGGCGGTCGTTGGGAGCTAGCGCTGTCGCATTACAACGGCGGTACCCTGAAGGGTGGTACCGGCGCCGATGCCAAGCCACATAGCTATACCCGAAAATATGTCTCAGATGTGCTGCGTTGGTGGCAACGCTATCAGGATCAGGCAGAGGTTTGGGGTTCGGTTGAGGTTGTGACGGACAAGAACGATGCCTGGGTTCCAACCCGCACCAAGGTGGCTGAGGCCATGCCAACAGGCGAAGCAGACCCTAAAGTTAATGGGGATGTTGAGTATGTACTGAGAGCTAAGGTTGAGGCGGTACAGGTCCGGCCGACCATTGTGACCGCTGCCGAACCAGCCCTAGGCTCGAGGACGCGCTGGCACAAGCCTAGGACGACGATCAGGACCTTTGAAGTGGCACCAGCGACACTGATGCAGAAGAACGGCGCCGGATTTTGGAATCGCGTCTCCCGAGCCCGTAACTCGCTCGACGATTTCGGCCCCCGTTCGAAATGGGTACGGGGATGAAGGCGTATGGATGCTATAGGGGTACCGGGCAGCAAGGATGGCTGGTTTGCCGTCGGCGATACGGAACGGGTCGCAGAGGCGCTGGAGGGCAAGGGGTTCGAGGCCACGCCGCTCACGAACTATGATGCCGACGCACTCGAAACCCAGGTTGAGAATTTCTTCATCGACAAAGGGAACGATCTCCAAGCCTGGCTTTTCGTCTGGTTCGCTGGACGCGGGCACACCGAGCGCGGCCAGAGATATCTGGTCCGCGCCCGGTCATGCGCATGCACTATCCAGAGACGCGGATCAAGATCGTCGAAATGAAACAAGAACCCGCTTCTGGGATCGGGTTGAGCACACGAGACGATATTTGGATGACTTCGGCGTCTGAATTCGTTGGGGTAAAGGTTGAAGAAAGTGCATGGACATTGGCTCCTAACTTAAACGTGTTCAATGGGGCTTGGGAGGTTTTCGTGTCCGGTGGCTCATTCAGCCCCGTGTTCTGGAAACACCAATGCTGGAGTTGTCAAAGTTTCTTCCAAATGACTAAAATTTGGAAATTATAGCGCTGTGTGCTTAAAGGTATTGGAACTCTATTTTTTGTTCACGTCACTTCTTGTACATTGTTTGACACTCCTACTTCCTCCATAGACGATACTCTTGAGCGAAGCTGCACCACGGAGCCACCATGAATGACGAGGTCATTCACCTTCTACGTGCCGGCGCGACCGAAGGCATCGCTACCGCGTTTCGCGGTGTGGTCCATGGCCCCCGGTTCGCCGGAACTACGGTCGGCGTCCGCTTGGCGCCAATACTGACGGGGGCAGGAGGTGCCAACAGGGACACACCAATTTACGAACTCTGCCATTTTGCCGCCATGGCGGCGGCACTCGGCTATGATGATAGCAATGGGCGGTTCCTGTTTTTCCTGGGTATGGAGCGGGTGACCCCGGCGGCGGTGCGCCGGTTTGTCGAGGAGACGGTCGACAGCCAAGGCTGGGCCCGTGAGGGCCATGCCTTTACCGAACGTGGCATGCGGGCCAACTACGACCAGGAGCCATTCGAGGTCTGGTTCGACCGAGCCCCCGTGCTGATGGCGTTGTTCGAGTTTCTGACTGGGATCGACGACGTGACATTCTTTAGGGAGATGGACGATCTGCTGCAGGAAATGGTCACGCCGCCGGTCACTTTACGTGGAATAAAGGACACGGCGAACCGGATTTCTAGCCGGATGCGGCTCTGGCGCCGCGCCAATATTGCTTGGGCGGCGCATGAGGAACGGTTCGACAAGATCGCGCCTTATCTCACGGAAAACAGCCCCAACGGTTATTGGGTGATCGATGACGAGGTGATTTTTGGGTTCTGGGTCCTCCATTCTAATACCGAGAAGAAACCGATCCGGGAGTACGCCACGGTGTTCGAGGCTTTCGCTACGTTGATGCGAGTGATACGTGCTGGAGCGGTCGCCGAAGCGGCTTCCGACGCGCGGCGTCTGGGCACTGATTTCGAGGCGGGCGAGATCGAGGTCGCCAATGATAGCGGAACAGTTACTGGAGAATGGGAATCGCCACTCGAGGTCTTCAACCATCCTAATCTCAAATCGATCCGCTTCTTCAAAGGCGAGGGCGAGCGAGCGCCAATCGAGCGATTGATGGAATTTGGCCCGGACGCCCAACGCCTAGCCCGAGCGTTTCTCCGCCTGGAGAGCTTCGCGCCGACCCAGAATGTCATTTCCAACGCGATCCGATTTAAGCGCGGGCCGGGGGCGATCTCAGACGGCATCGCCTGTACCAATACCCTTGCTTACCTTCCGTTCGAGGAGATCCTGACCGGTGTTCTTGATCACATAGGACGGCTGCAACTGGCGGCGATGCATGTGTTGCGCGCCGAGGTGGATGAAGATGCGTTCGCGCCAATCGCCGAGCAAGCCCGAACAGCGTTCGAGGAGTTGCGCCGTAAGGGCTTTGATGATGACGACCCAGGCGAGGATCAGCGTGAAGCGTTCCAGGTGGCGGCCGATGCCCTGCCTCGGATTGCCGGCCAACTGCGTGGCTTCCTCGAACGAATGAGGGAGATGGAGCAGGGTGAGAGTGAGCTGAATCAAATATTTGCCGACGACGTGGCGTTGTTTTCTCGACAGTTCCACGCGATCTATGGACACAGGAGATGACCCGTTTCAAGGCCCCAAGCGCCGCCTCTCTGGCCGGGATCAGGGAAGAATTTACCGCCCTTGGCGCGGCCCGGGATCTGGCGAATGAAAGCGACGGCGGGGATGTCGCCATCAAGCTCCCCATGAGCCGCGTTTACGCCTATGCGAATGGCCGGATCTCGTATCCCGATATCGGGATTGAAGCAGCGCTTGCTGGCACCCCAGGTTTGAGAGCGGCGTTCCGGCGGTTGGTCATGGCCGCTCCGACCTATCGCTTCGAACGTGCGATCGCGGCAAGCGAAGGCGGGCCCCTAACCCGTCGAACAGAAGGGGCCGAGATCAGGTTCTCCGCCTCTCGCGCGCATAAGGACCGGATCTATATAATCATCGAACTGGCGTCGCCCGAGCGTACTCCGAAGACTATGACGGTGTTTTATGCCGATGATAGAGCGGTGCGGTTGGGTTTGCCAATAGCGCAAGCCGGCATAATTCAATTGTTGGTTCGCAAGGACTCGGGCATTCTCCGGGCGCTTGAAGATCCTGACAGCAACATTGCACTGATGTGACAAAAACAGCGGTTTATATAGCAACCACGAATGGTCCGGTGCGGGTCGAACTGATTTCGCAGGAAGACATCGCGCGATCAATTGTCGTAAAATCTGCGGATTTCGTGCCACTCGCCGATATAGCCGAGGAATATCAGCATTTCGTGTCGGGCAACGGCCCGGTGGCCCGTGCCTTCGGCCCGTTCGATCCACCAATGTTCAGCATGGAACTATCCGCTGAGATCGAGAGCGGGCGGAGTTGGCATCTTGCCGCATTTATTGCCCATGGACTGGCCGCCGAGAACCGGCTCGCCGGTCCTAAGGACGAGCCGGAGGCCGTGGTGTGGGCCACCGGCGTCATGGGCAATAATTTCTCCGTCGCGGCGGAACATATTGGCCTGAAGATCGAGCACTCACGCGCCTTGTTCAAGGAGACCACCAGCGCGGGGATCGCGCTGCATGTAGTCGTTCCCGACGGATCGCTGGATGAGGCCGACCACGTGCCGTTGGCAACCCACCACCACGTCAGCGATGCACGCGCTGCGCTTCAAAGCCTCAACGTCACCAGTGACGGCGCGCTTAGTGCCATGGAAATAACAGCTTCTACCGATCGAGCCAACCAAGCTCCCACGTCCAAGAAGTGGCGGCGAGCCTGGATTATTGGCGGGATATCTGCTTTAATTCTGGCGATAGTTACTGAGAATACTACCGGTTGGATCATGACGGAGATGCTTAACCTTTCCCCGGAAAAACCCACCATGTCGGTAGCCCTGGCAGAAACAACTGAGAAACAAGGAATACAGCCCACGCCTTTAGAACAAAATGTGGTGGTTCAACTCGATGAGATCCGGGCGTCTTCCGACACGTCCTGTGCGGCCGTGCATTTTAGAGGTGGGTTAGGGAACTTGGTGCCAGTGCAAATGAACGGCAAGGGAGTGGGTGCCGACAGCGCCGGTGGAGGCCTGTGTGGGATCCAGATATCTCTTTCCAGCGCTGAGCAGTCATCGGTTGAACGTGTTTCGATTGAAACGGCGGCTGGGAATTTCGTCGGCCATTCAAGCAACTCATTCAATCTTGCGCCCGTGTCAAAGGGATCCTGGAAATTGTTCGTGCCCCGAACATTCAAAACACCGATCGTCTATAAAATCAGGTTGGTTACGCGAGCCGGGTCTGATGTCTCCATATCACATAAGGTGATGCCATAACCGGGGGGAGGTCACGATGGTGAGGTCCCTACGCAAGACCGTTCTGGCATTCCTTGTCTTCGGTCTGTGCTTGATCTCCATCACGACTGGCGTCTCGGCGGCGAGCGGAGCATTTGTCGTCGTTCTCATCGATACCTCCAGCAATATGAAGAAAATCGATCCATCGAACCGGCGCCGAGCAGCGCTTGAACTGCTTTCCGGACTGGCTAATTCATCGACGCGTTTGGCCGTGGTTAATTTCAGCGAGGAGGCCCGGATTCTGGTGCCGCCAACGCCGATGGGGTTGTTTGGAGGTCCAGCGCGTAAGCGCGTGCGCGACGCGGCGCGGGCGCTTGGCGCGACCGGTGGAACCGCGGTTGGCGATGCGCTGCAAGTCGCGAGCTTCCTGATCAGCGCGGAACAGGGGGCGACGGTGCTCCTCCTGTCCGACGGGGATGATTCTAAGAATGGCTGGTCAGGCCAGTGGGATACGCTACCGGCATCAACCGTAGTGCATGTGGTTTCGCTTTCTGGCGAGGCTAACCGCGAGGCGCTTGTGACAATCGCGCGGGAGACTGGTGGGGTATTCGAGATCGCAAGAACCCCGGATGACCTCGCACGGATACTCTCCACGTTGTTCACGCGTGCCCAGCGGGAACAGACCGCCATTCTGCGGGAAGCTCGAATCAGTCCGGGTGACGTTCACAATTACTCGCTGGAAATCGAGCCGGGTACGACGACGGCCTATGTCGCGCTGGACTGGCCTGGCAGCGACATCGACCTCAGCCTAACCGATCCCGATGGTCGGGTGGTCGGTTCCGCTTCAGCGGTGGCTATGGGCCAGGGTGTCGAGGCCGGAACCTTCGATGTCATCCGTTTGGACCAGCCCTCACCGGGTCGCTGGAAGGTCGAGGTCAAGGCGGTCCAGATCGATCCCAAGGGAGAGCCATACACATTGCGTGCGGGCGTGGCGGGCAGCGACCTGCGTCTTGGCTGGCAGGTGACCGGTGGCGATGCTAGCGCGGACGCGCCCCTGATAATCGCGCCACGACCAAACCAGCCGGTTCGCTGGCTCAGAAGCCGGGCGACGGTCAGGGATGGCAACGGCCAGATCATCTTTCGGAGCCGGGTGCCCTATCGCGCCGATGCCGGCTTTGAAATTCCCGCGATCGAGGAAGTTGGTGATTACCTCGTCCGCCTCGAAGTTGATGGAGAAATCACCGGTGGTGGACGGTTCTCGCGGGTTTTCGACAGAACGATCGCGATTGGCTCCCGGCAGACAACTACCAAACCGGTGATGGCAAGACGTGTGACGGTCGTGGAGCCAGCCTACGTCAATCCTAACGCCCTGGTGTTTCAACTGGCCCCCGGGCACCGGGAAGCCTATGGCCTGGAGGATGATCCATCCGTCGATCTGGACATTCGTTTCGGTTATGACTCCGCAACACTAGAGCCGGTCTCGATGCGGCAGTTGGGTGCCCTCGGCGAAGCCATGAACGCCGATGCTCTGCGTGATGCGAAGTTCGAGATCATCGGCCATACCGACGCCAAGGGTACCGGAAGCTACAATATGTCATTGTCCGAGAAGCGCGCCGGCATGGTCCGAGCTTATCTGATCAACCAATTCAAAGTGAAGGCCGAATTGATCACTGCCGTGGGCCGGGGCGAGACGGATTTGAAGGACGCGTTGTTTCCCGAGGCGGCGATCAACCGACGCGTTGAGGTGCGGGTGACCTCCAAGTCGCCTGCGAAACCCGCGTCGCGAACCTCGGTCACCGCCGCGCCGGGGCCAGCGGAGAGTAGCGGCACGGGCACGATCAATTGGGAGGCCGGCGGAGCGTCGGGCACGGGGGCCAATCGTACGCCGCCAGACCAGTCGGAGGAGAAATCCGGAGGAAAGATAAAATGGTGACCCGAATACTAAGGGTCCTTGCCCTTTCGTTGTGTCTCGCCATCGCGAGCGGCGGCGAGGTATCGGCGACCGAGGACAAAACCACCGAAGCAATCGATGGGGCCGCGAAACAGATCGTCGAGCAGATCCTGAAATCCACCTCCGCCGTCGATCATTTCAAAGGCTACGTTTATGGCACACGACCGCGTGTGGCGATCTGGCCATTCGACGAAGAGAGTGTGCCAATCGCCAAGGACACAGCGGACGAACTGCATGATATTTTTACGGCGTCCTTCATAAGCCACGCCGATGGCCGGATCGACATCATCGGCCGCGCCATGATCCGTGACCTGATCGAGGATATGCGCGTGACTGGCAGATTGCGCAGCGCTCAAGATAATCCTACGGACGCATTGCTCAAGAAGGCGCAGATGATAGACCTGCTTGTTAAAGGTAACGTCAAGCCGGCGGGAAGGAATATCAGTCTCAGCTTCAAGGCTATCAGGCGTGATGCCGTGGAAGTCGCCCAGTCGCAGCCGGTCCGGATCAGCCTCAAGGCTCAGGAGCGCGATGCTAATCGACGTCCAGTTTCGCTCGATCAGGCGATGGCGAACGCCGCGAAGTCCTTCGTCAACAATGTGCCGGATATGAAAACCATGATGCTCAGTGGCCTGCACTATCAGGACACCGGCTTGCAACCGACCTTCGCGCGTTATGTGATGAATACGATCAAGGACCACTTGACGGCCGCCTACTCGGACATTCTGACGGGCCGGAGACTGGCGGTCCAACCCTTAAGCCGGAATGTGTCGGGGATACGCGGTATAGCGGTAGAAGCGTCAGAACTGAAAGACGAGGCGGTGGCGGCCGCGGCTGGCGAATATGTGTTGAGCGGCAAGTACTGGGAGTTTGAGGATGCGCTGGAGGTTCAGCTCAATCTTCGCAACAAGGCGGGCAAATCATTTGCCTGGGTTGGTAGGGTTCGGTTGGACAGTATCGGCATGATGGCGTTTAGGCCGGATAGGATCAATCAGGGCCAGGCCGGTTTCGATCGGTTGCGTGAAAACGATGGCGGTGGCTTTGGCTTCACGCTGACGACTGGAGCAGGAGAGAACCCGGTCCTGAAACTCGGTGAACTCCTCGACCTGGTCATCCGGGTAGATCGGGATGCCTGGGTATATTGCTTCTATTTTCAGGCCAATGGATCGACGATCCAGATCTTCCCCAATCCGTATTTCTGGAATACCTCCCACACGCCGAAGCTTGCCGGCACGATCCAGCACACGATCCCCGGCCCGGAAACATTTCCCTTCCAGCTTCAAGTCCAGCCGCCAATTGGGGAGGAACTCCTTAAATGCTTTGCCACCACCCGCGACGTCACCCAGGATCTACCCGAGGCATTGCGCGGTCAAAGCCTGGAGCCGTTGAAAGGGGGAATGGAGGCGCAGCTATCAAGTATCTTCCAGCGCTTGTCGAACTCGACTGTGGCGGAGGCCAGCGTCGCGCTGACGGTCGTGGAATAGGGGTATGGGTTGTATCGCCGATACGAACTATCCAAGATCTGGCTAATGCCGATCATTTGGAGTGGCAAAGTGTGTGGTTGAAACGTCTGCCTGGCTGGACCATTGGCTATTTGTTGACATGGATGCTAGCGTTTCACCGGTGTTTGCCGAGACCCATGTGGCGCTGGTGATCAGCAACGACAATTATGCGACGCTTCCCAAGCTCAACAATGCGGGGACCGTCGTTCGGAGCGTCAACAGCGGTTTCTGTGTTGCCCGGACGCTCCCGCGATAGCGGGTGCTTACTCTTTACCCATTTGTAGTTTTACCCTTGGGAGTCCAGGGGTTGTCTGCCTGGTTCGATAATTCCAAGAT
>Ga0209403_10006681_pt1 | contig 11610 bp, 9 predicted proteins | sample ArcticOcean_MG_C_8_FD_187440 | JGI IMG/M metagenome (GOLD analysis project Ga0209403, IMG submission 187440) | Marine microbial communities from western Arctic Ocean - ArcticOcean_MG_CB11_86 (SPAdes) (version 2) | ecosystem: Environmental > Aquatic > Marine > Oceanic | place: Arctic Ocean... | reverse complement strand
TCTCTTATATGATGAAGAAAATTATTAAGCCAATGAAACCACTTGTTTTTGCTCAGGACCGTACTGGTGTGACTAGTCACCTTAAATCGCTGGATACAGAAAAAGAATAAAATGGTTAAGCTTAATATAATAAGGCCGGCGCCAGCAATTGTGTTATAATTATCATCAAGAACGTGGCTTTTTATCATTAGTAAAAACCCAATGATAAGAAATATAATCAAGGAAATCGTATTGATGGTTCTAGATAAAACAAGCGAAGCAATTCCTTCGCGGTAATTAAAGCCATAGAGATTTTTGAGCATGATAGCCTTTATGGGCTCTCCGCCGATACTAGCCGCTGGTAGAATATTATTAAAGGCCTCGCCTGAAAGGCGCAGCTGGAAAAAACGATACGCCCATTTTGGTGTTAAAGGGGCGGATAGAATTGTTATTTGCCATGTCAAAGTATCAAATAAAAAGGCTATAAAATAAACGCCCATTACTAAAATAAACCCAAAACCAATTTGGTTAATTAAACCAATTATTTCCTTAAAGTTTAGATTTTGGATCACCCACGCTAAAAGGATTAATCCGACTAAAAAGAATACTATCTTAAAAAATCTCATCTGGTTCTCTTTTTAGGGGGCTATATATCATATTTTTTTTTGGCTGATAACTGCCATAATCCAATAGACTTGCGCACCAATTGCTGCGGCAGGTAATAAAATCCAAAGAAAGTTAATTAGGGCTAAAATTAAAACAATAAAACAAAAGTCAGAACGAAAAGATTCGCGAAATATAAATATAATACGTGTTGTCAGCGTTATGGGAAGCTTGACCTCTTGGGATTGTCCGTTATCATTTTTGTAGGAATTTAAAAAGGTAACTATCAAATAATTTATCGTGGCCCCCATACTTCCAACTAAACCTATCCATAGCCAAGTGTTGTTTCCAGTTTCTTGAGCGGTTCCGTAACCAAGGGCTGTAAAGAATAAGGCATGGACAATCCAATCAACAAAAGTATCAAATTTTTCACCAAAAGTAGATGTTAGATTTTTATACCTTGCAACTTCACCATCACAATTATCTAAAATATAGGATGTTAGTAATATTAGGCTACCAATGATTTGATATTCAACTTTCGAGCTCAGAAAGAAAATACTTCCTGTGACACCCAGTAATAAACTCGTTGTTGTAATTTGGTTAGGTGTAATCGGTAATTTTATTAAGATCGCACTTATAGGCCTTGAAAAATGGCGGATTAATGGAAAAGGATTTTTCATTTTAGGATTGCTTTTGGCCAAGCTGATAATAGAGCGGGTAAGATAACTAACGTACAGATTAGTGAACATATGAGCGCTATGGTTAATAGTAATCCCATGCTTGAAGTCCCCGGATGGCTAGATAAGGCAATGCTGCCGAAGGAGCCGATAGTGGTTAAGGCACTAAAAACGATAGCTCTTGGCGTTGACGTTCTCATAACGTCCTCCTCGTTTTCTCGGTCTGCTAAGACCAGATGTATTGAGCTCGCAATACCAAGCCCAAATAGAAGAGGCAAAACAATCACATTGGCAAAATTGAAAGGTAAATTTAATAAAACTGAAGCCGATATTGTAAATAAGGAGGCTAAAATAAGGGGCGTTAAGATCAAAACAAGTTCACGAAAACTATTGGTTAAACTCATAACTAATATAATAATTAGCGTAAGTGTGATTATAATAGCTTTAACAAAAGAGTTGATTACGGTTTTGCCAGCCTCTAATACGACGACTGGCGTTCCTGTCGCATTTGGGGCGACACCTCGGACCGCTTTGACAAAAGCTGATAATTTCTTTTTATCACGCATATCACCGTTCGGAAAAATGTCAACTTTTGCTAGACCATTGCTAGAAACTTGACGCAAAAATAAAGATTTGGGGATATTTTTTAGTGTAATTTTCTGAGCATTTAAAGAATTTTTTAGCTTCAATAATTGACTGGGAAGACTTCCTAACAAGCGCTGTTCCAGGTTCACTAACACTTGATCTAACTTGTCAGTTTTCAGAAGTTTATTGAGCGTTTGATCGAATTTGTGTAACGTTTCCGTTAAGCTCGGATCTGGATATTTTTTATCAAACTCCCTGATTCTATTTTGTAAATTGAGAATAGAAGAAAGTTGCTGGTTTTTATCTGACCTTTCAGTCGACGGTGGTTGTGAAAGCGCAGGCCCTAAAATGAAAGCCAGGTTATCGACGATGGCAAGTTTTTTATCTTGTTCCAATGGTATTAAATCGGAGAGTGTAGACGCGGTTTTCACCATTGGTAATTTCTTTGCACGTCTTGCTATCAAATCGGCAGTCTTTAAGTCCTTTGCTAAAACTGTAATTGAATAGGGGGGGGAGTTATCCGTTTTACTTAAATCGAGTAAGGTCGATACAGACTCAGTTTTGAAATCTTTTAAATTTAGTGGGTCAAAGTCAAAAAAGACTTTTGGCGCGAGATAGACGCAAGCGATGGATAACATCACAGTTATAGCTAAAATTTGTTGCTTATAGTTCTTAAATAGAAGCGATACTTTATGTGATTTCGTGTGTTTTGAACGTAATTTTTGTGGTGGCATTAAACAAATCAATGCAGGCAGAATACTAAGGTTTGTAAACAAAGCGATAAACATTCCACTCCCCGCTATAAAACCAAGTTCCGCTAGTCCGAGGTAGTCCGTTGGTAGGAAAGAATAAAATCCAATTGCCGCAGCTATCGTCGTTAGACTTAACGCACCACCCACTTTTTGAACCGACTTTTGAAGGAAAATAATGTTTTCTCCTTTATCCTCAAAGAACCTCAAATAACAAAGAGCAAAATGAATTCCAAAGTCTACGCTAAGACCGATAAACAAAACTGCGAATGCGACAGAAATTAAATTTAGAGTGCCAATTGTCAGTGTTGCTAACCCCGCCGTCCACACAAGTCCGCAACAGAGGGTAAGTATTATAGCTAACACTAATCTGGCTGATTTCAGTCCCCAAAATAGTAGGGCAGTGACAAGAGCTAAAGATAACACGCCGGCGACACCTAACCCATCTACCACACTTTTTAGCTCTTCCTGAGCTAAAGGAACAGATCCCGTAAGCCGAAGCCTGGTTTTGTACTTTTCGGCTAGTTTTATATTTTGACCAATTTTTCTAAGTTTATTTATCACGTTTTTGCCTGGCTCTAAGGAACCAAAGTTTGTATTAGGTTGAATGATAATGATACGGGTCGTAGGTGTTTCTGATGAAAGAATACTTTGCCCAGAAATAAGAGTGTGCCATGAGAGCCTTTTGGGAGTTTTATTATTTTGAGCTATGATTATGTCGGTTATATTATCGAACATCGGCTTGGCAAGACGCATGAGCTCTATTTTATTTGACCCCTCCTTTAAAAATAAACTCAAAAGATTGAATAGGCCTGATAATGAAGGGTTTGCCCAAAGGGTACTTATAAATGGTTGCGCAGCGATGAGTCGGTCTGACAGCTCCTCGAGTTTGGGCAGTGTGAAATAAAGTAAGCCATTTTTAATAAAAAATTCCATACTCATAGGATCAAAAACCTCTCCAAATGAACTGGGATCTTTTTTTAGCTGAATTGAAAATAGATCGGCTGCATCATTCACTAAATCAGCGGTGAAGCCATCTATAACGATAACTATATTGTCAGAAAATTGTGGGAATGACTTGCTGACTGCAATTGAGTTCTGACGAAAAGGTAAATCGGGTGACAGCATGTCGGATGTGTCAGTATTGATGCTTATATTCGAGATTGTATAATAGAATAATAGAACTGATGTGATACCTGCTAAAACGAGTGTAGCTATAGCTCGTTTACATATGAGTCCTATCCATATGTTTAGGACATGTTGAAGTTTATCAGAAAGTATTGCACGCACTCTATTTTACCTAATCGGTTTATCTATTTAACGGATGTTAGTTTGATAGTTTATCGCAAACTTGACACATCGGTGCTAGTTAAACATTTTACTATAATGACAAAAAAGCAAAAAGTACCTTATGATCAGCAATTGGCAAGGATCTTAGTTAAACCTCTTTTAGGTTCGGTGATTAGCCCAAATCATATAACCATGCTTACCCTTCTTATGGCATTGGCCGCCTGTGTTTTATTTTCTCAGGGTGATCCAGTCTGCTCAAACTGGGCTGCTGGCATTTTTATACTCGCCCGCTTTTTTGACCATTTTGATGGTGAACTGGCGCGACTGCAAGGTGCCTCATCAAGGTTTGGCTATTACTTTGACTATGTGGCGGGAGGGATAAGTTACGCGGCCTTATTTATTGGATTGGGTTTAGGTCTTGTGAACGGTGACCTAGGCATTTGGGCAATAGTTTTGGGTGGGGCAGGCGCTGCTGCTGCCATAATTTCGTTGTTTTCAAATTTAGGTATTGATGAACGGACCGATGACTTGGGTGTTGGAGAGGCAATTGGATATCCTGGATTTGGTGGTTTTGAGCTCGAAGATGGTATTTATTTGATAGCTCCTGTGACCTGGTTTGGTTTTTTGACTCCATTTTTTATCGCTTCCGGGATCGGCGCGATAATTTATTGTTTATGGACGATATGGACATATTTTAGATTAGGGTCGCAATAAATGTTTAAACTTGAAAAAGAAAAAAATTGCGAAGACAGATGCGCCGATAGCGGCAGCGATAATCAATTCATTCTTAAAGCCTAACATCATAGCAACCGGAACTAATAGCATTGCGTCGTCCGGATCGAATCCCGCTGAACTTTTTATCTCAGCCGCTCGATTACCTTTTCGAGTTTCTACCCTCGTAACGAAAAAGAAAACTGTGGTAACGGCTAAGCCGGCCACAAACCCGAGAGGGATGGCTAGATCTCCAAACTGGTTATGACGCAGCCCCACACCAATTCCAATAAATACAAATGCATTTGAGATAGTGTCAGCGATTAAATCGTATTTATGGCCAACCATTGAAGTTTTTGCAGTTAGTCGTGCTAATATCCCATCCGCACGGTCTAATAATAGAGATAGTATAAAAACCCCACTACCAATTGTTGTAAAGTTGTCTTCGCCCACTGCAAAGCAAAGCGCCGCGCTGACCCCGGTTATTAGCCTGACCGTCGTTATCTGGTTTGGCGTAATTGGTGTTTTGACGAGGGGCTTAACTCCAATCGTTACTAACTTATGCAACCAAGTATTATGACTAATAGTTTACCTCCATTTATGATATAGATGTGTTACGAATGACTTGGTATCTAAATACTCCATAATACATTCAGAATAAACCCAACTATCGATGTGATATTAAATGACAGATAAACCACTCCTATTCACGCCGGGGCCTCTATCTACCTCAAAAGCGACAAAAAGTGCTATGTTGAGGGATTGGGGGTCGAGAGATACTGAATTTATAGCATTGACTCGAGAAATTAGTTTAACACTGGAGAAAATAGCAGGTGTTGAACAAGGGGCACCTTCCCACAATTGTGTGCTAATCCAAGGTAGTGGTACTTTTGTTGTTGAGGCAACAATTGATACATTAATACCTAGAGACACCAACATCTTAGTATTGATTAATGGCGCCTACGGCAGGCGAATGGCCAAAATTTGTCAGATACATGAACGTTCATATATTACGTTAGAAACTGATGAAGATACTCCGCCTACAGCAAATCAAGTTACCCAACTTTTAAAGAAAGATAAAAGCATAACGCACGTACTTGCAGTTCATTGTGAGACGACGTCCGGTATTTTGAATCCGATTTCTGAGATAGCTAGCGCCGTTGCTAAGGCCGGTCGGTTTTTAATAATTGATGCGATGAGTTCCTTTGGGGCGCTTCCTTTAAGGGTTTCCAACATCAAGTGCGCTGCAATCGTCGCATCTTCGAATAAATGTTTAGAGGGTGTTCCAGGGGTTGGTTTTGCTATTGTTGATAAGACTATTTTGTCAAATTCTGAGAAAAATGCGTCCTCACTCAGCCTTGATTTATTTGATCAATGGCAGAATTTTGAAAACACCGGCCAATGGCGCTTCACTCCACCAACCCATGTATTAGCGGCGCTGAGACAGGCATTAATTGAACATGATGCGGACGGCGGCGTCGAAGGCCGGGGCTATCGCTATCTTGAGAATTGTGAGACGTTAATTCAGGGTATGAAAACACTTGGTTTTAAACCCTATCTTCGTAATGAACTGCAGGCTCCAATCATTGTGACTTTTCATCAACCAAGAATTAAGAATTTTAATTTTGCTGAGTTTTATAGTCGGTTGCTTGAAAGAGGATTCATGATCTATCCAGGTAAAATTACCAAAGTGGATAGTTTTCGTATTGGTTGTATTGGACAGATTCAAAAGTTTGATATGAAAAATCTGGTTGAGGCGGTTGCCGGTGTGGTCGCGGAGATGGGTGTAAAGTTGAAATAACCTCATAGCATTTTAAAGAATTCATAATCAGCGGCGTATTATTTGGTAAAATTAAGTTTTTGTGATGAAAGCTTTAAAGCGGCGAGCAACATCTTCAGGTTTTAACGTCGGTCGACCCAGGCCTTCTATAGAACCAGGGCTAATTTTTGCGTGAATGAGCGCCGGCCCTTTGTTTTTACGCGCTTCAGAAAATGCATCTGTAAAACCCATTAAACTATCAGTTGTCGCAGCAAAACGGTAACCACAAGCGAGGGCAACTTGCGCAAAGTTAACATGTGGACTTACAGTCGCCTGTCCACCGGTTGAATCGTGGACGCCATTGTCCAGTATGACGTGAATTAAATTTTTTGGTGAATTTGCTCCAATCGTTGCTAAGCTACCCATTTTCATTAAAGCAGCACCGTCGCCATCTAATATGACTACTGATTTATCTGTATTCAGAGCTACGCCTAAGCCCATGCCAGATGCGCCTCCCATCGAACCGACTTGGTACATATGCTGTGGGCGGTCAGCGATCGTAAACAGTTCTCGACCACATTTTCCCGTCGTCGCTATAATAGCTGTCTCATCCGACGCTATTTCAATTACTTTCTCTAGCGTTTTATATCGATTAGTTTTTATAAAGCCGGCTTGCAGGTCTTTGTATAGGCCAACTTCCTTCACGTTAGGTATTAGCTGATCAAGCTTTTCTGCTTTGACCGAACCTTTTTTCATAATTAACCCAAAAGGTAGCTTATTCTCTTCTATTATTAATTCTGCAGCATCCAACAATTCTACAATTTTCTCGGGCGTACGCGGGAAAGCCATGCAACGAACTCGCATCAACTTCATTAGAGATTGGCTAATTTGGCCCATAAGTTCGTGCTGTGGCTCATCTTTTACGCCAGGTTGTCCCCGCCAGGTGGCAATCAATAAGGTTGGAATTCGAAATGGATAATTGAGCGAGGTTATCGGGTTAACACAGTTACCTAAACCTGAGTTTTGGCACATTACAACGGTCTTACGGCCTGCTAACCATGCTCCTGCGGCTATTGCGATAGCCTCCCCTTCGCTTGCAGCCCCTACGTAATCTATTTGTTGTGATGATATAGCACGGTTAATAAAAGGCGTTAAAAAGGAGCATGGAACGCCAGTGTAAAAGTCATAGCCTAGTTTGTGGGCGGGTATTATAAAATCATCGGCAGAAATCATATTCTTCTCATAGAAATTTTTGGGCGTCTGCTAGGTCATCAGCATTGTCGATATCGAGCCAATGCCCCGATATATATATGATGTGTATCGGTTCACGGTTTTTCAAAAGTCTGGCAAATAGATCTATCATTGATGCATTGCGTTCGGTACCATCTTGTTGCATTGCGATAATTTCACTACGAATTTTATTGGAACCTACCGCTGAAAACTTGGCTAAACCAATCCATTCACCCTGTATTTCCTCTGGGGCAAAGTCGTGACCTATCGCATTTAATGTTACCTCATCTTCGTCGAGGTACTTAATTGTGAAAGGTTCAGCACACTTTACTAGATCACGGGTTCTGGATTGAGGGTTTGGATCTCGATCTTGCCAAAGAGCATCTGCTACAAGAACAATATCACCATTGGTTTTCAATAATTGATCTAAAACGTAGTGACGAAATAAAATATCACCATAAGAAAAAATACAATTGCCCTTTATTTGACTTATAGCTCGGGAGAGAGAGGTGACTTCTCCCGTTGTCTCAAACTCATCATTATCTTTAAAGTCAATAGATGGAAGGTTTACGGTAGATTTTTTGTATCCCCGCACCGCAGAAATTTGTCTAATTCCAGCTTGATTGAAAGTCGTGGTAAGTCGATGAAGGAGAGGTTGCCCCCTAACATCAATCATACATTTGGGGCGGTCTACTGTAAGATCGTGCAGTTCCTTGCCTCGCGAAGCGGCCAATATAATGGCCTTTGTTTCGTCTTGGTTGGTTGGAAGATAAATTTTCTCAGCCGCAGCTAATTCACTATTATTAGCCAATTCAAATATTTCGTTCACACTAGATATACTATCTTCAATTCCTATCAACGATTGATCCCGGTATATACGAAGAGACGTTTCGCGCATCGCAGAGGTGGCGGCGCGAATATTATGATTTGCCCAAATAACTAGCGAAGCGTTTGCGTCTCTAAATTCTTGGGTTGGGGTTTGGTAATAAGTCGTAGGGACTATGATAACTGGACAGCGGTTTGCCCACTCTTTTAAAAAGTTAATAATTTCATCCCCGTCGCGTTGTTTAGAGTGGATCAAAATTCCATCAGCACCGGCCTCAAAATAGGCACTGGCGCGTTTTAATGCTTCTTCCATCCCCCATCCTGAAATTAAAGCCTCAACTCGCGCGATGATACTGAAGTCATCATCTAACTGGATATCTTTTCCAGCCTTTATTTTACCGCAAAATTCGTCGATATCGGCGAGAGGTTGCCCTTCACCAATAAAGGAATTAGTTTTGGGAAAGAGTTTATCTTCGATACATATGCCCGCGATTCCACGTTGACATAGCTTTCGAACGGCGCGGCGTAGATTATTGAAATTGCCATATCCAGTATCACCGTCAACCAAAATTGGAATTCGGCTGGCATCTGACATAAATTCGAGTATTTCTAGAATTTGTGTCCAAGAAGCTTCATTACTATCGCGAACGCCCAAGGCTGCTGACATAGCAAGACCAGATGCCCAAATTCCCTTAAACCCAGACTCCTCTACGATTTTTGCTGAAATTCCATCATGGGCTTCCATGAGAAATTCAGTATCTATTGACTGTAAAAGTTTCTTGAGCTGAGTTGATTTTGTCATCGTTAGGCCTTTTGCCGGTTTAGTTGTAGAATAATGTGCGATACTCATTCATATCCTAAATTCTATCTATTTGCACCTAAGTCATAACGGTTGCGTAATATTGATACAATTGGCAATTTTCAAATCGATATTTTTCAAGTATCTTAATGACTATGCTAAACACTGTAAAATTATCTAACCAACAGATTAGTTTATTCCATGAACAAGGCTTTCTTCTTTTGCCTGAAGCGTTTAGTGGTTCAGTCTCAAAAAATATCCAAAAGTGGGCTGATGAGATTTCTCGTCTTCCAGAAAAAATTGGTAAGCATTGGGTTTATCACGAAACTAGTTTGCTAGATGAAAAAAAGGATTTGATTAATCGTATTGAAAATATGACGCCTTTCCATAAAGGTCTATCCATCCTTGCAAACAGTTTTATTCCTTCATGTGGTCAATTATTAGGCGAAGAGGCAGTGTTATTTAAAGATAAGATTAACTTCAAAATGCCTGGTGGAGATGGCTTTAAACCACACCAAGATTCCCAAGCTGGTTGGGAAGTTTATGCTGCATATTTTATTAATGTGATGGTTTGCATTGATGAAGCGACGATTGAAAACGGATGTTTAGAACTGGCTAGTCGGCCTGTCAAAATAGCTAAAGTAGAATTGATGGGTAAGGAGTGGACGCCTTTGTCGGAAGAGGAAACAGCAATGATGGATTTTAAACCTTATCCCACCAAACCTGGTGATGTAATTTATTTTGATTCATACGCGCCGCACAAGTCGGCTCAGAACTATACGGATAAGCCGCGAAGGTTATATTTTTCAACATACAATCGTTTGTCTGAGGGCAATCACTTGGAAACTTATTATGTTGATAAGCGCAAAAATTTTCCGCCAGATGTAGAACGCGAGTTTGATAAAGATTACGTTTACCGAGTATAGTTTTTAATAGCCGGTAGGATTAAATTATGAGCCCGGTCTATATCCTCGGGAAAATCTATCTCTATCCAAGGAATTCCGGTGATATCATCGCAGTAGATATTTTGGGTGTTTGATTTGAGCATATATTCTCTAAAAGCATCCTCACAAGGTAATTTTACTTGTCCCGAGTTAATTCTTCGTTCGATAATGTTGGATAATTCTATTGCTGCTTGGGATGACCATTTAACAAAGCCGGGCCATTCACCAATGCGATCACATATCATATTTGCTTTTTTTTTGAAATCTACAATTCTTTTACCATTTAAACATAGTAAAACTGGATCGTCACCAGGCTCATAGCCGCTGTCGTATAGTATATGACAATCTTTTGTTGATGAGCTTAATCGTTGGATTAGGTCTGAGTGGTACAGTACGTCTGCATCCATAAACAATATGTCTGTTCCGGATCGCATAGTTTTTATCGCGTATGATAGGGATACAATAGAACCTTCGAGATATTCTGGATTTATTATAGTTTCAACAAAACTTGAATTATCGATTTTAGATACTTCAGCCGTAATTTCGTCTGCACGATAGCCAATAACAAGTGTCAATTTTTTAATTCCGCAGAATTTTAGAACCTCAATATGGCGAGCGAGAAGACTTTTTCCATCAAATGTTAAAAGACATTTGGGCGGATGATTTTTATCGTTTTTTGAGAGGCGCGAACCAATACCAGCGGCTAACATAATAGCTTCCATAATAACCACTAGTTAATGCAAATATCCATGTTCGCCAAACCATTTTATTGCATCTTGAATTGCCTCTTTAGCTGAGCGAAATTTATAGCCCAATTCTAATTTTGCTTTATTTGAATCATAATACATTATTTGCTTAGCCATTCGCACACCGTCGACTGTAACGAATGGCTCTGATGATTTAGTGATTGTTGCCCAGGCTTGGACAAGGTACGCAACGGGTAATATGAGCTCGCGTGGGATGCTAATAGTAGGTGCGGGTTTGTCAGTATACACCGATACGAGTTCCAGAATTTTTTTGAAAGTTAAATTTTCACCGCCTAAAATATAGCGTTCGCCAATTACGCCTTTATCGAGTGCCAGCAAATGACCACGTGCCACATCATCAACGTGGACCACATTTAGGCCGGTTTCAATATAAGCCGGAATTTGACCATTGGCCGCTTTTACAATTATTTGACCCGTTGGCGTTGGTTTTAAATCACGTGGACCAATAGGAGCGCTTGGGTTGACGATGATCGCTGGTAATGAATTATCAAAGATCATACGTCGCACTTCTTTTTCTGCTAAGAATTTTGATTTTTTATAAACGCCTATCATATCTTTTAAAGATGAAGCTGTCTCTTCATTAGCCGGGGTGTTATCGCGATTTTTCCCAAGAGTAGCAACGCTGCTGGTATATACAATCCTCTCAACATTAGCAGTAATTGCGGCGGCCATAATATTTTGTGTGCCAATCA
>Ga0209403_10006680_pt1 | contig 11611 bp, 9 predicted proteins | sample ArcticOcean_MG_C_8_FD_187440 | JGI IMG/M metagenome (GOLD analysis project Ga0209403, IMG submission 187440) | Marine microbial communities from western Arctic Ocean - ArcticOcean_MG_CB11_86 (SPAdes) (version 2) | ecosystem: Environmental > Aquatic > Marine > Oceanic | place: Arctic Ocean... | reverse complement strand
ACAAACAGGCACGCAGACACTGTTACCGCAACGGGAGCGTTGATACAGCCCGGGCGTTGCGGCGATGTCCCCGTGAAGTCGATATTCATCTCCTCACCAGAGACGGTGATGGCAACCTTGATAGGCACCAACTCTTGGCTCAGGCCGTCATCATCCATATAGTCGAGGACTTCATAGTGTCCGTCAGGAATCTTACTGATGGCCCGCCTTGTGACGCGCTCCGAATAGTCCAGAAGCGCCGCCATGTGTTCTAGTGTCTCGGTTAGTCCGTAGCGTTCAGTCACCTCCCGCATCCGCTGTTCGCCAACCTTGATGGCGGCGGTCTGGGCGGCCAGGTCTCCTTTGCGTTCATCGGGCGTGCGGGAGTTTCGGCAGATCAGTTGAATTATTTCTTCGTTCAATCGGCCTCGCCGAGCCAGTTTAATTGGCGGGATGATTGTCCCCTCTTGGTAGAGTTCAGTGGACAGTGGCAGGGAACCGGGGGTCATGCCACCAACATCTGCGTGGTGTCCTCGGTTGGCAACAAACCCAGCCAGTTCTTTCTTGCCGTCACGCTCCCCATAGATCGGCGCAACCATGGTGATGTCCGGCAGGTGGCTGCCTCCTTGGTAGGGATCGTTCAGCATCACAATGTCGCCGGGGTTCAGCGAATTGGGGAATACGTCCAGAGCTGCCTTCACCGAGGCGGGCATCGCTCCCAGGTGGACGGGGATATCTGCCGCCTGGGCAACCATGTTGCCTTGGGGATCGAAAACCGCGCAGGAAAAATCACGGCGCTCTTTGATGTTGGGCGAGTAGGCGGTCCGCTGCAGCGCAACGCCCATCTCCTCGGCCACCGACTCAAATTTGCTTTTGAAAACTTGTAAGCTGATGGGATCTACAGGCATCTATTTCCTCTTAGGGTTCGTGGTCGAGTCTTTGGCAGAAATCCGTTTCTAAGCCAGGTCCGACAAGATATCGTATTGAGTAGGATTGTTCGTCGGTCGACTCTGGTAGAAATACTCGGTACTCATCCAGGCTGACATCATTTCTGGAGCCATGGCGCTGAACGGTCCCTCGGGATCAAGCTGGGTCGCATGGCAGTTCAACGACGCTTTCTTGATGTCTACGTAGGCCGAAACATCTCTCACAGTTGTTAAGTAATCGTCCGGCGAGCCGATGTCGTCCAAAGCCTCCTTCGCAAACGGAGGAGTGATTCCGGCTTCGGTCATCTGTTCCCACAATTTCCGAAAATTGCTCTTGGGGAAGCACACGTAATAGAAATGGGGGCGGTTTTTGCTCATGGAATCTATTACCGTTGTCACCCGCTGGTACACAGTCGTGTGATCGGGATGACCGTAGCCGCCAGTCGGGTCATGGGTGAATACAATGTTCGGAGTCAGTTCGTCTAGAATCGCCGTTACCTCGGCCTCAACTTTGGCCGGTTCGGCCTGAAAAAGACTGGCCGGGTTCTCGTTGTCCGCCGTGCCTATCATCCCTGAGTCACGGTAGCCGAGAAAACGCACATCCGAAACTCCGGTGACGGCCATGGCAGCACGGAGTTCACCTTGACGTACTTCCCAGAGGTTTTCTGGCGTGGCCAAAGTAGGGTCGCTAATCTCGCCAACGTCACCGTTGGTGGCGCAAACAGTGGTCACGTGATGGCCTTTGCGCACCAACTCCGCCAGTGTCCCACCGGAACCAAAAGCTTCATCATCGGGATGGGCAAAAAAGCAAAGGACTTTTAATTTCATATCTTGGGTCATGACGCCGCTCCAATAAAATCGGGGAAAACCCCGGTTACTCCGGTTGTACGTTATTCCGGTTGTAATAAAAGGTTTCCGAATGGGTCCACCATTCCACACCAACCAGGGGTTACCACAGTTGTTGCGTCCATCTGGATTACCAACGCCGGGCCGGAGATTCGGTTGCCGCAAGTCAGCTGTTCTCGCTGATAAATCGGGCACATGAGCGTCCCTTGTTGAAAAACGACTTCGGTCTCGCCGATGAGAGCCGGCGCAGGGCTTGCGTCTCCAGGTGTCTGAGGCTCAATCACCGGCTTTTCCATGGCCACGTCCATCTTGAGACGCAGGTTCACAACCTGTACCGGTTCATTTTTATCGGCATAACCAAACCGCCGCAAGTGGGCTTTGTAGAAACTGTCGCCGATCAATTTTGTTAGGTCTGCTTTGCTTCTACCAGACGGGTAGTTCACGGTCAATTCAAAGGACTGACCAACGTAACGCACGTCCAAGAACCGTCGAGCAACCATTTTGTCGGCTGCAAGCCCTTCGCCAGCCATTTCTACCCTGGCCTGGCCTTCCATACCATTGAATTCCTCATCAAGTCTGGCACGGTCCAAGTCGGCCCCACGGAGCATGACCGTTCGGGAGTAGTCTTTGACGATATTTGCGATCGCCACTCCCAATGCCGAAAGAATGCCTGGGTTGGACGGGACCAGAATTCGAGGTATCCCTAGTTCCTGGGCCAGGTCGCAGGCGTGCATCGCACCCGCGCCGCCGAAGGGCACCAGCGTGAACAACCGCGGGTCGTAGCCTCGTTCAAGGGAAATAGATCGGATGGCCCGTTCCATGTTGGCGTTAACCACACGGTTTATACCAAGGGCTGTTTGGTTAACGTCTGAATTTATCTGGCTGGCCAGGTTCTGCATCAAGCCTACAACCCGGTTCCGGTTCAGGGTCATACGGCCGCCTAGGAACCGGTCTGGCAACAGTCTTCCAAGCAACAGATTGGCGTCGGTGACCGTGAGTTGATCGCCCTTCCCGTAGCAAGCAGGGCCGGGGTCTGCTCCCGCTGATTCCGGGCCCACCACCAACGCGCCGCCAGTGTCCACACGGGCAATGGAGCCACCGCCAGCGCCCACAGTGTGAATGTCGATCATGGGAACGCCGATGGGATAACCGCCAACGTTGGCAGATGTGGTTTCTTTAATCTCACCAGGGCATAACGAGACGTCCGTTGAGGTGCCACCCATATCCACAGTGATGATGTCTGGGTAGCCAGCCTGCATAGCGGTGTGAAACGCGCCGACAACTCCACCGGCTGGGCCGCTCAGAATAGTGCGGACCGGTTGTTCTGAGGCCAAACGGGCGGTGATACTGCCACCGGAAGACTGCATGATTCGCAGTCCGTTGCCCAAGGGGCCTTCAAGTTCGCCCAGATACCGGCTCATTACATGGCCAACATAAGCGTTGACGACCACGGTGCTGGCGCGCTCAAATTCCCTGAATTCCGGCAGAACTTGGGAAGAGACCGATATATACGGCGGCGTTTTCATATTTTTTAGCGCGTCTAACACCATCTCTTCATGGACGGTATTCAAGAAGGAAAACAGGAAAGACACCGCAACGGCTTCAACTTTGCTTTCTTCCAGGAAGCCGATCAGAGTCTGAATCGACTCTTGGGTGAGGTCTTCAATGATTGTGCCGGTGTGATCAATCCGCTCTGGCAGTCCAAAGCGCAGCTCCCACGGGGCCAGGGCAGGTGCCCGGTCCATCTCAAAATTATAGAGTTCGGCCCTCGCTTGCCGGCCAATCTCCAGCACGTCTTCAAAGCCCATGGTGGTCACTAGGGCAGTGCGGGCACCCTTGCCTTCTAATAGGGCGTTGGTGGCGACGGTTGAACCGTGGACAAACTCCGCAGAGGTGACACCAGTTTCTTTGACGCCTTGGAGAATGCCCAGAGAAGGGTCTGCCGGAGTTGATGGCAGTTTGTGGACGGTCAGTTTGCCGTCTTCCAAGACAGCGATGTCGGTGAAAGTGCCACCAACATCAATCCCAACAACTCGGCGGGTCGCGCTGGGCTCAGAAATAGGGTTGTTGGACATGGGACAGCACGACTCCGGCAATAGATTGGCAGTTTTGTTAGACCGGCATATAGCCTAGAGGCCGGAGAATTTAACGATTGGTAATTTTAGTCTTCCAGAGCGATTCTGATTCGCTTGTTGAGACGCCCTTTGCTCTCGTGGCCAACGATCTTGATTGCGCCTACCTCGCGGGTATTGGCGACGTGGGTGCCGCCGTCGGCTTGTAGGTCCAGTCCATTTATTTCAATGGTGCGGATTTCTTGGATGTTAGGTGGAAGAAGGTTGATCTTGGTGCGAATCAGGTCAGGGACTTGATCTGCTTCTTCTCGAGTCAGATTATGGGCGTGGATGTCTCGGGTTTCGGCAACTTCAGCGTTGACCTTTGTTTCCAGTTGTTCGACAAACTCGGCGGAGAAGTTCTCAAATTCAAAGTCCATGCGGCCCTCTCCGGGTTTCATATCGCCCCCGGTTACCAAGGCGCCATAGTCACGCCAGACAACGCCGCAAAGGATATGGAGGGCGGTGTGCGTTCGCATCAGAAGATAACGGCGGTCCCAGTCGATCACACCTTGCACCGTTGCTCCAGTAGAGGGCAGATCACCTGCGATTTGGTGAACCAAGTTGCCATCGGCCCGTTTGACTCCGGTAACGTGATACTCCTGCCCAACGGCGGTCAAAGTTCCGGAATCGCTGGGCTGCCCGCCGCCACCGGTGTAAAAGGCGGTCTGGTCTAAAACTACTCCGCCGTCAACCACATCAGTGACGGTGGCTTCAAACTCTTTTAAGTAGCTCTCATCATGGTAGAGAAGAATGGTCATCGAGACTTCCTTGGGAAATTGATTGTGGTTTTAGCTGTTGTTTTTGTTGCTTATTTTACGCCTACCTAAGGGGGTTTGGAGCGTAAAATAGCCTTGGTGCAAGCGCTCGGTCATTATAGCAGACAGTATGTTCCGGACAATCTGAGTTCACTGTCTCTGTTCTGATTGAATTTGGAGAAGACGTGTCTTAGAGAGTCTTATAGCGTGGGTAATTCGGTTGTTTTTCGCCAGGCGTAATGACATAATAACCGAGCTTCTCAGAAGCGGATTGTCGGATAGGCTCATAAAGGTGCCTGTTCGTGCGTAAAATACCTAGAACTAAACTCTGAGAAAACAACCAAGTGGGCGGAAGATGAAGATATCGTGCTTGCAAGAGAACCTCAGCAGAGGACTGGCCGTAGTTGGTCGCGCCGTAGCCAATAGGGCCACGCTGCCGGTAACCCAAAACGTGCTGCTCAGCGTCGAACAATCAATGCTGAAACTGTCGGCCACCAACCTGGAAATCGCAATGACGACTTGGGTCGGGGCAAGTATAGAAGAGGAAGGCTCAATTACCGTGCCGGCCCGTTTGCTAACGGAATTCGTCAACTCTCTGCCCAACGACCAAATCAACCTGACGTTGGACCAAGGGTCTGGCCTGCTGGAGATTTCCTCTGGCAACTCGGATGCTCATATCAACACCACCGACGCCTCAGAGTTCCCTCCGATACCAACGGTTGATGATGGCATTGCCGCTCAGATAGACCCGGTGATTTTGAAATCTGCCATCACTCGTGTTGCCTTCGCCGCCGCTACGGAGGAGTCTCGTCCGGTACTGACCGGGGTTGAGTTGAAACTCGAAGGCAGCAAGTTCACCATGGCCGCTGCTGATGGCTTCCGTCTGGCCGTGCATCATGGGGCACTGCTCAACTCGGTTCCAGAAGAGACTAGCGTAATCATCCCCGCGCGCACGATGAACGAGTTGAACCGCCTCATTGGCGACCGAGATGAACCGGTTGAGATTCTGATGACCCCCGCCAAGGGACAGGTGATGTTCCGTGTGCAGGGTGGCGATAGAATCGAGATTGTGTCCCAGCTTTTGCAAGGCACTTTCCCGAACTACGAACAGCTGATTCCCCAGAGTTACACAACGCGGGCAATCATGGACCTGCCAACAGTGCTACGATCCGCCAAGACAGCTTCCATCTTCGCCAGGGACGGCAGCAACATCATCAGGATGCACCTGATGCCCGCCGCCGCAGATTCGGAGCCGCCCAAGGTGGAGATCTCTGCCCGGTCCGAAGAAGTTGGCGACAACAAGGACCTGGTAGACCTGGACGAGATTGAAGGCGAAGAAGGCAAGATAGCCTTCAACAGCCGCTACTTATTAGATGTACTAGCCGTTCTGGATAAGGGCAAGGTAGCCCTGGAAACCACCACGTCCTCCAACCCTGGCGTGTTTCGCCCCACCGACTCCGAAGACTACATCCACGTGGTCATGCCGATGTTTGTTCAATGGTGATAAATTCCAGGATGTAAGTGGTGTTCCGTTTAAGGTCCGATTAACGCTTTGAGCCCTTCAGCATCCCTTCCAATCACCCCAGAACCCACTCATCAACTCCCGTTTCACTTTGACGTCATCTGTTTTAAGTCCACCGATTAATGCGAACCTCTAATTCATCATCGGCAGGGTACAGCCATGGCACGACGAGGCGGGGAAAATCGGGCGTTTACTTCGCCACATGGGCGGGACCTTCTGTACGCACGCCTTGTGCTGGAGGCGATGTGTAACGATTCGACTGAGGCTGGTAAGAGGTTCGCAAAAGAGCGTGAAGACCTTTACCTGCGTTGGCACCGTCTAATCAGAGCGATAATCGCAGACCATGGCGGTGACTCACCATTGCCTAGCATTGAAAGCGTTGACGAGGTCCTGGATTATCTGGAATGGCATCGCAAAAGCCACGTGTATCCGAAGCCTAGACCACTTACCCCGGATGAACAGGATTGCCTCAAGTGGAGGACGGAGATTGCCCTTGAGGCCACCCAAGAGATATTTATCAACCTCGGGCGTCCGTCGCAACCACAGGACTGGGACGGTACGGAAAGCCCCTGGAGTACTTGGGAAGAGGTATCAACATACCTGGGGCATTGGGGGAATGAGCCCTACCACAACGCCAACCCCAACTCCAAACTGAAACAATCGGCGCGCCGACACGGCATTATAATCGAGTACCGCAAGGAAATTGCCAGCTTCTGCAACCGGTGGCGGTTAAACGCTTGGTGGGGCGCCCCTTCCATTATCGATGACCAATTTGTACGAGCCCAGTTAGAACCGAACTGGGACCCTTCCACACCGCCGTTAAGCCTGTATAGATACGACCCCGGTCCGCGTGTCGCCGTAATCCTCACAGCGAAATTGCCCAGCAGGACTCAAGAGCAGTACGAGCGAGATCGTCTTAGAACGATGAACCGAGCGGAGGCGACCGACCTCCACTTAGAAAGTGGGCCGGTACACGTGGTACGCACTAGCTTCTCCCAAGGAAATTGGACTGAATGGGAGAAAACGACAGACGTATCTTGCGTTACGGTTGAGTGGAACGGGGACCGATACATCCCGCAAGGCGAAAGCAGCGATTGCCCATACACTCCAGGAGAGTTCCTAGTCGGCAGGTGCGAAGAGAGATTAGGGAGAGCGCTGAAAGACAAAGAGAAGCGGGAAATTAAAAGCAACATTAGGTCCCAGATGAATCAATCTAGGCAAACCTTAAGGGATGCCGGGTGGGTTGCCGTTGGGGATAGAGACTGGGAATTTATAGCCAGGTGTATAGCTGGCAAACTTCTGTGTCCCAAACGACCTTGGGGAAGTTTCTCGACAGCAAAGCCTGCGCAGGGATTGAAAAATAATTATCACGAAATCCAGTCCATTCGCAGAGGGTGCCAGGAATTCGCCGGAATGGCCAATTTAACCCTTCCACCGAGGCGCTCGGGTCGGATTGCTGGCAGCTTTAATATCGACCGCTAAAAACGCGCAATGGCATTGTTCCCTTTGATGTCCGCCATGCCCTTAACAATAAGGACATGGAACACAATCATTTCTTCCGAACGGGCCAAGCAGCTTCTTTCCTCGGCGTAAATCCCAGAACGATTCGACGCTGGGTAGCCCTTCGGCAAATCCGATTTATTACCACTCCCGGCGGTGAGCACCGCATTCCCACATCTGAAATTGAACGAATCCTCGGCCGCCCGTTAACCGCGACGGAGGTCTCCTAATGCCCCCTCGCCGCCCATTCAAACCGCCGGATCTCAAGACACTGTGGAGTTGCGGCCCAAGAACACCTGCATGGGAGCGATTATGGCGCCGGATTCTGACAGATGTAATTCAAGAGCAGTCTCGTTCAAAGATAATTAGCTTAGAAGGTTGTGAGGACGATGAGAGCGGAACCTAGCTTCGAAATAACAATCAATCGAATGTGGCCCGGAGAGAAACTTGGTTCGGCACCGGCCGAAAAGCGTTGGTCCAAGTACAACGGGAGGTTCACAGCCGAAACTCTATCGCCAGCATCGTTGATGGCCGAAATTACCAAAGGCTACAGTTTTTGTGCAGTGCTAGGCGGCTGCGATGGCGTCTGCTGCGGAAACTGGTGCAGCGACTCCGAACACAAGAAATTACTTGGCCACTGCGGGCGTCCATACGGATACCGGAGCAACCGACACTTCCAGTCGGGCCAGTTTATCGCACTGGACTTCGACACTGGTGACTGCCGGTCCACCATAGAGTATCTGGTGGAGCAGCCCCTGATTGCCCAATACGGGAGCTTTCTCTATACCACGTTGAGCCACACACCGGAACACCCAAAAGCCCGCACAGTATTTATTATCGACTCCACAATTACCGACCCCAATCTCTATCGGAGATTCAAACGGGCGGTGATGGCCCAACTTCCCTGGGGAGACGTTTCGGTCCATGACCCATCCCGGATGTTCTACGGCAGCCACCCCAGGTGGGGTCAGACTCATTTCGTAGACAACCTTCTGAGCTTGACGGTGCTGGATGACTTGATGGACCAACACCAAGTGGAGACGGAGGCGGAACAGCAGCGGAGAGACCTTCCGAAGATACCGACCGGTCGAATTCTTGGAGCCACACCGGCTGAGCGGTATCTGAACACTGCCATCCAGCAAGAGATTGCTTGGGTCGCCCGCCAAGTGGAGGGCACAGGGCAGCGCCACAAGGGGCTTCTCATAGCGTCTATGAAGCTGGCAAGTCTCAGCCAATCAGATTGGCTTCCGGCAGAGGTAAGGGCCGGGATTGACCTCATTTCGTTGCTACTGCCATCGGCCCGGTCTAACGGCTACGTCGACAAGTACGGTGAGGTAGCAGCCCGGCAGACCATAGCTGACGGCATGGCGTATGCCAGTCCCAGGCCCAATCCTGAATCCGCTAAATCAACCAAACCACGGTTGCGCCTCAGCGGCGGCCAATGGGTCAAGGCGGTACGCGCATGAAATCGGGATTCGAGATTGAACTACAACGTCCAGTCGGATTGCGCCGAGGAAGTTCCAAAGTCGTGGTGATTGCCTATGACCTTCAGGGGGCAGAAGTATTTCATGACAAAATAGACCTCAACGAGGAGAAGAATCGGGACAAGATCACCAAGAAAATTGCATCTCTTTCCGGGGATGAATCCGGGGACGTTAACGATCACATCTTAGCCCTGCTTGGGAAGATGTTGCCGCCCAATCCGATAAAGCCTAACCCAACATCCAACGATGGAGACGGACTCCCTTATGAGGAAACTCAAGCGGGAATTCTGTGGAACAAAGAAACGCTCGACGGCATCGTTCCGACTCCGCTGACTACGTTCACGGCCCGAATTTCGGCCCAAGTGGTAGAAGACGATGGAGTTGAGATTCGGCGATTACTGGAGATAGAAGCCACTTCAAGAAACCGAAAATTCAAGTTTCAGGTGCCATCCAACCAGTTCACAGCCATGAACTGGCCCATGGAGCATATAGGGGCAGGAGCTGCTCTTTATCCCGGATTCAGTGTCAAAGACCACGCTCGCGCCGCGATCCAGTTCATGTCAGGTGAACCTCCGGAGCGGACGGTATACACCCACCTAGGGTGGCGTCGGATCAATGAGACCTACTACTACCTTCACGCCGGGGGCGCCATTGGCCCGATGGGATCAGCCGAAGGAATAGAAGTATCCCTCCCACCTGATCTGCAGAGGTACGAGTTGCCTGAGCCTCCGGTGGGTGATGACCTGAAACGGACGATACAGGCCAGCCTAGGCTTGCTGGATGTTGCCGGAGACGCCGTGACCGTGCCAGTGTATTGCGCCCTCTGGCGGGCCGTCCTTGGCAGTTGCGATTCGGGCATCCATCTGGTCGGACATACAGGTGCTGGAAAGACTGAACTGGCCGCGTTGGCGCAACAGCATTACGGGGCCGAGATGCACGCCCGCAGGTTGCCTGGCAGTTGGCTTACCACGGACAACGCGCTGGAAGGGCAAGCATTTGTCATCAAGGACGCACTGTTCGTAGTAGATGATTTTTGCCCTACCGGCAGCCAATACGACATCCAAGCTATGCACAAGAAGGGCGACCGCCTATACAGAGGCCAGGGGAATGCCTCTGGCCGAGGACGGATGCGCTCGGACGGGACCCTAAGACCAACTAAGTCGCCGCGAGGTATGGTTCTTGGTACTGGAGAGGACGTACCACGGGGGCAGTCCCTAAAGGCGCGTCTATTGGTGCTGGAGATGGCACAGAGTGGCGACGGCGCAATGGACTGGGACAGACTCAGTCAGTGCCAGGCAGATGCGGGCGCGGGACTGTACGCTCAGGCGATGGCTGGGTTCGTGAGGTGGCTGTCTCCCCAGTATCAAGACGTTCAATCCGACCTCAAGGCTGAGATTGACCTACTCAGGGACTTGGCGCACCAGAGCAACCAACACAAGCGCACTCCCGGCGTAGTGGCAAATCTGGGTGTTGGCCTAAAGAAGTTTCTGACGTTTGCCCTGGAGTCAGACGTGATCACAAAGATGGAGCTGGATGCACTATGGGAACGATGCTGGGTAGCCCTAGGGGACGCGGCGGCCGCACAGCAAGGCCATCAGGCTAATAGCGACCCCGTAAACCGTTTCTTGGAGCTCCTTAGTGCTTCTATAAGTGGAGGGCGTGCTCACCTAACGGACGTGCACGGTGAAGCCCCCAAATCGGCCGGATCATGGGGCTGGAGAGAGGTCACGTTCGGCACCGGGGAAAATCAGCGCACGGATTGGAAACCACTGGGGGAACACATTGGTTGGATGGACGGCGGCGATGTTTTCCTACAGGGTGATTCTGCGTTTGCGGTGGTTCAGAAGTTGGCAAGGGACTCAGGCGATCAGATTCCGGTCTCGCTCCCTACACTAAAAAGGCGATTACACGAGCGCTGCCTCCTGGCGTCAACGGAGAAGAGCATGTCCGGCGGCCGGGAGGTGGAACGCCTAGACATTCGGAAGACGCTTCAGGGCATACGTCGAACCGTCATGCATTTTAATTCCGCATCCTGGGCAAGTACCCCTCCAGAACGTGTGCCAAGTGCGCCATGTGTGCCGATCAAAGAGGATACACGCCTGGGAGAAGGCACAGACGGTACACAAAATGGCACACAAACCGAGGCAACTCGTGTGGTCGTGTACCAGGATCGTGCGCCAGCGGAAGATGAAGTCGTGCCTGAGCCGACTGATTCTGGTACACATGGCGCACTTGGCACACAAATACTAGAAGGCACTCCCGCCACTTCCGCATTGAAACGCAAGCCCCATTGGGAGGAGTCGTTATGACCAACGTTGCTGAGAGCCTGCTGAAGAAGGCACGCTCGATGGGAGCAGATTTCCGGTTCGTTGGCGATGCCGTGGTAGTCAGCGCTGGGCGGGCATTGCCCGGCGAACTGATGGCGGAACTTAGGCAGCATAAGTTAGACATCAGAGTCCTACTTGCCCAGGTGCCGGACTATCAA
>Ga0209403_10006678_pt1 | contig 11612 bp, 15 predicted proteins | sample ArcticOcean_MG_C_8_FD_187440 | JGI IMG/M metagenome (GOLD analysis project Ga0209403, IMG submission 187440) | Marine microbial communities from western Arctic Ocean - ArcticOcean_MG_CB11_86 (SPAdes) (version 2) | ecosystem: Environmental > Aquatic > Marine > Oceanic | place: Arctic Ocean... | reverse complement strand
AAAGTAGTCATTAAAATTTAAGTTATCATTACGAGCACCGAAATGGGTATCGGTTATCAATGCAATCTTCAAGTATCAGTCTCCATAAAATTTTCCAGACCTACAGTTTTTGATTGAGTTTCCTTTTTCTTTGGTTTGTACACAGCTTCATCGGGCACCATAATCATTGGATCGAATCCCCCCACAGAATATTTTGTGTCGTCACCTTCTAACGTAACGTAACTTATATATTCTTGGTTCTCAATCATCTTGTGCTTGATGTGAGTTTGCTTTTTTTCTTTTTGTATCCTACGGATAAATGCATAGTATATAATTTGTGTAAAATATGCAAAGGGGTTCTTGGATTTTTCGGGATTAAAGTTGTGTATGTATTGCAAACAATTTTCTATACCATCAGAAATCATTTCCTGTTTGTAAGTATAGTTAATAAAGTTTGGTCTATATGAAAGTCCGTTTGCAATTTTTAAAAAACATTCGCCAATATAATTTGTAACTTGTGGCTTTGGCTCTCCCGCTGCCTCTGCTTCTTCACATTTTTCATTCCACTCTGTTAAAGCTTCTAGAAATTTTACATTATTAACATAATGAACCGTTTTCTTTTTAGCCATTATTTTTCTTCTTCGTCCTTTTGTTAATGTACAATTGTACTTAATTAACTATATACTATACACTATAAGGTGTAGTAATGTCAAGGTATTGACAATACCTCAACTTATCTGTATAATTCTATATGTGCCAGAGGATAATAGTACTAATGAATTGTTCTAGTATGTCTCTTTAAAAACTCAGATGATTCCTCTAGCAACCTTTCCAAGTCATCTTCTTTGTCCCAAGACTCCAAATGTTCTTCTATACCCGATTCTAATTCAATTTGTTCTAATTCTTCATCAGTTGGCTCTTCTTCTATATCTTCTGGTGTAGCCGTAACTAATGTCATTCCTTTTATACCTTTTAAAACGTATTCATAATACCTACTCATCCCCAAAGATGCTGGAACCATTGTTATAATTGTAGCTTTATTAATTGGAATATTTTTTTCATCTGTAAATGGTTGTACCCATCGAGTTAAGGCTAAACCCTCTACAATCCCTTCTTCAGTTACATGGCTCATAATATCCATCTTTAGGGGTGCAGTTACCTCTATCATAATATCACTTTCATTCTGATCTTTAATATTGCAGATAATATTTTCACCATTTGATAATTTTAATATTCGGTAATTAGTGTTCATAGTTTTACTCTGTCGATTTTATAATCGAATTGTTCCTCGTTGTATATATTTATTCGTTCATAAAAATGATTTATTGTGAAGTTTCTATGATTTTTGTGGCTAAGATCATCTGATATGTCAAAAAGTCGAACGGTACGTTTATTTTCAGTTTTACGCAATCCTCTTCCAAGCGACTGGAGCACTCTAATCTTAGACTTACTTGGGCTTGCGAACACGATGTTATGTAGATTCCTAATATTGACACCAGTACTAAATGTACCATAAGACGCAACAATGATTGCGTTCTTTTCATTTTCTGTAATTGCACGAATATTTTCCCTTGTCTCTGCGTTTGTTCCTCCGTAGATAAAGAAAACCTGTCTATCAAAGTTCTTCATTTCATCATATAGAAATTTACCGTGTTTTAAAACCAGTTGAAACAAACAAAGTGTGTTTCCTTCCAGATTATCGCAAAGGTTAATAATAAAATCATTACGCCTGTCATGGCCCACCAAGTAGTTAATTTCTTCAGCATAAGATAATCCTCGTATCTCTTTACTCTCTTCTTCTGTATGTCTTAAAACGATACATTTTATTTCTAATTCAGCTAAAGTTCCTCTATCCATCAACTCTTTTGTGGATGCAACTCTCTGTACAGAACCAAACAACCCCTCTAGTATTAGTTGATGAGTTTGTGTTCCATCCAAAGTTCCTGTCAAACCGAATCTATATTTACACATATCAAGTTTTGTCAATATAGTGGTAAGAGATTTTGCTTTATACAAATGAGCCTCATCACCTATAATACAACCAAACTGTTTGAAGTATGGTTTCTTCATTTTGTATAGAGACTGCCATGTAGAGATAACTACTGACTTATCAGTATCCCTTTCATGTCCAGCATATATACGGTGTAAGTAATCATCGCTCCAACCATAATCAATAAAATCAGAATACATTTGTTCTACCAGTGATGTGGTTGGAACAAGAATCAGTATCTTCCGTTCCCCTAATAAAATATTATAGTATCTTACAATCGCATAGATGATTAGTGATTTGCCAGAAGCGGTAGGGCTAAGAAATAAACCACGATGCTTTCGTATTGCTGTATATACGGCATCAATCTGGTAATCACGAATGTCCAGAAGTTTTCCGTTGGAAGTGGGTTTGAGAGATTTAATAAAATCTTCCGTCGTTCTTCTCTGTAAATTGAGCTTCTCATCTTTTACTTCTCCGTCTAATATATATTCGACTTCATTTGTTGAACAGAACTGTTCTATGTAAGGTAATAGCCCAACATAAATTTTTCCTGTCTGTATAGAAAACAATCGTATCTTACCGTCCCAGACTTTATTACGATACGCAGGCATAAAACTAGCTCCAGGCACTTCAAACGTAAAATAGTCTGACAGCTCTCTTGCAAGTCCAGAGTCAACATCAAGTTTTAAATATACTTCGTCAAGTTTAGATATATGCATTTTGCAAAGTATTCGGCTCACCGTAATCGCCTCTGACGATTATATTCCATGATATGCTAACTCTCTCCACCTTAGTAGGTGGAACCCAATGCATCAACCAAGAAGGAAATATAAATCCAATACCCACTACAGGATTAAATTGAATCATGCTAGAGTTATTCCAGTTAGATTTATTTCTTGGTTTAAATGTTGATGCTTGTGGTCGTGGATCAAAAAATTGTATCGGGGAAGCTTCCTCAGATGCTCGTAGATAATAAACACCAGATAATATATTATTAGAGTGCGTATGTGGTGGATGATCATCACCCCGTGATAAAGTGTTTCCCCACATATTTGTTATCTCTATGTTTTCATATTGATACTTATCTGTATCTAAAATGTGTTTGTTACACTCTAAAACTCTTTTAGTAAGGTTTTGGAAAGCCGGACGTTGATGCAAGGTATCTGTCCTACTTTCAAACTTGACGACGCTTAACATATCCGTATGAGATTTTGCGGTTTGTTCTCCACGAAACTCATGTATCATTGTTGGAAAACACTGATAGGTTTTTACATTAACCATGATATCACACTCCACCTTGTACCGTATTCTATGTTGTTTACCTTGTGAGGAAACATAAAGTTAGATGGAAAAATAATTGCAGATCCTTTGCTGGTTTTGTATTCATTATCTGCAACCATAAATTCTCCACCTTTGTAATCTTCGTTTAGGAAAAGTAATACTGACAAGTGGGGATACCCATATTGTTGGCCATGCGAGTGATGGATATTGTCTATGTGTTCCGACATAAACCCACCACTACTATAACGGTTTATTCTGAAATCTGTATATCTCTTACAAACAACTTTATGAATTTTTTGATAATTACTAAGGACGTTTAGTGTGTGTTCTTTCATTTCCTCGTAGTATTTGTCTTCACCGTCGCGAAACCATACATCGTCCATAAACACCCTCTGAGAACTCTTAGGACTTGTGCTATCGTGCGTAGAATATGTAGATGGGGACAACTTCTTACTTTCTATAGTATAAGATATAATGTCATCACAAAGTTCATCAGGGAGTACATTTTCATAGTAACCAATCCACTTCCCAAGAAATTCACTCATACCATTCCAGCTTCAAACTGTCTCCAACTGATTGCATTTTTAATATCCCATTGTCGATTAGTAATCGATTTGAGAATACCATCAATATATTTAATTACCGATTCCAGATACGCAACCTTGTGTTCTGATTTGATAATGTCCTCATCAGACTCTATGTAAACGTGTAAGTCTGTTTTGAGAACTTTTAGGTCAAAAGGTTTAGTTACATAAATTTTTACATCAGCCTTACCGCCGTAATATTCCCATTTCTCACGATATAAAACTTTATACTCACCTTTTGCTCGGTGCATTAAAAGTTCAAAATTTGTTTTGTAGTCTAGATATTTGGAATAGAGTTCTTGGCTTCTTAGGGATTCGGTATCTAATCGTTCATCATTTATTGTCAGGTCTTTTTCAACCTGAACTTTCAATTCATCAAGGGTCATAAAGTCTCCGTTATAGTGTCACAATCTCATATAGTTTATAAGTAAAATCTGCGCTTACAGATATATATTCAACATCTGTTGCGGTCTGTGTCATCTCCAATGCTCCAAGTGCAACAGGATATAAATCTTGAAAACGAACCTCGACCACTGGATTATTTTTATTAGTCAACATGGTAAGAATCGCATCACCAAACATCCCTCTTGCAGATGTTGCTTGTTGTACGTCACCAATATCCTCACTCGTACCTTGAGTTACAATTGGTGTACTAGCTGTTGCCGATCTAAAATCAGAAAATTGCTTTCTACTTTTAGGAAATCCAATTGCGGTCATCCATTCATGCAGGGAAATATAATTTTCAAGATACTCATCAACAATAAAAGTTATTGAAAGATTTTCATAACTGAGGGTATCTCCCATCATTGGTATATCTTTGTATGGAGTTGACATCACCGCATCACCCAAACTTATCGCAGGCACATTTGCAGATGTAGTAAAAAATTCAACCTTTGGTAGTTGATGAATGTTAAACTTAAATTGTGTTGGACTCAGATAATCTAGTTTATCTGGCTGCCGAGATATCGGTGATGTTGAAATAGCCATAATACTATTTATAATAATAAAAAAGGGGTCTTGCGACCCCTTGTGACTTTATCGATTCATAACGTACATAGTAACTTCAAATCCAAAACGAATGTCTTTATATTCAGGTTTTTCCCAAGACATACTACTTCTCCTTTTAGAAAAAAAAAAGGGGAACAAAATGTTCCCCTTTTACATCAAGGCGGTTGGTTATAACCAACTCTTATTGTTACATAAGGTTTGTAACTTTAACTTTCCTGTAGTACTTGTTAGTTGCACTCGAAATCGAGATTGCACCTTCAGCAGATGCAGCAACTGTACCAGTATGAAAAGGATTAGCAGCAATACCATATCGGGTCTTGAAGCCAATCTTCGGTTGGAAAGTGTGTTCTCCAACTGCACGAACCATTTGCAATGGGACATACGGGCAGTAGAACATTCCAGCATCATACGGCGAAGTACCTTTATAACCTACAACATAGTACTGTGAAGCAGCTACGTTTGCAGCGTAGGGATCAATATAAACTTTGTAGCGTCCGTTAAGAACACCAGCAAAAGTTGTAGTTGTGTCATCTACGTTTAGGTTATTTGCAAGGGCAGGAGTGTAATCAAGTACACCAGACATCTGCAATGCAGATGCAACATCGGCAGAACAAAGAACAATGTTACCCTTTCCTCTACGAGTCTGTTGACCGACTGCATTAGCATCTCTCTCAAGTTGAAAGAGGAGTCCTTTAAATTTCTCAACCGACCATCGACCGTTAGAGTCTGTATCCAAGTCGAAGATACCAGCAGTAGTTGTATTAACCGCCGCACCCTTAACCGCAGATACATAAATGTTACGGACAACTTCTCGGTTAATTTCTGCAAGAATTTCAGCAGATAGAATATTCGCAAGTTCTGTTTCTGCGTCAAGACCATGAATTGCTTTAAGGTCTTGTGCAAGTTCCATCGAATATTCTGCTTTGAGGGCACGTGTTACCGCAGTAACCGTATGCTTCTCAATGCTGAACGCCATTTCTGCAAATACGTTAGTGCTTGAATTGTCACCTAATGCCTCACCTTGAGCAGTAGTCTGACCTGTTGCACTGGTGTATGTTCCAGCAGAAGGACTATCGTTAAGAACAGCAGGGTTAGTTTCGGTTGCACCGACATCACCACCACCGATAGTACCAGCTTTATTCTGGTTAGAGATGTCAGGCATCGCTTCGTCTGCAAGCGCTTCTGCACCAGTTTGAGAACTGAAACGTGAACGCATTGCAAAGATAAGACCAACGGGCCCTGTCATTGGCTGAACACCACATATATCATATGCGATTAGGTTCGGCATTGAACGACGGACAAGTGATATTAGGATTGGATCCCAGTTATCAACTGAACCGCCGGTTGAGTTAGTTGGTGCGGCTTCACTAAGGAACGCACGATCTTCTCTGAGAGCCTTTTCTTGGTTCTCAAGAATTACTGTAGTGACTGCCCGCTTATAACTATCCGTAATCTCAGGAAGATCGGGATGTTGGAGGACTGGCTGCCACTTTTCTTGTAGATGTTCTGTTTGAAACATGTTTGTTTCTCCTTATTATTTTTCTACGTTTATTTATAAATTAACTTTTTTGCACTATTTGACCGTTCTACCTATGGCAGACATATACGCATCCATAGATGGAGTTAGATCAATGTCCTGTGCGGTGCCAGTTTCTACATCATCGTTAATTTCAGTCGTTTCCATTGATGTTTTTGGAAAATAACTTTCTTTCAAAGTATCTAACTTTTCACGGAAAGCTTCTTCGTCAGTGTATTCCACATCATCCGTCAGAGACTTAAACTTTTCAATTTCTGTATCAGCCAAACCTTCGTAAACCTCAGAGATGACTTGTTCCCTAACTAGTTTAGCATTACCGTCTTTCAATGATACATTCTTTTCGATTGTTTCACTGAGTTTGCTTTCTAGTTCAGAAATCTTTTCAGACTGTGCTTCTAACACATCATATTTGTCGTCTGGAATATCAATGTAGTGATCTTCAAATAGTTGTTTCAAACCAGAAATGAAATCCTCTGCAATCTCACCTTTTAATCCACGTTCGACTGCGAGTTCATTTTCCTTCATCCATTCATCAGTAACATAATTGAGATATGTATCGACTTTATCAGTCATCTCATCTGTTGCTGATTGTACATTTTCTTTCAGTTGTATTTCGTATTCGCTTTCGAGTCTTTCGATCTCGGTACGAATCTTCGATTTAACCGCAGCTTCAAACACTGTTGCAGCCTTACGTTTAAATTCTTCGGATAAGTCACCTTCGCCATTTACGAGTGCTTCAACATGTTCTGCAACGTCTATTTCCTTAACTCGATTTTCAATGGCTTCCTTTCGGACTTCATCCATTTCATCTTCGTCTTCGTCTTCTTCTTCATCGCTGTGCATAGAAGCATAAAGTTTTTCTAATTGAGCCTTGTTCATCTTGCCCAATCCTTTAGAAATTGTTTCAGACATTTCTGCTTTAGTCAATTTCTTTTCAGCAACTTCCTTTTCCGCAATAACTTCGCCATCGTGATCTACTTCATCACCAGCAGCAAGTTTTTGCATCTTCTCAGGTTTTCCTTCACCCTTCTGTGATTTCTCACCACCTACTTCTTTTGCTTTTGCTACGACCTTCTTGACCGGAGCATCTTTTTGTTCTGGGTCAACTACTGCTTTACCTGTGTCTTGGACTTCGCCATCTACTTTGTCCATTTTGTCAGCAGGAGCTCCACTTTTCTTCGGAGCATCCTGTCCATTGGCCTCTTCAAGCTCTGCAAGAACTTCTGCTTCGAGTTCCTCAATCGTTGTATCTAATTCGTTATCCGCCATGGGGATTTCTCCTTATATTCTTATTAAGATTATTTATAAATTATAACATTTTGAGGAACTTTGCAAACTCTAAAGCATCCTCTTTTGCGTGTTTAAATCGAGTTTTCTGTTCTATTCGACCTTTCATACGCACTAATTCGGCCTCTACAAGTGATCCATGATTCCAAACCCATTCTTTTCCTTCCATAATCCCTTCAACAAATGCGTTGGGTGCGGAAGGATCTGCAACAATATCAGCTGCAGTTGCAAGGTAAAAATCACTTCTAACGTAGTTCGCACCATTCTTCTGATCCAAACTACCCATTCCTCTAGAGGACACGCCTAATTTTGCACCTTCGTCCATGAGATTTTTCACAATCTCACCCATAGGTGTTTTAAGTATCTTTGCTTCACCGATGAAATTTTTTCCATCGGGATACAATGCAGTAATCATATGCGATGCACGTTCAAGATTAACTGTCGGGCCATCTGGGTGTCCCAACTCACCAAACGCACGTTTCTCATTAATATACTCTTTGTTGTATCTCTTTACTTCCTTTTGCAGTATTTCCATTGGATACACTCGACCATTACGGTTCTTGATATCCGCTTGCATAAAAATACCTTTTATTTTGTATTCTTTCTTACCATTCTCTTTTTCTTCGCAGAGATATTCTATCTCATCAGAGAATTGTTCAGATATTAATTTGACTGTATCCATTGTTATCTAACCCCTACTATGCAGTATAATTTTCATCTTTAACAAACTCAATCATTATAAAACCTGATGTACCTTGACAAGATAGTTCCATATCACCAGAAGTTGCGCCAGTATTTGTTGCATTGGATTTAATCAACCCAGCAGAACCATCATAATGTCCACTTCCAGCAAGGTCAATTAATGTTACATCTGAATCACCCTGTTCAATAATTGCAGCATGACCTGTATCATCATCAGCACTTCCTTGTACTAAACCCCACCAAAGTCTTTTGATGTGTAATTTAGCTCCGTTTGCATGACCGCTCAGACCACTTGCATCTAGGATAGCATTTGTTGTAGTTGTATCATTATCAATGTTAACTAAGATAGTCACTATTCCGCCTACAGCGCCAGAAACGCTTCCCATTGCAGTATCTCTTAATGTTCTAGTCGCAAAAGCCATTATAATCTCTCCTTAAATTGCCAGTATTTCTTTTTCAAAGTAATCCATGAGTTTTTTCTCTGGAACTTTATGTTTCTTAGAAACCATTGTAATAGTTTTCTCAAAAGTATTTAGGAAATCTGAAGGTTTATCATCCATTTTCTTGAAAATATCGTCAACGGCGTTCTTCATCTTGGGAGATAACTTCTTATACTCCTTAGATTTTTTATGCTCGTCCTTTTCCAAGACAGGGATGTATACCTGTTCAAACTTCTTCGGCATTTTCCTCCACCTCTGGAATACTCTTAACAAAACTGTTTGCAACTTCTTGCCGTTTAATTTCCAGTGCAGCACCAACCTTATCGGCCATTGCGCTCTTAAATGCATCTTCTGATTCGAGATGACTTCCCTTAACTAATGTGTCTACTAAATCGTTAACGCTCATTAATAATCTCCATTTCCGTTACCAGTTCCAGCTGGATCATCAGGGTCTATAGGGGCCCCATCGACTTGAGGATACCTCGTAACACCATCTGTGTTATCTGGAACATCGACTCCGCCATCCTCTGGATCCATTCCAGATTCTTTATTTATTTCATCTTGCATAACATCAATTTCTGCTTCAGTCATATTTAGTACGTTCTTCTGAATCCATTTCTTACTGAAGAATGTACCGACATAAGACTCTACTGTTTGTAAAACTTCTAATCGGTCTTTCAGAAGTTCTGCTTCTTTGAGTTCTGCAAAATGTCCGTCCTGTAAAAAGTCATATTGTATATGCTCTTTAATGTTTGACCAATCTTCAAGAGTAATAACACCCTTGAGTATGAGTTGTGTTTTAAGTACATCTGTAAACAGTGCAGTAAATTTTTTACGCAACCGTTGTACAAACTTGGTGAACTTCAGTTCATCTCTTGTAATCTCTGTTGATCGTCCAAGACTGAAGGACTGTTCAGCTTCCATACGAGAGACAGGTACATTCAATGAACGATACAATTTTCTCTGGAAATAAACAATGTCATCAATCTCACCCAAGTTAGAACCGCCAGGCAAAGTTGTAATTTCTGTTCCTCGGCCACCTTCTCTACGAGGCAACCAGAAATCTTCCAACATACTCATCTGATTACGGTCATCTCGTATCTCACCAGTTGATGCATTGTAAACCAGTTTATTACGATAACGGTTCATCACATCTTTAAGATACTGTTCTGCCTTTATCTTGGGCAAATTACCAACATCGATATAGAAGATACGTCTTTCTGGAGCTCTTGATATACGATAGATAACCAGTGCATCTTCAATCATGCGTAGCTGATTAACAGGTTTAATTGCTTTATGAAGATAAGAAAGAACGTGTCCTTTGTTCTGATCGATTACACCAGACGGACAATAACTAATGCTGTCGGATGCAATTTTTATTCCCTGAGAAGTCCCCTGGCTTGCAACACCTTTATCATTATACAAATAATACTCATCAACTTTCTTTATTAACTCTATACTTGTTCCCTGCTTTGTTTCTCTGGCAACTTCTCTGACCTTTTTGATTTTACTTGGGTCAATATATCTTAATTCTTGAATGCCCCTTCGTGGGTATTTTTTATCAATGACCTTATGAAAGAACATTCTTCCGTCAACATACCATCTACGAAAAATGTCATGTCCCTTGACATCAAAATCAAGAAGTCGAAGAACCCCATTAAATTCTTCGGTAATTTTCTTTTTAATTTTGGTGGGATAAGGTAATCCATCTAAAACAATGGATATAGCTTGAGACATTTCATTTGCGACAATACCTTCATTAACAATATCTTCAATTGCAGAATCACATTCGGGTTGTTGTGCAATGTCACGATACCTACGAACTAAATCCAGTTCAGTTCGCTCTCGGCCATCAGTATCTAAAACCTGACCAAAGAAGCCACCACCGGCAATTTCTACAGTGCCATCATCGGGCGCTGGGAGAGTAAATTTCTCTCCCCCAACGTCCTTCAATCTTTCAAAACGAAATCCAAAAAGTTCAGCCATAATAACTCCTACTACGTTGTTTTATTTAGTAGGTTATAATTTAGAAGTTTACGCCAGATGCTTCAAAATGTTGATATCTCCAAGTAACCTCAAATGTTTCAAGTTCACCTGCTGTTGCCGATGATAATTCAATAGGAGCAACCGTCAGTGGATATGCAGATTTAAAAATATAACTTTTTAGAACTGTTTCATCCCTGTCTAATTGTTCAACAAATAAATCAGATTGATAATCAGTTGGAGAAGTAATACCAAGATTAGTTTTCATATCGTTGATACCATTGTTCCATCGTTCCATTGCGTTACGAATCATAAAATCTGTATCGTTGTAGAAATTAGTTGTCCATACTTCAAATTCTGGTCTATCACCAGATACATAAATGCTTCTTCCTCTGAATGGAACTGGAATTTCACCAAGCGTCATGCCAGGCATATTTGTCGCAGTACAAAGAAACGATGTTCTTCTAACATCTAGTCCAATTGCAATGCCAGGCGGTGGAGTAATTGTGACTCTGAATTGGTTTGCTCGAGCACCCCCACCAATTAGATTAGCTTTGAAATCGTCTATACTTGCCATCTTATTCTCCTACTATCCTTGAACTTCACTAAATGCAACACCAGTTCGTGTTGCGATAAAGTTCAGTGTTATAAAGTTAATTGATCTAGCAGGCTTAATGTAGATGTCTGCAACAAACTCGTTTCTATCTATGACAAATCCTGTATTGTTTGATGCGTCACATATGACACTAAAATCTGTAATACCTCTGCGTCCTTGAACATCTCTCAAGAAAGGTTCTACCATACTTCTAAACTGTGCCCTT
>Ga0209403_10006677_pt1 | contig 11612 bp, 10 predicted proteins | sample ArcticOcean_MG_C_8_FD_187440 | JGI IMG/M metagenome (GOLD analysis project Ga0209403, IMG submission 187440) | Marine microbial communities from western Arctic Ocean - ArcticOcean_MG_CB11_86 (SPAdes) (version 2) | ecosystem: Environmental > Aquatic > Marine > Oceanic | place: Arctic Ocean... | reverse complement strand
CCATAATTGCGATAGAATTGAATTAAAATTAATTTTGAGATAAAAAAAGTGAATAAAAGAGAACAATTAGAAATAATTAAAAGAGGGACCGATGAGATTTTAATTGAATCGGAATTAATTGAAAAATTGAAAAAAGGAGTGCCTCTTAAAATTAAAGCAGGATTCGATCCAACTGCACCAGATCTTCATTTGGGGCATGCTGTATTGCTTAATAAATTAAGACAATTTCAGGACTTAGGCCATGAAGTTTATTTTTTAATTGGTGATTTTACTGGAATGATTGGTGATCCAACCGGTAAAAATGTTACAAGACCTCCATTATCTGAAGATGATGTTAAGGAAAATGCTAAAACATACTCAGATCAAGTTTTTAAGATATTAGATAAATCTAAAACACAAATTGTTTTTAATTCGAAATGGCTTAATGATCTAGGTGCTGCAGGCGTTGTTAAGCTTGCCTCAACTCATACTGTTGCAAGAATGTTAGAGAGAGATGATTTTGCAAAAAGATATAAAGCTAATCAACCAATCTCTATCCATGAATTTTTGTATCCATTACTTCAAGGTTATGACTCTGTTGCATTAAAAGCTGATATAGAGATTGGGGGCACTGATCAGAAATTTAATTTACTAATGGGACGAGAATTACAAAAACATTTTGACCAAATTCCACAATGTATATTAACAATGCCTCTTTTAGAGGGTTTAGATGGTGTTCAAAAGATGTCAAAATCTTCAAAAAATTATATCGGCATTAATGAGCCACCCGAAATAGTTTTTGCAAAACTTTTATCGTTATCTGATGATTTGATGTGGCGATATATTGATCTATTGTCTTTAGGATCATTGGAGCATATAAGATCTTGGAAAAAAAGAGTTGATGATGGAGAAAATCCAAAAAATATTAAGGTAGAATTTGCTAAAGAGATTGTTGGCAGACTTTATGATGAGAAAGCGGCACAAAATGCCGAGGATAATTTTGATTTAAGAGCTAAAGGGGGTATCCCAGAAGATATCGAAGAACATTCATTGTCGACTATTGAAATAGATGGTGTAAATATTCCCCAATTACTAAAAAAGATAGGTTTAGTTTCAAGTACTTCAGAAGCTATCAGATTAATTAAGGGGGGAGGGATTAAAATCAATGGAGATAAGATAGTGGATACGAAATTTATTACATCTAAGGGCAGTGGTTTTACAATTCAAGTTGGTAAAAGAAAGTTTGCAAAAATTAACACTTAGGGGCTGTACTTTATTCTTTCAATTTATTGAATTTATTGATATAATTCGCATCTGTTAATGGGCCTATGGCCCTTTTTTGTTTTTGGGACCTTTATTTTAAATAAGGAATTAGAAATTGGCTATTGATCTTGAGGCGTTAATTGAAAAAAATGTTTCTAAATTAGGTTATGAATTAGTTGATTTTGAAATAATTAATAGGGGTGAATTATTAAGAATATTTATAGATAAGCCAAGCTCAATAACGATTGATGATTGTGTTGATGTAACTAATCAGCTTAAACATATTTTAACTGTAGAAGAAGATATAAGTTTTGATCGATTGGAAGTATCGTCACCAGGAATAGATAGGGTGATTAAGAAGCTCAAAGATTTTGAAAGGTTTAAAGGTAAGAAAATTAAGATTAAAACACGCTCACCTATTGAGGAAAGAAAAAATTTTAAAGGGATTTTGCAAGGGACAAAGGAAGATTTAATACTAATAGAATTTAATAATATTTTAGTAGAAATCAAATTAGATAATATCGAAAAAGCCCGATTAGAACCAGATTTTTAATTAAACGTATGACCGGAGAGTATATAAATGAGTCGTGAAATATTGTTACTAGTAGACGCTCTTGCACATGAAAAAAATGTGGCTAGAGAAGTAATTTTTACAGCATTAGAATTAGCTTTGGCATCTGCAACGAAGAAAAAGCATGATTCTGGAGTGGATATTCGAGTAGAGATTGATCAAGAAACTGGTGAATATCAGACCTTTAGATGTTGGACAATATTGCCTGAAGAAGAGATTGAAAATTCAGATGCTGAAATTACTATTGAAGACGAAAGATCTAAAGGAAAAGCTAATAATGATCTTATTAAAGAGCTGATTCCTTCCGAAGAGTTTGGGAGAATCGGGGCTCAGGCTGCAAAACAAGTTATTTTGCAAAAAGTTCGGGAAGCCGAACGCGAACAGATTCTTAAGGATTTTTTAGCACAAGATGAAAAGTTAATATCTGGTCAAATTAGAAGAATGGAAAGAGGGAACGGCATTATTGAAATCGGTAGATTAGATGCGATACTTCCTCGAGATCAAATGATACCAAAAGAAAATCTAAGAATAAGTGATCGTATAAGAGCAATTCTAATAAAGATTGATGAAACCCCTAGAGGGCCTCAACTAATTTTATCGAGAACTGCCCCCGAATTTATAATACGATTATTTGAGTTAGAAGTTCCGGAAATAGAAGAGGGCTTGCTTGAAATTATGGCTGCTTCTAGAGACCCAGGCCTAAGATCAAAAATTGCTGTTAAGGCAAATGATCAAAGGCTTGATCCAGTTGGTACATGTGTTGGGATGAGGGGGTCTAGAGTTCAAGCTGTTACTAGTGAATTAGCAGGAGAAAGAGTTGATATTATATTGTGGTCGATTGAGCCAGCACAATTTGTTATAAATGCAATGGCGCCTGCAGAAGTATCAAGTATCGTTGTAGATGAAGATAAGCACAGTATGGATTTAGTTGTGGCAGAAGATCAATTAGCTCAGGCAATCGGAAGAAATGGACAAAACATTAGACTTGCATCTGAATTAACAGGCTGGGAATTAAATATTCTTACCGAAGAGCAATCTGATCAGAAAACAAAAGAAGAATACACATCTGCAAGCCAATTGTTTATAGAAAAACTTGATGTTGATGAAGATGTTGCAGATATTCTTGTGAAAGAAGGTTTTTCTTCTTTGGAGGAGATAGCATATGTACCTATTGAAGAAATGGTTGAAATTGAAGCTTTTGATGAAGATACTGTCAATGAATTAAGATCTAGAGCAAGCGCAGTAATTCTTACCGCAGCAATTGCAAAAGAAGAAAAAATACCTGAGCCTGCGGATGATCTTTTAGGTATGGATGGTATGGACTCTGATACAGCTAAACTTTTGGCTTCAAAAGAGATTATTACTATGGAAGACTTAGCAGAATTAGCTGCAGATGAATTAATTGAATTAGTCAAAATGGATGAGGAAAGGGCTAAGGTATTAATAATGACAGCGCGCGCCCCATGGTTTGTTTAAATAATTTATGGAGTTTTAATGGGAAAATCTAACGTAGAAGAGTTTGCTACTGAATTAGGATTGCCAGTAGATTTATTACTTGAGCAATTAAAAAGTTCGGGAGTAGATAAATCGAGCGCTTTAGATGAGCTTAAGGAGGAGGATAAATCGGCATTATTAGCTTATCTTAGATCTGAGCATGGAGCTTCTTCACGTTCAAAGTCTAAAATTACCTTAACAAGAAAACAAAACACACAAATTAGAAAAACAGATAATGAAGGAAGAGCAAGAACAATCCAAGTAGAGGTTAGAAAAAAAAGGACTATTGTTAAGCCCGACCAAACTAAAGAAAAGAGCCCTAAACTTTTTTCTGAGAATGAACCAAAAAAACCTACGGAAATAGTTAACGATAATCAAAAGAATATAAGAGATGAAGAGGCAAAAAGACATGTCGCATTAGCAGAGGCCCAAGTAGAAGATATACAAAAAAAGAAAGAGTCGGTAGAAAAGAAAAATGAACCGCCTCAAGAAGGGACCTTGCATCGACCAGCTTCAAAAGCCGGTGTAAAAGTTGTAAAAGATAAAAAAGATAAAAAAGATAAAAAAAGTGATTGGGTTGATAGAACTATAAAGAAAAGGCCAATAAAAACTCGTTCATCTAACAATCATTTTGGATGGAGAGCACCAAAGAATAAACATAGAAATATAGATGCAAAGGAAGAGCAAGACTTTGTTGTACCAAGCGACCCAATCGTAAAAGATATTTTGATCCCAGAGACAATTTCAGTTTCAGACCTAGGGCATAAAATGGCTATTAAGGCTTCTGAACTTATTAAATCTTTGATGGGTATGGGGATGATGGTAACTATAAACCAAGTCCTAGATCAAGAGACAGCAATGATTTTAGTAGGGGAAATGGGACATAACCCACAAGCCGCAAAAGAAAATGATCCTGAATCACTTTTAGATACAGAAGAGAGCATTGTGCCACAAATTGAATCAAGACCGCCTGTAGTGACTGTAATGGGACACGTAGATCATGGAAAAACATCTTTACTAGACTTCATTAGAACCTCACGTGTTGCATCTGGAGAGGCTGGAGGGATTACACAGCATATCGGAGCATATCATGTTGAAACTGAAAAAGGCGTAGCAACTTTTTTAGACACACCTGGTCATGAAGCTTTTACAGCAATGCGAGCTCGAGGGGCTAAGGCAACAGATATTGTTGTTTTGGTTGTTGCTGCAGATGATGGAGTTATGCCGCAAACTATTGAAGCAATAAATCATTCAAAAGCTGCAGGAGTTCCATTAATTGTTGCGATTAATAAAATTGATAAGCCTGATGCTAATTCTGAAAAAGTTAAGAATGAATTATTAGCTCAGGAAGTTATTCCAGAAGACCTAGGTGGAGATTCTATGTTTGTAGAAGTTTCAGCAAAAACTGGTCAAGGAATTGATAATCTATTAGATGCAATTCTTTTACAAGCTGAAATATTAGAATTAAAAGCATCAATTAATACTCCTGCAAAAGGTATTATTGTTGAAGGAAGATTAGATAAAGGAAGAGGCCCAGTAACAACTTTATTAGTTCAATCAGGTTTTATTAAACCGGGGGATAGTTTATTAGCAGGGAATGCTTTTGGTAAGATTAGAGCAATGCTCAATGAGGTTGGTAAGGATGTAAAACAAGCTGGGCCATCAATCCCTGTTGAGGTAATTGGGCTTTCAGAGGTCCCAAAAGCTGGTGATGAATTTATTGTTTTGAATGATGAGAAGAAAGCGCGCGAAATTGCTTTATTTAGGCAAGGAAAATTTAGAGACGTAAAGTTAGCAAAACAAGCTTCAAAACTAGAAAATGTTTTTGATCAAATGACAGAAGCCGAGGTAAGACTTTTACCTTTAATAATCAAGGCTGATGTTCAGGGTTCAGCCGAAGCTTTAGCCGAAGCTTTAGAGAAACTGTCAACAGAAGAGGTAAAGGTCAATGTCATTCATTCGGCAATTGGCGCTGTTAATGAGTCCGATATAAATTTAGCATCTGCATCTAATGCAGTAATTATTGCATTTAATGTTCGAGCTGATAGTGGAGTTAGAAAGTTAGCTGATAATTTAGAAGTTGATATGAGGAATTATAGTATTATTTATGAAGCAGTTGATGAGGTTAAAGCAGCATTAGGTGGACTGTTAGCCCCAGAACAAAAAGAGAATATTCTTGGACTTGTTGAAATTAGAGAAATATATAAAGCCTCTAAAGTTGGAAACATAGCGGGCTGTCTTGTATTAGAAGGTTTAATAAGAAGAAATTCAAATGTCCGACTTTTAAGAGATAGTGCTGTTATATTTGAAGGGGAATTAGATTCTTTAAAAAGATTTAAAGATGACACTAAGGAAGTTAAGGCAAATATAGAATGCGGGTTGGCTTTAAAAAACTTTAATGATATCAAAGTTGGCGATAAAGTTGAAGTCTATGAATTAGTTCAGGTCCCTAGGAGGCTGTAAATTGGTAAAAGATTACCCTAGAAGTGATCGAATTAGCCAACAGATAAAAAAAGAGTTAGCCATTTTATTGCAAACGGAAATTAAAGACCCCGCTTTAAAAATGCTAACTATATTAGATGTTGAAGTATCGCCATGTTTAAAACATGCCAAAATATATATTATTTCTGCTGAATATAGCGAAGAGATTTTTAAAGGCATTAACCGGTCCATGCCATTTTTTAGATCTCAGCTGGCAAAAAGAATGACAACAAGAGGCATACCTAAGTTGCATTTTGTTTATGATAAGACGGTAGATGAAAGCATGAAAATTTCAAAATTATTAGACTCCGTGTTGCCCTCTCAAAAATAAAACAATGCAATTTAAACGACTTAAATTTGATGTCGATGGATTTTTACTTACCGATAAACCACTAGGCTTTTCTTCCAATCAGGCAGTATCCAAAATAAAATTTTTATTCTCCGCTAAAAAAGTTGGTCATACAGGGACTCTTGACCCAATGGCAACAGGGTTGCTACCAATTTGCTTAGGAGAGGCTACTAAATTTTCAAGTTATTTACTAAACTTAGATAAAACTTATGAAGGCTTAATAAGATTGGGACATAAAAGCTCTACAGGAGATAAGGAAGGAGAGATTATTAAGCAAAATATAGATAATATGCCTTCTTTGACTACAATAAAAACTGTATTGGATAAATTTGTTGGGACAATTGAGCAACTCCCTCCAATGTATTCTGCACTTAAATATCAAGGCAAACCACTTTATTTGTATGCTCGAGATGGGATTGATATTCCTAGACCTAAACGTAAAGTTATAATTCACGCAGTTGAATTATTAGATTATCAAGGAGACAGGCTTAGGCTTAAAATAAAATGTTCAAAAGGAACATATATAAGAACATTAGCGGAAGATATTGGGTCTCAATTAAATGTAGGGGCTTATTTATTAGAGCTAACACGGACCAATATTGGAAATTTGAGTATTGAAAATGCTTTAAAGATTGAGCAGATTGAAAAAATAAAAGATGAAGAACGGATTAAACTTTTACTGCCACCCGAAGAATTATTGAGTAGTTATGAAAAATTAATGTTAAATTTTAGTGAAGCAAATGCAATAAAAGATGGAAAGATAATACAACAAAGTACAAAAACTCCAGGTCTTTACAGGCTTTATGAGGGTAATAATGAGTTTATTGGATTAGGCGAAATTGATAAAACAGAAAATTTAAAAGCTAAACGTCTAAAATCGTTAAGAAATTGATTTAAAAAAATATTGTTAAATTGCTAAAATGTCGTTAAAATGTGCGGTTCTGTAATAGGAGAATTGAATGACTAGTACTGCTATAGAAAAAGCAAAAATTGTAGAGAAATATCAGATAGCTAAAAATGACACAGGATCACCTGAGGTTCAGGCCGCATTAATGACAGATCGTATAGCTTATTTGACAGAGCATTTTAAAACTAATGCTAAAGATCACCATTCACGAAGAGGGTTACTGGCGCTTGTAAGCCAGAGACGAAAACTTCTTGATTATTTAAAGCGTCAAAGTTTAGAGCGATACCAGGGTTTAATTAAAAGCCTTGGTCTTAGAAAATAGAAAAGTAAATAAAATTTTGAGCCGGTTACATACAATTTGTTTGTTTGTGTCGGCTTTTTTGTTATTAAAATAGTATTCATTATTGAGAAGTGAATAATGAATTAAATATAAAAGGATAAATTAAATGTTTAACATAATAAAAAAAAGTATTAAATATGGATCTCATGATTTAACAATTGAAACTGGAGAAATTGGCCGTCAAGCAGATGGAGCTGTAATGGTTAGTTATGGAGATACAGTAGTTTTTGTAACTGCAGTTGGAAGAAAAGAGGCAAAAGAGGGACAAGAATTTTTCCCACTAACAGTTGATTACCAAGAAAAAAATTATGCTGGAGGAAAGATACCAGGAGGGTTTTTTAAGAGAGAAGGCAGGCCTAGTGAAAAAGAGACTCTAACTTGTAGGCTGATAGATAGACCTTTAAGACCATTATTTCCAGATAATTTTTATAATGAAATACAAATTGTGGCGACAGTAATGTCTTCTGATAGTGAAATTGATTCCGATATTCCTGCGATTATAGGCGCTTCTGCTGCATTGGCAATTTCAGGTATTCCTTTTCATGGGCCAGTAGGCGCTGCACGCGTGGGCTATCTTGATGATAAGTTTGTGATAAACCCTTCCAAAACAGAAATGGAATTAAGTGAGCTTGATTTAGTTGTTGCTGGAAGTGATTCTGCCGTGTTAATGGTCGAGTCTGAAGCTAAAGAATTACCTGAAAAAGTTATGCTTGATGCAGTATTAGAAGGGCATAAAGCAATGCAGCCAGTGATTAAGCTAATAAATGAATTAGCAAAAGAAGCTTCAAAAGACCCATGGGACTGGGCTGCTCCTGAAGCAGATAAAAAATTAATTGATAAAATCGAGAAAATTGCGGTTAAAGACTTAGAGAAAGCTTTTGCTATTAAGTCAAAAGGAGATCGATCTGAAAAAATTTCTGTAATAAGAGATAAAGTTTTAGATGAGCTTGTAACAGAGCAAACAAATACAACCCAATTAAATCAAATTAAAGACGAGTTTCATAATCTAGAGGCTAAAATTGTTAGAACTAAAATTCTTGATGGTGACCCAAGAATCGATGGAAGAGATACTCGCACAGTAAGACCTATTGAAATTAGAACTGGCGTTTTACCAAGAGCACATGGCTCAGCTTTATTCACAAGAGGGGAAACACAGGCAATTGTTGTTGCAACATTAGGTGGTGGTCGAGATGAACAAATTATTGATGCTCTTCAAGGCGAATATAAAGATAGATTTATGCTTCATTATAATTTCCCTCCATATGCTACTGGTGAAACAGGTAGAGTAGGCACTCCAAAACGAAGAGAAATTGGTCATGGGAAATTAGCAAAAAGGGCATTAAGTGCTGCCTTACCCAACAAAGAAGATTTTGATTACACAATTAGACTGGTTTCAGAAATTACTGAGTCAAATGGATCAAGTTCTATGGCATCAGTTTGTGGTGGCACCATGGCTATGATGGATGCTGGGGTACCAATTAAAGACCATGTTGCTGGTATAGCAATGGGGCTAATTAAAGAAGGTAATAGAGTTGCTGTACTTACTGATATTTTGGGAGATGAAGATCATTTAGGAGATATGGATTTTAAAGTTGCTGGTACGGACAATGGAATAACAGCATTACAAATGGATATAAAGATTACAGGTATTACCATTGAAATTATGCAAGTAGCTTTAAGTCAAGCGCGAGAAGGGATAGACCATATTTTGAAAATAATGAAGAAAGCTCTTAAGGGCAGTCGCGCGAGCCTCTCAAAATTTGCTCCACAGATCCTTACGATAAAAATTCATACGAATAAAATTAGAGATGTAATAGGTAAGGGTGGTGCGGTAATTAAAGGGTTAGCCGCAGAAACTGGCGCCACTATTGATATCGATGATGATGGGCTTGTTAAAATTACATGTACAAGCGCTGAATCTGGCGAAGCAGCATTAAATAGGATTAAAGAAATTACTGCTGACGTTGAAGTAGATCAAATTTACGACGGTAAAGTAATTAAGATTCTTGATTTTGGAGCTATAGTTTCATTATTGCCTGGAAAAGATGGTTTACTTCATATTTCTCAGATTGCACATCAAAGAATAAAGGCAGTAAAAGATCATTTATCTGAAGGGGATGAAGTAAAAGTAAAAGTAATAGAAGTTGATGATAAAGGAAGAGTTAGGGTGAGCGCAAAAGCATTAATTGAGCCATCAGCTTCAGATGAAACGAAGAAAGAAGAAGTTAAAGAAGACTAAATTTAAGATGTAAAAAAAGCCCAGTTTAACTGGGCTTTTTTATTTCGCCATTTGTTTTTCTCTAATTTCGTCTAAAGTTTTGCAATCAATACATAATGTAGCTGTAGGCCTAGCTAGCAACCTATTTAATCCAATTTCTTCACCACATACATTACAATAACCGTACTCATCATTTCCTATATTTAATAAAGTCCCATCTATTTTCTTTATAAGTTTTCTTTCACGATCTCGATTACGAAGTTCAAGCGCCATATCAGATTCTTGGCTAGCTCTGTCATTAGGGTCTGCGTAGGCTGTTAATTCATCTTGCATATGACTTACAGTTCTATCTATGTCACTGCTTAATTCAAGCTTCCAGCCATTTAAAATTTTTATAAAGTGCTTAATCTGTGATTTATTCATATAGCTTTCATTTGCTTTAGGTTTATATGAATTAAACTTTTTTAATCCCCCTGAATTTTTTGGAGTAATTGGTTTAGCAACTACTTTTTTAGCAGCTTTCTTCGGAGTAATTGGTTTAGCAACTACTTTTTTAGCAGCTTTCTTCGGAGTAATTGGTTTAGAAACTACTTTTTTAGCAGCATCTATTGCTTTTTGCATAAGTGATTTTTTCTGAGCCATTAAAAACTTCCTATATTTAAATATATAACAACCGCGGTACTTTACACTTTTTAAGCTTCAATGAAAACCCTTTAGAATAATTTTTGCGCGATTAAGGTGTTTTCCATAAGTGTTGCAACAGTCATTGGCCCAACACCGCCTGGGACAGGGGTAATAAAAGCCGCTCTTTCTTTAGCAATATCAAATTCAATATCACCAACAATTTTATTATTATTTAACCGTGTGATTCCAATATCAATAACAATTGCACCATGTTTAATCCAGTTTCCTTTGATGAAATTAGGCTTACCAACAGCAGATACAATAATATCAGCTTGTGAAATTTTCTCCTGGAGATTTTTAGTTTTAGAATGACATATTGTTACCGTGCATTTTGCTAGCAATAGCTCTAAAAACATCGGCCTACCTACATGATTTGATTGCCCAATCACTACCGCATCGAGCCCTTCTAGCTTTATTTTAAGAGTATTAAGCATTTTAATAACGCCGTACGGAGTGCAAGATCTAAGAATTGGTGTTTTTATCGCTAATAATCCAATGTTATGAGGGGTGAAGCCATCAACATCTTTTTTTGGGGAAATTGCCTCAATTATTACCTCTTCATTGATATGGGCAGGCAATGGGGATTGAACTAGAATGCCATCAATCTTATTATCTTGATTACAGGCAATAATTAGCTTTAATAATTCTTCTTGTGTAACGCTATCTTTTAAATTATGTGCAATAGATTTAATACCAGTTTTTTCACAAGCTATTATTTTTCTATCAACATAAATTTTAGATGCAGGATTTTCGCCTATTAAAATAACTGCAAGTGTCGGGGCTCTATGGCCTTCTTTCTCGCGAGTTATAATTTCTTGTTTTATATTGTCAAGAAGCTCACTTGCAATACTTTTCCCATCAATAATTTTTGCGGACATTGAATTGAATTTGAATTGAATAAAACAAATATTCTAGCAGAATGTTTATAAAAAACATTAATAAACTTGCCAAGGTATAATATAAGAATAGTAAATCATGTTTGACCAAAAGCAGTAATTAAGCTATATTTGCGCGTTCGGGGTGTAGCGTAGCCTGGTAGCGCGCCTGCTTTGGGAGCAGGATGTCGGGAGTTCGAATCTCTCCACCCCGACCAATATACTAAATAAAGGTAAGCCCGAGATACGCTTTATTTGATTAGTTAGCTGCCCGTAGCTCAACCGGATAGAGCACCAGTTTTCTAAACTGGGGGTTACAGGTTCGATTCCTGTCGGGCAGGCCAATTTAATATGGTGGCTGTAGCTCAGTTGGTAGAGTCCTGGATTGTGATTCCAGTTGTCGTGGGTTCGAGCCCCATCAGCCACCCCATTTTTATGAAATATTTAATAG
>Ga0209403_10006675_pt1 | contig 11613 bp, 10 predicted proteins | sample ArcticOcean_MG_C_8_FD_187440 | JGI IMG/M metagenome (GOLD analysis project Ga0209403, IMG submission 187440) | Marine microbial communities from western Arctic Ocean - ArcticOcean_MG_CB11_86 (SPAdes) (version 2) | ecosystem: Environmental > Aquatic > Marine > Oceanic | place: Arctic Ocean... | reverse complement strand
AAATGTATTTTTTTTTAATCCCAATAATATTAGTTCAACAATTTTTCCAATATACGTTTCTTCATTTCCTGTGATTAAAAAAAAATTTTTATTTTTTTTAAAATCGTATTTATCGTATATTAAATTTTCCGGAGCAACTTTCATTAAATACAGTCTAAAGGACCTGATTTTGATATAATGTGCTGAAGAAACTGATCTATATTTTTTTTAATTAACTGTTTTGAAAGTTGATCTTTGTTTAAATCTGAGCCAAAATTATACCCTTCTGCTCTTGAGTTATAATTTGCCGATGTTGATATTTTTTTCTCCACAACTTTACAGTTTTTTAAATTATCAAATAGTCTATATTTAATATTATATTTTATTTCAACTAAACTTGCCGTTAGATCATTATCAATAACAGAATTTCTATTTTCATTTTGAGAGCTAATATTTAATTGATATTTCTCCCCCCCCTTACCAGAACCTTTTTTGGTTGTTAGATGTTTTCTTATAATATCAATATCTGAGCCAGCTATTAAGAAATATGTTTCTTTTAGAAAATTATAGTCTTTTTTATCACTATAAACAAACGTATAGTTAGAGCAACTAATAATTAAAAAACTGAAAAAAAAATAAAAAAAAATATTTCTCATTTTATTTAACAACATAATTAATAATTTTGCCAGCCACATATATTATTTTTATAATTTTTTTAGTATTTAATATTTTTGTTATTTTTTCATTTTTCTTTAAAATACTAACAACCTCATCTTTATCAAGCTCTTTATTGGAGGAAAAAACATCTTTTGTTTTTCCATTAATTTGAACCGCTATATTAAGTGTTGTTTTTAAAAGGCTTTTTTCTACTTTTGGCCACTTTTGCTCAATTGCTAAATTTTCTCCCCCGAGGCTTTTCCACAACTCTTCACTTATATGTGGAATAAATGGCTGGATTATTAAAGATATTTTTTTAAAATTTTCAATTGCATTTTTTTGTGATATTGTTTTGTTTGTTATTAGGTGTTGTGCGTAATTTATAAATTCATGAATATTTGCAATAGCCTTATTGTAATGAAATAGCTCTATATTATTTGTAACATTGTTTACAGTTACATTTGTTTTAATTTTTAGATTTTCGTCCTCAGAGTGATTTTTTTGAATATAATTGGAATCTGTTATTATTGAAAATAGTACCCATATTTTGTTTATAAATTTATAAGAGCTTGCTATACCAGATTCTGTCCACTCTAGATCTCTTTCTGGAGGACTATCTGATAATACAAACCACCTAGCTGTGTCGGCCCCATACATTTTTATTGTGGCACTTGGATCAATAACGTTTTTTTTGGATTTACTCATTTTTTCTATTTTTCCAACATTAACTTCTTTATTATCCAAACTTAAATACTTCTTGTTTTTAAGAAACACTTCATCTGGATAAAGCCATTTACCTTCTTTGCTTTTGTAGGTCTGGTGCGTTACCATTCCTTGTGTGAAAAGACCTTTAAAAGGTTCATCTAACTTAATGAGTCCAACATCCCTTAGGGCTTTTATAAAAAAACGTGAATATAAAAGGTGGAGAATTGCATGTTCAATTCCACCTATGTATTGATCAACAGGAAGCCAATAATCAACATCTTCTTTGAGAAAAGCTTCATTACTCCTTGGGTTACAATATCTTAAAAAGTACCACGAAGATTCAAAAAAAGTATCAAATGTATCTGTTTCCCTTATGGCTTTTAAGCCTGTTTGAGGACAAATAGTATTTTTCCAAGAGTCCGTATCCTTGAGAATATTTCCTGACCCTCCAAAATCTTTTATTGGCGGCAGTGTTATTGGTAGGTTTTTTTTTAATACAGGAATTATTTTACCATCTTCTCTATATAGCATTGGTATAGGGCATCCCCAGTAGCGCTGTCTTGAAACCCCCCAATCTCTGAGTCTAAATGTGGTTTTTTCTTTGCCGGAACCTTGTGAGATGAGTTTTTGAATAATAATTTTTTTAGCCTCCTCTATTTTTAGTCCGTTTAAAAAGGAAGAATTAATTATTTCTCCACCCCCATCATAGGCCGTTTTGTTAATATTAAAATTTTTAATTTTTTTATTTTCAGGAAGAACAACCGGTATAACTTCTAATTTATATTTATTAGCAAAATCTAAATCTCTTTGGTCGTGAGCAGGACATCCAAATATAGCACCCGAACCATAATCCATCAAAACAAAGTTAGCTAAAAATACTGGCAATGTTTTATTATTTATAAAAGGATGCTTAACTTTTAACTTTGTTTTAAAGCCCAGTTTTTCTTTTTCGGAATTAATTTTGGAGCATGATTCTACAAATTTTTTTGCCTCAAAATTTTCTGATATTATTTTTTTTGATAAAGAGTGTTGTAGAGAGATTGCACAAAATGTTGCTCCAAAAATTGTATCGGGTCTTGTTGTAAAAATATTTAATGATTTTTTTTGTCCCTCTTCTGGATTGATAATCTTAAAATCAATTTCGGCTCCTATTGATTTCCCTATCCAATTTGATTGCATGGTTTTTACTTTGTCCGGCCAATTTTTTAAAGTATCGAGATCTGACAATAATTCTTCCGAATAATTACTTGTTTTTAAAAACCACTGAGACAACTCTTTTGATTCTATATCTGCTCCGGAGCGCCAACCCTTCCCATCGATTACCTGTTCATTTGCTAAAACAGTTTGGTCTACAGGGTCCCAATTAACTATTGATTTTTTTTTGTAAGCTAATCCTGCGTTATATAAGTCAATAAAAAAAGATTGTTCGTGCTTGTAATACTCAGGGTGACACGTAGCAATTTCTCTTGACCAGTCCAAGGAAAGACCCATAGATTGGAGTTGTCCACGCATAATTTTAATATTGTTAAACGTCCAATCAGAAGGGTGTTTTTTTTCAACAATAGCAGCATTCTCAGCTGGTAGTCCAAACGCATCCCATCCCATCGGGTGCAAAACATTAAAACCATTCATTTTTTTGTATCTAGCCACAACATCTCCCAGTGCATAATTTCTAACATGACCCATATGTATTTTTCCAGAAGGGTATGGAAACATTTCTAATACGTAATATTTTTCTTTATTAAGATCTTTTTTTGCTAAAAAAATATTTTTCTCAATCCATTTTTGTTGCCAATAAGATTCAGCTTTTTTGTGATTGTATCGAGATGACACTTTTAATTTTGCGTTAGTTTAATTTTTTTTGCTTTATTTAAAATTGTGTTTTCAAGCTTTGTATTAGTTTGTGTGTCTATGCTATTGCTAACCCAATTATTTGATGAAGATAATTTTTGACAAAAAGAATTAACTTTTAAGTTTGAGGTTTTTAACTCTACACCTTTAATGTATATATTAAGTTTACAGCGCTCATCAATTACATCAGCCTGAGAGTACCAATCTGTTATAATCATACCAGCAAATGGATCAGCCGAAGCTATAGGCATAAAATCTATTGTTTCAAGTGAAGCCTTCCAAAGATAGGGATTAATAGGCATACCAATAGAGGTTGTTTGATTTTTTTCGTTACCACCAAGGAGATTAATTCCCCCTGTTTTGCCAAATAATCCACCGCCACTTCTAAGTCTATTTTCTGCATCTTGTATTCTTAAATCTCTAGAGGCTTGAGTTGCATCGCCGCCCATTGTTGTGCCCGATCTTTCAATAATAGCCCCTCTGGTTTGGCTTTTAGCATAAAGCTCTGATGTATCTTTTTTCTCTCCATTAGATGCACAAGATGAAATTAATATCAAAGATGTTAAAATTATAATTATATTAAAAATATTTTTCATCACTTGTCTCTAGTATTCTAATGATTAAACAAAATAAACAAAAAAAAGCGGCACTAGGCCGCTTTTTTATAAATAAATTTTCTTAGTTAAATTAGAAGCTTACAGTTGCTCCAATATACCAAGATGAACCACTATTAGCAGTTACACTTGCGCCGTCATCACCACGTTGAATTGCAGAATAACCAACTGTTGCAGTAACACCAGAAGCTACAGCATAATCAACACTTGCAGACGTTGCGTTGTAAGAGTCATCAGAGCCTGTTACAGCTGCTTCAGCTGCACCATCATTACCAGATCCATCAACAACGCCAACAGATAAAGTCATGTCACCAGATACATATTTAGCGCCCGCTGTCACTACAGATGCACCAGTAACTGTCCAAGCAGTTGCTTCACCATCAACATTTGTAGTTGATCCTGTACCCATATCTGTACCATTAGCATAACCTAAACCAATAGTTAGATTGCCAGTAACAGCACTAGCTGAAATTACAAATGCTTCAGTGTCGTCAAGCGAGTCAGTTGCTGTACTGCTACCTTGGTACATACCAGCACCAATAGTAACTGTTGAGTCTCCAGCAGTAGAAACATATGAAGCACCAACTGAATACATACCAGCGTCAGTATGATTACCAGTAGTGTTTGCAGCATCACCGTTTGTAGAGAAAGAAATAGAAGCTTTTAGACCTTCAACACCAAATGCATCAGCAGCAGTGTGAAATTCAAAACCAACATTATCACCTGCATCAGCAAATGTAATAGCAGATGGGGCGTTAGAAACAGTACCTGCAGTTACTAAAAATTCTCCGCTACCTGAAGGAACTGTAGCAACATGAGTAGTTGCAGCATTTCCAGCTTCGATTAAATCAAGTTTAGCTCCGCTTGCAAAAGCAAGAGTTAAACCACTTGCATCAAGTCCACCGTTTTCTTCCGCAAGGTCAAAACCAGTTGAAATTGTAATTCCTGAATCAGTAGTTTCAGAAATACTTACTGTGAAACCAGACAGTTGGCTTGAAGTATTTGAAGCATCAGCAGAATCAACGTCTGTACCTTGAACACCAACACGTTGGTGTCCAGACATAGTTGCAGTAGCAGCTTCAGCAACACCAGCTAGACCTAAAGATCCAACTAGAGCAGATGCGATTAAAAGTTCTTTTTTCATAATTTACTCCTTTTGAGTTAATGAATATTCATTAATAGTGTAAAAGTAATTTTTACAATAATGATTATGTACACAAAAAAAGAGAAATTTTCGAATTTTTCATTTAAAAATATACTTTTTTTTTCAAACTGTTGTATTTTTACAACAAAAATATATGCCATTTAATAAAAAAGTATATAAAGAAATTTTAGACAATATAAGGGAATTTGGCAATAATAATATTAAAATAGTTGCTGTTTCAAAAAATCATCCAATTGAATCTGTAAAAAAGGCGCTTGATATAGGGGTTAGAATTTTTGGTGAAAACAGGGTTCAAGAGGCCCAATCTAAGTTTTTTGATTTAAAAAAAAAATATAACAATATTGAACTACATCTAACTGGCTCTCTACAAACCAACAAAGTAAAAGCGGCAATAGATATTTTTGATATTTTTCAAACCCTAGATAGGGAAAAGTTAGCAAAAGAGTTTGGAAAATATAGAAACACTCTTTTAGATAAAAAATTTTTTATTCAAGTCAATATAGGTAATGAAAAAAATAAAAGCGGAATAGATGTAGCCTTGGTAGACGATTTTATTTTTTATTGTAAAGAAGACTTAAAACTTAATGTTATAGGCTTGATGTGTATTCCTCCAATTGATGAAAATCCTATAAGTTTTTTTAAAACTTTAAAAAAAATAAGCGATAGAAATAATTTGAAAAACCTAAGCATGGGAATGAGTGGTGATTACCTGGATGCCATAAAGTGTGGCGCATCTTATATTCGTGTGGGTACTAAATTATTTGGTCAAAGGGTTTATGGTTATTAATTTTTCAATAAATGAGGATGGATTATCAAACGAACCTATATTGCAATTTTTAGAAAACCAAAATTCTTTTAAATATATTCCTCTTGAAGAATTTTATAATTCTAATGCATTTCAAATTTTAATCTTAAAAAAAAACATTACTAAAAAAGATTTGGAAATACTTTTAAACAAAATAAACAAAGACAATATAAAAATATTTGCACACAAGTCTTCTAGAGATTTAATTCAATCTAAATATAAGCCAATATTTTATCCTATTGATATTTTTTTATTTGAAAAAAATATTCAAATTTTTAATCAAATAAATATTTCTTTTTTTGATATATATTTAACTCAAGACAGTTTTTTAATTAATACAAGCAATAAAAAAAAAATACACGTTACTGAGAAAGAGTATGAAATTATTTATATTTTTTTTAAAGAAAAAAAGGTTAAAAAAAATAAAATTAATGAAGAAATTTTAAACTTACAGGCAGATGTTGATACAAAGTCAGTCGAAGCCCATCTTTCTAGAATTAGAAATAAATTTGCTTTTATTGAAAGTAGCCTAACTATTATTTCAAATAATGAAAGCTGTTTAGAAATAAAGAAATTAATTTAAAAGAGGGTTGGCTAAACTAAATATTTTTGAATCAAGCACAGCATTAAAGTTTGGGTTAATTAAGGTTAGGTTTATGATTTGTTCTTTGTTAATCATTATAAGTTTTTTTATTAATAAAGGGTTTTTTTCAAAAATAATTTTGATTTTAACTTTTTCGTTTTTTAAATTTATGTTTTTTGTTACTTCTATTACAGAATTATTTTCTTTTATTGATGCTTCGTCTAAAAATTTCACATTATAGAAAATATCATAAAAAATATTTGCTATAGAGTCTTCGGGATTAAAATACTCTATCTCTTCTAAATCTAAATTTACATATAAGCCTTTTTTTTTGGCCAATATAATAACAATGCTTGATGGCTTGTTGTATTCTATTTTTATTCTATTAATTTTTTTTTTTAGATATATAATACCTTCCTCTACCGAGATTTCATCCGATTGTATAAAAGTTGAGGTAAAGTTTTCTATTTTAAAAAAATAATTTTTAATTTTTTCTTCATAGTTTGTTTGATTTGAATAAACATTGTTACATAAAAATAAACTTACAAAGACAAACAAAACAAAGCACTTTTTCATTTTATTTTTTTTTAAGAACATTCCTTTTACCGGCATGACTAGCTTCGCTTATAAGACCCTCTTCTTCCATTTGTTCCACTATTCTTGCGGCTCTATTATATCCTATTTGAAGGTAACGCTGTATAAAGCTTGTCGAAACCTTTTGTTGATGTAAAACAATTTCAACAGCTTTTTCATAAAGCTCATCTACATTTTTATTCTCGAAACCAAGCTCTAAACCCTTTTCTTCAGAGTGCGTATTTTCAATTATAATATCCTCTTGAATTTCATTTGTTGTTTGATTTTTGATATGGTTTACCACAGATTCAATTTCTCCTTCAGAAACATAGCCACCATGTACCCTGTTTAAACTGGCCCCATTTTCTATGAAAAGCATGTCTCCGCTTCCTAGTAGCTGCTCTGCTCCCATTTCATTTAAAATAGTACGACTGTCAAACCTACTTGCAACCCTGAAACTAATTCTGCTTGGAAAATTTGCTTTTATTGTCCCTGTGATAACATCTACACTCGGACGTTGAGTGGCTGCAATTATGTGTATACCTGAAGCTCTTGCCATTTGTGCCAATCTTTGAACTAAATTTTCTACTTCTTTTCCTGCAACCATCATTAAGTCTGCCATCTCATCAATAATAACAACTATCAATGGCATTTTTTCAAGAGGGATTTCTTTTTTTTCTATAATTGGCTTCCTAGTTTCTCTATCAACCCCTGTTTGGATCTCTCTAAATAATTTTCTTCCAGTAGATAGTGCACTTAATACTTTGGTATTAAATGAGCTTATGTTTTTAACATTTAAAGAGCTCATTAATTTATATCTATTTTCCATTTCTCTAACCACCCACTTAAGCGCAAAAACTGCTTTGTTTGGATTTGTAACTACTGGAGTTAGTAAATGTGGTATATCTTCATAAATGCTAAGCTCTAGCATCTTCGGATCTATTAAAATTAATTTACATTCACTAGGAGCGAACTTATATAATAAGCTAATTATCATTGAATTTATACCAACAGATTTTCCAGAGCCTGTTGTGCCTGCAATTAACAAATGCGGCATTTTTTCAAGATTAGTATATTTTTTCTCTCCCGCTATGTTTTTTCCCAGAGCTAATATTAGGCCATTTTCATTTTTTAAAAAATCAGGGTTATCTATTAAATCACCCAAAAGAACACCATCTCTTTTTATATTTGGAATTTCAATTCCAACACTGTTCTTGCCTGGTTGAGCAGCAATTCTGGTGCTTAAGGAAGACATAGCTCTTGTTATATCATCAGACAAAGCAACTATTTTGCTAGTTTTTACACCTGCTGCAGGTATGAATTCGAACAAAGTAACAACTGGGCCGGTTTTATAATTTATTACCCTTCCATCTACTCCATATTCAGCAAGCGTAATTTCTAGTTTTTGAGATATTATATTATTGATTTTTTCGTTTTCTTTTGTTGATACTTTTTTTTCACTCGATTTCTTTAATAAACTTACTGAAGGCAAAATATAATTTGTGGATTGGTTTGACGAAACAGTCTTTGATGATGGATGTCTTATGTTATTATTTCTTTTTCTGGCAATAATTGTAGGTTCTATTTTGGATTTATTTTTTTTAATTATTAAATTATGGGATAAGTTTTTTATCTTAGGTATTTTAATTTTTTTTATCGGTATCCAAAAAATATTTAAAGAAATTATAAAACATCTTAATATGCTTATAAAATATTTTATTTTAAAATTTAAACTAATAAAAATAAGAAAAAGAGAAACTAAGCCAAAAAACAAAACCAATAAAAAAAAATATATATTATTATTTATATAATTTGATCTAAATCCGTAAGTTAAATCAGCTATAAAGCTTTCCAGTAAAAAAGAATGCATTCCCAACATTGAAGTACATAGATGTAAGAAAATTATACCTAAAAAAAAATAAATAAAATTTAATAAATTTGATCTTTTTTTTAGGTTAAGAAAACTTAGAATTCCATTAACTAAAAAAAAAATACCAAACAGATAGGCAGAATAACCAAAGATCACAAAGATTATTTTTGAAAAATAAGCACCGAGTAAACCCATCCAATTAGCTGTAACAATAGATGTGTCTGTTAATCCAAATCCTGGGCCATAAAAATTGTGAGAAGCCAGAGATGCAAAACAAAAAACTGAAAAACAAATTGCCACAAATGAAGCAATTTTTCTTAATAAATATAATTTAATTTTTTTGTTATTATTCATGATTATTATTGGTAATACAGCTAGATTAAGGTATTTCGAAGAAAATTATGAAAGAAATTGATACTGACATATTAATCATTGGTGGAGGTTTAAGCGGCTTATTGACTGCCTTAGCTTTAAGTAGTCTTCGTTTTCAAATTATTATATTAGATAAAAGTTTTTTTCTATCTAAAAATAAGTCAAATAACGATTTACGTACCACAGCTATAGCTGAAGGATCTAAAATTTTTTTGGATTCAATTGGATTGTGGAAAAAAATATCTAAATATTCCGAAAAGATAAATAAAATAAAGGTAATTGACCGCAAACTTCCATCAAATATTAAGTTTTCAAATTCAAATAAAAATTCAGCTCTAGGATATGTGATAAAAAATACAATTATTAAAAAAACAATAATTAAAATTTTGGAACAAAAGAAAAATATTAAAATTTTCGAGGGTCAGGAGATAAACAATATTTATTATGAGGGAGATCAAGCAGTTGCCTTAACAAATAAATATAAAATTTTACCAAAATTAATTGTTTCTGCTGATGGAAAAAAAAGTAATATTAGACCTATTTTCAAAACCCCGCAATTTACTAAGATTTACAAGCATAGTGCCCTTGTTGTTAATTTTAATCATACAAAAAATCATGCAAATATTGCTCATGAAATTTTTTTTGATACAGGGCCTTTGGCAATCTTGCCAATGAAATCGGAGAAGAAAGGTTTTTACAGTAGCTCGCTGATATGGAGTAATAATAAAAAATTTGTAAATGCGATTGCTGGGGTAGAAGAAAAATTACGGCAAGAGATAATAGGTGAGAAAATTATAGATTATTGTGGTAATATTACAGATTTATTAGATACAAAAGTTTTTGGTTTGTCGGCACATATAAATTCAAAATTTTTTGAAAGACGTTTGGTATATATAGGGGATGCGGCTCACTCCTTACATCCTATTGCAGGACAAGGTTGGAATTTGGGAATAAGAGATATTAAAAATCTATATAATACCATTAGTTGTGGAAAAAAAATTGGAATAGATATTGGTTCTGAATATGTTTGTCATCAGTATCACGACATTTGTTTTTATGATGCATACTCTCTTTACCAGATAACTGATAAATTAAATTCAATTTTTTTAGACCAAAAAAATATTAGTAAATTAATCAGAGATTTTGGATTTAATATTATTGATAAAAATAATTGGCTTAAAAATAAGATAACAAACTATGCAATGGGATTTTAGTATTAATTTATTGTCTCACTATTTTTTGAGATTGCCGAATAATAATCGAATAAAGTAAACAGTTTTTTTGCCAAATCTTCTACATTGTATGTTTCTAATAACATTTGTTTATCGGCTACACTAAAGCTAGAAGACATTGCTATAAATTTAACGATGGTGGAAAGGTCTATTTTTCCCAATAAATTAATATCTATATTTGATGATGAAGTTTTGGTAAATTCAGTAAATTTTTGTATTAATTTTTTTTTAAACCCTTCATTTATATTGTAAACCTTCTTTTGCGTATGAGTATTGTTAGATTTATGAATTTTTGCTTCAATAAGTCTAAACTCCGTCGTAGTTTTTTTTTCACTTAAAATTGAAAAATAATTTTTCCCCAATAGGTTTATAAGATAATGACCATCGGCGGTTTCCTCATAAGAATTAATTTTCCCCACACATCCAACTTTATATAGCTGACCATTTTCTTTTGTTTGTATCATTCCTATATATTTGTCAGATGATAATGAATAATTAATCATTTCAATATATTTGTTTTCAAAAACATTTAAAGGGAGATTGGTGTTAGGAAAAAATATAACACCGTTAAGCGGAAAAATAGGTAAATTAATAATTGAATTCATTTAATTTATGAAAAAATTATACTTGAAAGTTTTTTTCTATATTCTTTTGTTTTATCATTATCGTTCCCCAAAATCTCAAAAAAATTAATCATTTTATTTTTAATTTTATCTTTGTTGTGTGCATAGTTATTTAACAGTAATTCAAATGCTTTATCTAATTGGTTTTCTAAAAAATATTTATCAGCAAGTTTTTCCAATATTTCAAATTTTTTTGGGTTGTTTTTTAACTTATCTAATAATTCTTCTATAGAAGGACCGTCTGTATTTTTTTTAATCATCTCAATTTTTTTAAAAGATGATTGAATATATTCATTTTTAATTGCATTTTCTGTTAGTGATTCAGTGTAGGATTTTAATTCTGCATCCATATTAAGTGAACATAAACAATCTATGTATAAGCTGTGGGCGCGAAATTCATCTGGATGTTCTGCTAAAAATTCTTCAAGCATAGTTAATAATTCTTGAAATTTTTTATTAGAAATTAGATTTTCGGAAGATAAGTAAAATTTAGTGTGGTCTTTTTCAATTTTTTCACCAAGAGACTTTTCTATAAATTCAATAATTTTTTTTTCAGGAATAACACCCTGGAAAGCATCAATTGG
>Ga0209403_10006673_pt1 | contig 11620 bp, 6 predicted proteins | sample ArcticOcean_MG_C_8_FD_187440 | JGI IMG/M metagenome (GOLD analysis project Ga0209403, IMG submission 187440) | Marine microbial communities from western Arctic Ocean - ArcticOcean_MG_CB11_86 (SPAdes) (version 2) | ecosystem: Environmental > Aquatic > Marine > Oceanic | place: Arctic Ocean... | reverse complement strand
CATCGTGACCTTCGTAATACTGAAGATTCTCGATGTAATACCTGGTCTGGGTCTCCGGGCTGATGAAGCAGATGAAGATGCCGGACTGGACGTATCGCTCCACGGTGAGCGTGCATACGTCGGCGATGGTGCTGACTAAGCATTCATACAACCTGCGTGATCGACGAATAGGATCGATCACGCAATTGGAGAAAATTGATCATGATCAAAATTGAAGCGGTAATTCGCCCCGAACGAGTCAACCTCGTAGTCGAAGCTTTGCTCGGCGCGGGTGTCGGGGGATACCACATTTCGAACGTGTCGGGTAAAGGCACGCAGCAGGGTGTTGAAGTGTTCACTGGACGTGGTGCGGCTACTACAACTCGTGCAGCGCTGCCAAAGACGGTTATCACAACCGTAGTCAAGGCAGACATTAAGGACGCAGTCGTCGAAGCCATCGTGAACGCTTCCCGAAGTGGTGACGAAGGGCAGATTGGCGATGGGAAAATATTCGTTTCGCCAGTGTCTGAGGTAATTCGTGTTCGCACCGGTGAGACGGACGAGGCGGCCCTATAGGCGATTACTTGTGTTCGACTCGGTTCTAAAACAAAATAAAAATAGATAGGCCGTCGGCTTTCAGGCTCGCAATCGTCAAGGTTTGATTGTGTGCTGGTGATAAGCGGCGGCCTATTTATTTAGCCTTTGCTTGAAGACATAATCTGAATTGTCTTCACCCATGCGTTAGGTGATACACATAGGTCGTAAATCGCTGGATTTAGACGATCTTAATATTGCTCAACTAAGTGATTTTTTAATACATACGCTAGACTTCATTCTTACCCAGCTAATTGCGGCACACAATCTGTTTAAACAAACGAGGCGGCTATGAAAATCGGGTTCAATATGGGCGTCGACCCCATTGACTACCAACAGGCGAAAGTCGATCAAAACGATCTTCAGTTCGCCGCCCAAATGGGCGCTACTCACGTGGTGCTGCAATCGTATGGAAACGCTGGAATTGTTCCGGGGGATGAACGGTGGGAGTACGACGATCTGGTGCAGCTCAGGCAAAGGGTTGAAGATGCTGGGTTAGTTCTTGAAGCTCTGGAGAACGTGCCACTTAAGTTTTACGACCAAGTGATGCTAGGAGGACCCGATCGGGATCGACAGATTGAGAATATGGTCTACACAGTTCGAAATATCGCTAGAGCTGGCATACCGATCTTTGGCTATCACTGGATGCCGACTCTGGTAGGACGAACATCGCTAGCGACGGAAATTCGATCTGGGTCACGAGTCACCGCATTCGATCTCACACAGGCGAAAAAAGATCCGCTACTGATGGATCGCCGGTACACAGAAAACGAGATGTGGGAAAACCTCGAGCACTGGATCAAAATCATCATTCCAGTTGCTGAGCAAGAAGGCATACGAATTGGTATCCACCCTTGCGATCCGCCAGTTGCTGAACTCCAGGGAATACCGCAACTCTTCAGGAGTTTTGAAGCGTATAAGCGATTAATCAGCATCGTAGAGTCTCCGTCGAATTGCATCGAGTTCTGTCAGGGAACTTTTAGTGAAATGGAAGATGCGAAAGGCGACGGTATCTACGAGATGATCGAGTACTTTGGTGAGCGGGATAAGATCCTATACGTTCACTTCCGCAACGTTTCGGAAACAGTACCGAGTTTTCGAGAGGAGTTCATCAACACCGGATATGTCGATATGTACCGAGCGATGCAGACCTATAAGAAGGTCGGCTTCGAAGGTATGTTTGTTGACGACCATGTCCCCGTAGTCGTCGGTGATAGTCCGTGGGGGCACCGCGGCAGGGCGTTTGCGAATGGCTACATCCAAGCTTTGATGGACGTAGTCGAAAGCTAAAGTCGAATTTATGTAACTAAGCTGCTCTTTGTATTTGAAGATCTTTGCGAGTGGCGAAGAGCCTTAGAGTTCGCTCTCAGGCATCTACACAGTGGGGGCAGGTGTCCTCATAAATCTTACCTTCTCACCTAATTCTGGAATGAATACGGTGTCATGACCACCCTAATTATCCGACAGATCAAAGTGGTTTTTTTGCGTACACTCGAAGCGCTGCCGAGAGCCGTAATGTTGATCTAAAGCATGAGAGATATCGGTTATTCACTCGGCACTGCGCTGGCTTATGTGATCGATAATTCGATCGCTGCTCAGTTAGAACCCTCGGCGGAATGGAAGTCAGCCTGTATTACATCTCCACGATCGCTGTAAATCTTGCCTAATGCCCGATGAGCATTGCGTGCCGCCTCCGACCCTGGGCGTTTCGTGGTCGCAGTCAGCAAATCTGAGATGCCTTCTTCTTCAAATCCTAGAACAAATAATGAGATTCCTTTCGCATACCACGTTCTCGACAATTCTACTGTTCTTGATTCATCTGCAATCGCCTGATTTGCGAACAAGATAGCTGATTCATAATCACCAACACTTGCAGCAACAGTCGAAGCAGTCCCCACCAAAACAGGGTAACCAGGAAAGTATGAGACGATTTTGGAGTGGCGATCAATCAGTTCTTTCGAAAATTCAGTGTTACCTCTTTCATAAATGATTGTCATGATCTTGGCAAGCATTACCTGTGAGGTGAAATCGTAAGGATCCCGTTCTGCTATGCCTAACCATAACTCTCGTAAACTGAACAGAAATTCATTAGCGTCATCGAGTCTTCCATCTTCAAAGGCCGACTGAGATGCATCTAGAAATGCTGGGGTTAACTTGTTCACGTAATACATCCGCTGAGGCTCGTGCCGATTAGCTTCGAGATATATCTCACCGGATTCTGCGGTGCCAGCCACGCTTTTAGCTGAAGTAACTATCATGGTCGACTTCATTCGTGGAATATCCCAAGTTACGAACAAAGTCATCAAAGTTATAAGGCCGAAGAGCCCAAGGCCGATTTGGATCCGTCCATCCCCTGAACTTCGGTCGCCATTTCTCAGTCGGCCTTGATTTTTTGCAGTAATTGAACGAAGGGGGCGATCTTCGACTATTGAATAGGCAGCAATAGTTGCGCCTACAATCGCTACCAGCGGTACTAAATCGTCAACTCTGGGTATACCGGCAAGTAGCTCAATTGATTTCCCTACGAGTACCGCAAAAAATACCAGTAACAGCAGTAATCGACTGTCAAAACTTTGGTCTGTATCAGTGATTCGAGAGAAAACATTAGCTCCGATCAAAGCAAATCCCGCGATTACAATCACTAGTGCGGTAAATCCTAGTAATCCTGTTGTTACGAGCATATGTAGAACTATATTGTGAGCGTTTACCTGATTCTGTATTTCAATCCTTGGTTCCATCCGGAGGGCATAAGAATGCACAAACATGTCTGGTCCAAAACCAAATACCGTTCGTAATCGGGTGATCAGCTGTGATTCGTGCTGAGGGACTTCGGGGTCAAGAATGAGACTAAATGCCGTCTTCCAAATTTCTGACCGCCCAGTAAAAGCCCCAGCTCCGGAAGAAGTTTGTTCTGTAAGGAGCTGGCTAAATTCATCGTCAATAGAAGTTAATCTATTTATTCCTTCACTGGGATTAGGAGATGGAGCGATTATCACGAGGGCCGCAAGCAACCCTGAAATCATGACTAATCCGACCGTTCTGAGAAGAATGGTTGATCCTTTTGCTTTCGCTAGCAAAAACAAAAGCACAGTAATTCCGACGAATATTGCAATATATGCCCCGCGTCCGCCCGTAAACCATGCCGCAGATAACTGGATCCCCAGCAGCAATATGGCTACCGAGACAAGATGTGGTCTTCGCCATCGATCTGAAACAAACAACGAAATCGTTAGTGGGATCGTGATTACGAGAAAACCCGCAAAATTAAGAGTGTTTCCAAAACTCGATAAAATCCGTGACGAAGCTTGCCTGCCAGCGAATCCGTCCCATCCAAAGTGTTGTGCTAGACCATAAACGGCGGTCGATGCGCCCCCAATAACAAGGATATTTACAAGCAACTCCAGTCTTTCAACTGTTCGTATCTTGAGTGAGACTCCTAGCATTACTACAGACATGGAAATCCAGTCGTAAACGTTGAACCCGTTGAATCCATCGTGTAAACCAAAAAAGCTCGCATGTGGAAGAGGGGACATTATTAGCGATAGGATCTGGGTCACTAAAAGCAGAACCAACCCTGTAATTGCAAGGCTGGCAGGGCTTCGTCGTATTAAATCGAAATTTAATCGGAATCGTTGCACACCAAATTGACGTGATATGGATTCTGCAGTCAGGCCTGCGGTAATTAAAATTCCACCTAGATGGAGTGTGAATGTCTTGAATTCGCCGAAAGCGTAAGTTAGTTCGCCATGAAATACAGGCATGGCAAGCGGCACAAGGAAGACGGTACCCAAAACTGCATAAGTGGTGAAACGATCAATAATGTTATGCGATGTCATGTTTGAAAATGCAATATAGCATTCTGCACTGTCGTATTTGTCATTAAGCTAGGCTTGCTATCTCTTGCATTATTATCGTCTCCACTTGCTATAAGTTCCCCTGCGATATCGAACCTGTTCTTCCATGCCGCACGGTGAAGGTCCCCAGCCCTCGAGGTCTATGTTCATCTGACTCAGTGGTTATTATTCAGGCATTTCTAATGCTCCGCACCCGCTCAGCATTAAAGCTGTTGAGTTACTTAGCTGCATTTATGCGGGCGTTGTACTCGGCTGCGAGATCATCTCGGCCGACGAAAGGCATGTCATCAGCTACGATCTGGAGCATAGATAGGTAGGCGGGATAGAGCTTGAAGATAGTTTCAGAGCGTTCGACGGCCTGTTCGGTAAAATCGGTCTGGCCCCAGTTCGAGAGCAGAATTTCGGTTTTGAATAAATTGATCTGAACGTCACGTTTGTAAGGATCACGTTCTTCGTAATCAAGCAATAGCTGCCGGGCTGTGTGCATCAACTGGAAGGAGCCATCTTCGTTTTTGAGGTTGTGCTCTTCGAATGCGGCGTTGAATAGTTCGATGAACAGTGAGTTCGTAAAGAACGGTCGCTCAGGTGCATCTACTTGGCTCTCTAACAACCCGATGGCACGTTCGATATCGGTTTCGGCAGCCACGGCTGATGACCACGCTAGACTGGCGCTTGTGCGCCGAAGATCCCAACCGACCAAAGTAATTAATACCACGGCAGAAACCGCGAGTGTAGCCATAATGGTAATTTTTGAGACTGTACCGGGTTTCAATGAGAATGAGAGCTTGGACGGGAGTGCTTCGGCGGTCGATGATTTGGTGGAAGGGTACTTTGTTGACAGAAGAAACCATATCGCAGCGACGACCCCGAAGAGGGCGAAGGTCATTGTGAGTTCTGAGACGCGAGAAACTCCCGATTGCATCTCAATTATTTTGCCTATCAACGCCGGTACGGTTGCGAGGATGAGTATCGACAAAAAGCTGAGTTCATTGGATTGTGATTTGAGAATCGTGATGGTCTGATAAATCGTTATTGCTATAAGTGCCAGTACTGACAATAAGAGGAAGAGTCCAACGATGCCTTGTTCCATCAGTATTTGTAGTTCGTAGTTGTGGGGATGATCTACAAGGTTGTTGCTCCATTGCGGTTCGGCAACGAGTGGGTAAGAATATACGAACATATCTGGCCCAAATCCGAATACCGGGCGCAGAACAGAACTTAGCGATGATTCGTCACGTGGGGTGTCCCACCGTGTTACGGTCTCCAGCGTTGTGCCCCAAATATCAAATCGGGCATCTATCCCATTTTTATTGTCGAGCTCTTCGTCACTTAATCCAACTATTTGATCACCGATATCGAGAATTCTTGAGAAGCCTATGTCGTCTTGGGGAGATGGGATGGCGATTATGATTATGGCTATAAAGAGTCCCCCGAGAAGCGTGATCCCTGAGGAGGCGATAGCCTTGAATTGTCCTATCCACATGGAGATTATGCCGAACGAAATTAGACCGGCGACGAAAGCGATGTAAGGCCCTCGGCCACCAGAGAACCAAAGTCCGCCGAGTTGGAGTCCGACACCTGCAGCGAGAATGCCTAGCCACAGGTATTTGCGTTCTCGTTTAGGGATTGCTATAGCAAGTGTGGCTGGAATGGTCATCACCATGTATGAACCAAAGTTCAGTGGGTTGCCGAAGCTAGACCACACCCTTGAGCGCCCCTCACTGTCGCCGATTGGATCCCATCCGAAGTGTTGGGCTAGGCTGTATGCAGCGGCGATGGTTCCAGAGCTAATTAGCGTTAAAACTAGAAGCCTCAGGCGGCGTTCAGTTCGGAACTTTCCGGCGACCACGGCGAATATTACGAATAGTGAGATGTTGTCGTAAAGGTTATATCCAGAACGTAAGTCGTCCGCACCAAGGAGGCTGATTATGGGTAGTGGGGAAAGGATCGTGGATATGACTTGCGCGAGAAGCCACAGTGCGACGGCTATGATTAGCCAGCGTGCCGGTGATTTCGCGGCCCAGCGTAGAACATCGAAATCGGATGGTTTACCGGTTTCGGGTGCATTTATCTTATTGATGACGATTTGCCATAGCCATAGGATCGCTATTAAGCCTGCGCCGAGGTGGAGTGTGACTAGTTTCAGTTCGCTGAAGATTGCAACAAAATCAGCGAATCCGAAGATCAACGGCACGACGAACAACGTGCCAAGGGTTATCAACAGAATCGCTGAGTCGATTCGTTTTGATATCGAAGCGGTTTGGGTTCGTTGCTGATTTCTTCTTCTCGCACGTGAAGTCATGAAGTGAGAGTAGTGCCCTTGCTATTCCTGGACCGTGATATCGCCTTGTCCAAGTTCGGTGTGCAGATTATATTGAGCGTCGTCGCCCTGAGCCTTGTAGATTTGCGCGAGGACTTGATGAGATAGCAGTGCGCCTTCTGCACCAGGGTCTTTTTCTGTAGCGGTGATCAGAACTTCAATCGCCTCGTCTTCTCTTCCGAGCTCGTAGAGCGCTCGTCCCTTTGCGTACCAGGCTTTTGCCCATGGTCGCGTAGTTGCTTCGGTGGCAATCGCTTGGTCAGCGTATTCGATTGCCAATTCATGTAAACCGACACTTGTTAAGGCCGTCGCTGAGGTTCCAATGATGGTGGGGTACGCAGGGTTTGCCTCTGCTTGTTTTATTGCGCGGTCGGCCAGTTCCTGCTCAAATTCAGAGTATCCCCAGACCGCCATTGTCGTTGCCGCCTTCATAAGGCCGATCTGTGTATCGAGCTCAAGAGAGTCGCGCTGCTCATATGCAAGCAACATGTCACGACCAATGTTCAACAGGCGAAGGGCTTCTTCTTTATTCCCTAGTTCATACTGCTGTTCAGCGGCCATCAAGTATTGTTCAAAAAGTGTGATTGTGAATGACTCACGTTCGGGGGCCTGTGCTTGTACTTTGGCCCAGGTTTTGGCCTTTTCTTCCACCGTCGGGGCGTCGTAACCTGTGGCGAGCGTCCGGCTTGCTGAGAGTCGTCGTAGATCCCATGAAACGAAGATCGAAATTACGGTGGCCGTAACCAGAACGGCGACGACGACCATTGAACTGATAACCATCTGATTTGATGCCAAAAAATTGACCGATGATGGCTTTCTTACGGCGGTATCGTGATGCTCGATTTGCTCGCTCGAAATATGGCGATTTACTACTTCATAAATGGCGATCCCAGCACCAAGGAGAGCCATATTCATGGCGAGATCGGATATTCGGGCGACACCGGATTGCATCTCAACCAACTTACCAATCATCGCTGGTGACAGCGCCAGAACTAAGAATCCTGCGGTGTCGATGCCGTTACCAGAGCGTTTCATTCTTCTTACCATCACCAGTACTGCCAGACTCAAAAGGATTGCGCTAGAGACAAATGCTAGAAATCCTACAAATCCATGTTCGGCTAAAAGCTGAAGTTCGTAGTTGTGAGCGTGATCAACTAATGCGAGATTCGTTTGTGGTTTGCCAGCTAGCGGGAAGGCATAGACGTACATATCTTGGCCCACGCCGAACAATGGTCGAAGCAATTTGTTTGCGGTTGGCTCTTCAACAGGTAGGTCCCATTGCGTCGCCATCTTGAGTGTCGATTCCCAGATGTTGAATCGACCTGAGAGCCCACCTTCGATATTTGTAGAGCTAGTTTCTGAGCTGAACTGATTACCAATACTGATCACTCGTGACAGTCCGATATCACCTTGTGCCGATGGTAAGGCGACGACTATTGCAGTGATCACGCTAGCTGCGGCAAGGACTCCTAAACCTTTAAGGATCTCTTTTTTGTTACCGAGTACTGCCGTGATTGCGAAGAAGCTGATGATGGACGCAGCACCCGCAACAAACGGACCTCGACCACCTGAGAACCAAATTCCTGAAATCTGAAGAGCGAGAGCGAGTATGACAATGACGAGTGCGGTTCGGTTACGATCGAACTTCTTGTATGCGAACGCTAAGGTCGCTGGAATGGACATCACCATGTATCCACCGAAGTTCAAGGTATTGCCAAAACTGGCGATGACACGAGTTCGCCCGGCATTATTTCCTATTGGGTCCCAGCCGAAGTGCTGAGCGATTCCGTAGGCAGCGGCGATTGTCCCCGTAATTACGAGGGTATAAGCCAGAATCTGAAGGGCTTTGAACGTTCGAAATCTTATGGCGACTGATAGGAGGATGACGATCAGGGAGAGATTGTCGTAGAGGTTGTAGCCTGAGCGTGCTTCGTCGCCTCCGAAGAAGCTGATGATAGGGAGTGGGGATAGGATGGTCGAAGCAAGTTGAGCGAATACCCATACCGCTATTCCAACCAACGCCCAGCGTGCCGGGTTCCGGCCAGTCCATTCGAGTAGATCCCAGTTAAGTCCGTTGTCGTTTGCTGATCGGTCATTGATTCGGTTTAGAACAATTTGCCATAACCACAGAATTGCGATGAGACCTGCTGTGAGATGCAGCATCACAACCTTAGGTTCGTTGAAGACTGATACGAAATTGAAGAAGCTGAAAAACAGCGGTAAGGCGACGAGCGCGAGAACCGTTATCCAAATAATTGCTTGATCGATACGCTGATCGAGCGTTACTCGATTTGTGTTTTTTGAGAATTTTCTAGATCGTATCGTCATATATAGTCTCTACACTTTGATAGCAATTTCAAAGTTTACCTAATCCCCTTTCAGTTGCTTACGTCGGATCGCTTTGATCGTCGTGCGATTTGTGTTTAGGTGTTTGCTAGAGGACCACAAGATTCTCAGACGTTGTAGAACCTAGCCAAGGCGAACGAATGCGAATTAACGAATGCAGCAAAGTGAGAGGCTCTTTCATTGATGAAGCGATCAACCAGTGCAGATGCGCAATTATGTTGCTGGCTGGCGATGGGACTACGTAACCATGATGAGAGTTTCTTACGCATCGGTTTGCTGGATTCACGTTTACCGTTGAGAACCCGACAAAGTGATGTTTGGGACACTTCCAATTGAATAGCAAGGACAGTCCTAAATATTCCTATCATGATTGAATTTTCGGAAACATGTAAATATTTGACCTTCTAAAAGTTTTTACAAAATCAGTTCTAGCTGAACATTGAACCAAGCAAATTTCCGTAAAAACAGACAACTCATCGGCTTTCAGGCTCGCAATCGTCAAGGTATGATTGGGTGCTGGTGATGATCGGCGGTCTATTTATTTGGCTGTTGTTTGATCCTCGCAGGAGCGTAGCTCAGTCTGGCTAGAGCACTGGTCTCCAAAACCAGCGGCCGGGGGTTCGAATCCCTCCGCTCCTGCCAATATATAAGTGCGTATTTTTACCAGCGTTATTGCTGCTAACCCCGTGCCGGGGTGCTGAAATTGGTAGACAGGCTACGTTGAGGGCGTAGTGTTCGTAAGGACGTGCGGGTTCGAGTCCCGCCCTCGGCACCAGATATTGTTTGCTCGAAATGAACGTGGCTTGCTTGTATAGATCGATGAGATCTTATAGCGAATCTAAGTTTACGGGCGATAACCGAATACCTCGTAGTTGACTGAACTCGTTGTGGAGTTAGATCAGCAAAACACCGAGACTATTTGTGCGGCGACGTGGCCAAGTGGTTTAAGGCGGAGGTCTGCAAAACCTCTATTCGGCGGTTCGAATCCGCCCGTCGCCTCCATCTCAACACAAATTGAGGAAGCTCCAGAGAAATCTGGGGCTTTTTCGCGTTTGACAGCCACGTTGACAGCCACATGCTCCGAATTCCTTAGTTGTAAGGATACTTGCGAGCATCAGAGAATTCGATAGGGCGCTTCCTAGCAGGACAAAGCGGCAATCCCGGAGGTCGTCCCGTGGGCTTCCACAGCTTCATCAAGTAGAGTAGCGGCAGCAGATGCTGAGGAAGTAGCTTTTGATAAGTAAACCAAAGGAACATGAATATGGTAGGAGTGGTTAGTTGCCCGAGTTGCAACTCCAATGTCTCTGCTGGCAACACTTCATGCTGGAAGTGCGGACACGAATTTGCGACATCCGATCGTCAAATTGCCTATAAAAAAGCTAATGGTTTTGAATCAATATTTGGATTCGATGGTCGTTTGAACCGAAAAGAATTCCTTCTCCGAGAAGCCATCTCCCTTAGTTTCCTTTTCGCCTCTTTGATTATGGCTATCATTTCAGCAGCAGAATTTATTTGGTTGGGGATTGGCAGTGCATTACGCTATTACTCTGTGTGCTTCTGTGCGTCGTCTACACGACTGCGACCAGTCCGGTTGGGTAGCATTGTGGTATCTGACGGGGATTGGTGGGTTGTTGGTTTTTTGGTGCGCTATCAAACCAGGGGATGGAATGCCTAATAAGTACGGACATAACCCAGATGGTGTTGAGGTTAGTTTGTAGTGTCACCAACAAAGAGTGTCGGCATGTTGAAATTACAGGTACTAACACTCGTTTCGATTTTGCTAATAGTGGTTGCAGTTGGCTGTTTCGCCCCGTTAGGCAGAGATTGACCATCTGTTGCCACAGTTAGCTTGGAGATTGAATTTCAAGTTGGCTAAACTCAGCGAATGAGCAAGCCAACTGACCAAATCAAGCTACCGAGGCATATTGTGCAGCGATTGATATCACTGATGAGGAATCCAACGGACAAAGACTTGGAACTAAGGATGTAAGCTACTTAGCTGCAATGGAAGTTGGACGAACGTACATGAAAAGTAAATCTTGGCTCCTGCTGCTGCCCCTGTTTGTTGTTTCGGTGATGGTTATATCGTGTGAATCGCCAACCGGAGACGAAACTTCCAAAAACATTGACGAAGAGACTGCCTCAGTAGTGATGTGCCGAGACTTTAGGACCTTGACAGATTTCGGTGATGGAACCATGTGGCTCCTAGCCGATAGTGAGCTTCCACAAGCTTTCCGAGACCTCAAGAGTCGTCATCCATCGGCTGCGAAACAGCTTCGTGAAACCGCCGAGGATATGGTGGAAGGTGCGGAACACGTTGGTACTCGACAATTTGGCGACCCGATTTTTGAGTTCGGGAAACTCTGCTTGAATATTGAGCGACCAGTTGAGGATGAACTACTTGACCGAATAGGCGCATTGAGCGAGGTTGAGGTACGGACCCAGCTCCAAGGTCATTTAGGAGATTCTGTGCTTGTTGACAATCTTCTCGATGAGGCAGAGTCCTCCGGCAGTAAGGGTGATGAGA
>Ga0209403_10006670_pt1 | contig 11622 bp, 8 predicted proteins | sample ArcticOcean_MG_C_8_FD_187440 | JGI IMG/M metagenome (GOLD analysis project Ga0209403, IMG submission 187440) | Marine microbial communities from western Arctic Ocean - ArcticOcean_MG_CB11_86 (SPAdes) (version 2) | ecosystem: Environmental > Aquatic > Marine > Oceanic | place: Arctic Ocean... | reverse complement strand
CAATTAACATCATTTTAGGATCTGCCATTAAGGTTCGACCAATTTCAACCATTCGTTGCTGACCACCACTTAACTCTCCTGTAATCTGTTTTCTCTTCTCTTTTAAAACTGGAAACCGTTCATAGTTTATTTCAATTTTCTCTTTGACCTGTTTTTTATCTTTTCTGAAAGTCCAACCACCTAATTCTAAGTTAGCCTCTACTGTCATATCCTTAAAAACACCCGGTTGTTGAGGTATATATGCTAAACCCTTAAGAATTTTTTTATAAGTAGGCACATTAACAATACTTTCACCCTCTAAAAGAACTTCTCCTGCATTCGGCATTAAAAATCCAAATATAGCTTTTAGGGCGGTAGACTTCCCAACACCATTAGCCCCGAGTATAGCAGTTATTTTATTTTTTCGGGCCTTAATATTTAAATTTTGTAAAATATTTAGATCTTTATAATAACCTACGTCAAGAGCCTTAGTCTCAAGTATGATGGGAACATCTGTATCGGTCATTTCTTTATCCAATTCCTTTTAAAGACTTAGTACTAATCTTCTTCATCATCATCTGAACCTAAGTACGCTTCAATAACAGTGGGGTCATTCTTGACCACATCAGGTGTGCCATCAGCTATCAAGTCACCATAGTTTAAAACAAGTAACCTTTTGCAAAGAGAAAAAATTGAATCCATCTGGTGGCTAATGAGAATTATGGCCGTTCCATCGTTATTAACACGCTCAATATACTTATAAATAATTTCCATTAATTTTGGGTGAACACCTGCAAAAGGTTCATCCAAAATAATTACATCAGGATTTAACATTAGAAGACGTCCCAACTCTAGTAATTTTTGTTGCCCTCCAGAAAGGGATTTTGCATATTCATTTCTAAGATGTTCTACTGTTAAGAACTCAAGAACTTCCATAGCCTTATCGTCTATCTCAGGTCTACTCAAACCTTGATCTAAGGCTAACGCTGGAACCATTAAATTTTCTAATACTGTCATTCGTCTAAAAGATCGCGTAACTTGGAAGGTTCTTCCTAAACCATGGCGAGCCACTTCATACGGCTGCAATTGATCTATTCGGTTGCCTCCTAAATAAACAGTTCCACTATTAGGTTTTATCGCACCGTCTAAAACATTTGTTAGTGTTGTTTTTCCAGCACCATTTGGCCCAATCAGCCCTATTAGTTCAGGACCATTTATCTCAAATGATACACCCTTCAGTACGTGTAAACCACCAAAGTTCTTCTTTAAATCTTTTACAACGAGATTAATCATTATGCAGACTCCTCGCTATTATCTGAAACTTTTCTCTTAGCAACAGTCTCATCGGCAACGTGACCTCTTAAGAAGTAATTAATTATTGGTGCAATTATTCCATTCCTAGAAAGTCTTAGCGTTATCATAAGAAGCGCTCCAAAGACTACCAATCTCCACACTGTCATATCGACTTCTACACCGAGTAACGGCACATCAAAACTTGTTCGAAGTGTTTCCAATGTAAATTCAATAATAATAGCGCCTATGGCTGCTGCAAATATATTCTCAATTCCAGCAATAACAGCCATGGAAACTACCAAACTCATCTGTAGTATCATTAAATTATTTGGTGAAATTATTCCAATATAGTGTGCAAAAAATGCACCTGCTGCAGCGGCCATCATTGAGGTTATTACAAAAAGCATTACTTTATATTTTGTTGTATTAACACCCAATGCCGCGGCTGCGTCTTGGTCCTCCCTAAGAGCTCGAATAAATAGACCAAACTTAGATTGGGCCAACCAGTAAAGGACACCCAAGCAGAAAAATAATAAAAAGAGCATAACAAAATATGGGGGCAAAGGATCTGTTTTATCAAAGTGACGACCAAAAATAGTGATGCCATTTTCAAAAAGTTTAGGTAGCTCTAGGCCAGCTTGTCCCCGAGTAATATTGAGCTCAGAGCTAATAACTGCTCTTAGTATTTCAGTAAACCCTAATGTGAAAAGTGCCAGATACGCTGCTCGCAACGGCAAAACTAACAACCCTATAAGAAGACCAAATAATCCTCCCATAGCTATTCCCAGTATAATTCCAAGCCAAACCGGCATAGGGGTGACTTCTACACTGCCATCCCAAATAGACATAGCCTCTCTCAAGCAATCTTGAACTAGAGTAGAGGATGTAATTCCTATCGGGTTCACAATAACTAAATATTGGCTCCCCACGGCAAATTCTGTACAGATATTTGTCGCTTCCGGAGACAGGTAGATATAATGACAAAAAAGAGCCGTAGTATATGCTCCAATGCCCGTAAACCCCATGTGACCAAACGAAAACTGTCCGCCATACCCGGCGAGCATCGACCAACTGGACGTTAGTATCGCGTAAAAGAACCCCGCAATCATTATATGCATTACATAAGGGTAGTTATTAGCTGTATAGATGAACGGAAATATCATTAAGAATGATATTATTATCACGCCTGCAATTAATGGTACCTGTTGTTTGTTCATCCGAATTTTCCATGAGAACCACCAGAGAAACGTCTGCCAAACAGTCCAGTAGGTCTAAGTAATAAAGTTAAAAGTAAAACAATTCCTCCATAAGCAGGAATGTATGAAGCTGCTTTCTGAGGATCTGGTATACAGCCTGTGCCGGCAGATTCTACCAAGCCAACAATTATACCCCCAACGAATGCCCCCGGAAGAGATCCCAAACCTCCAAGAACGATTATAACAAATGATCGCATGGCTGGAATAGCTCCAACCTGAGGCAACCAAGAAAAGGCTTGTACGAGCAGTGCTCCAGCAAGCGCTGCGAGCATTCCACCAAGAGCGAAGGCTAGCATATTCATTCGGTTAGGGTTAATTCCTGTTATTGCGGCCGCCTCGCGATCTAAGCTGACAGCTCTCAACGCCTTACCAGTCCATGTTCGGTGCAAAAAGTACAACAACATAAGGAGTACTAATATACAAACTACTGCGGCAGTGAAACGTGGGTTGGAGATCGTTATAGTGTCAAAAAGCTCCATTCCACCGCGACGTGTCTTAAGAAGCCATGGGTCCTCTTTAGAGGGCCAGTGAAGTCTTGGAAAATCAAAGTACCTTTTCGCTTTCACTGGGTTTGATCCAACCGTAGCAGCAATAAAGTATTGCAATGTAAAAGCTAAGCCAAAAGTAACGAGAATACCATATTCAACTGGTCTATCTATCCTCCCGTCGTACATGGGCGTTAAAAACACACGTTCAAAAACCGCACCGAGAATAAATGTTGAAACACAGGCAAATCCAATACCAAATAGTGGGTTAATACCAGGAAACCAAACCATGGTAACATAATACGCGGCCATTCCACCAATCATGTAGAAATCACCATGTGCAAAACTAACCACACCTAAAATCGAGTATATTAGGGTGAGACCAAGAGCCATAAAGCCGTAAAGTATACCCAATATAATCCCATTAGAAATCTGAGATGCAACAAAAGATCCATTTGTTACACAGCTATTACTAGGATCAGCGAAGGCAAATGATATTGCAAGTAAGACAAACGCCGCTATCGGCGGCGCTACCATCAAACTTTTTCGCGTTTCAGGTGTTTTCAACCAAAGCGCTATGAGTCCTACTGGGCCAGTGGCAGCACCGATCATAGAACCGATATATCCCGCATTGGATGTATCCATATCTTTTTTTAAATAGGCTCGGCGAGTGCCAACTGCGCCCACGACCGCCCAAAAGGTCATCCAGAGCATAACACTCCAAAAAATGACTGGAAATTCCACTACATTACCCCATTAGTTATAAAATTAGAGTTATTAAGTTTAGTGGCGATAATTCACAATTTGAAATTACCGCCACTATTTTTTTAGATAGTACTATCTAGTTATTGACTAACCCAGATAGCTTCTCCAGTTTTATATGCGTCTGGCCAAACAATCGCTGAGTCAGTAGAATCCTCACCTTCGTTTTGGTATTGGATAACTGTCATAGCTGGATCAGGCCACTGATGCCACCACTCGTCACCTTTTCCATCAACGCTAGGATCTTTGGCAGAACCATAAGGAAAATATATCCGACCAAGTGTTCCATCGTGATCTATAACTTCAAGAGCTGCAACAATTGCTTCTCCATCTGTAGAACCCGCTTCATTTATGGCTTGGACCAAAATTGCTATAGAGTCGTACGCTTCTAGAGCATAACTTTCGATAGCGCCTTTACCTGTTAACGCTTTGTAAGTTTCGTTTAGTTTAAGCGCTTTATCATTCCACAAGTTCACTGGTATTCCGATACGTTGAACGAAAGCATATTGACCGTCTGGAACATTTTCCCACCAAGCTTTACTTTCAAGAGCAACTTGACCTGCCTGGAAAGGTACATCCATTGGGCCAATTCCTGCATCAGCAGCTTGCTGTGCAAAGTTGTATCCAGCTTCACCAGTAGCAAGAACAATAACATAACCAGGATCAAACGCTTTGATACGCTCAACAATTCCTGAGTAATCCTGTGTTCCAATATCAACACCGTAAGTAGCGGCCTCAATACCATTAGCTACTAAGCCTTTAGTTGTCTCAGCAGCAGCGGGGATACCATAATCTGTATTCTCCGTTAAAATTGCTACTTTTTTAAGACCTGGTGCCAATATTGCAGACTGCCAAATCGTCGCCGACGCCCAAGAGCTTAGCGGTGCAATTCTAAAAATAAACTGCTGTTTGTCGCCAGTAATTGTATCATTCCAAGTTTCTGCAAAAACCACTGGGATCTTTGCATCGTTTGCAACATCTTTAGACGCAACACCAACTGAACTGTGATAACCGCCGCCGACAGCCACTACGCCATCTTGCGTGATCAATCTATTCATCATCGCCGCTGCTTTTTCTGGTAATCCTTCTGTATCAGCAATAACAACTTTAATGTCACAACCAAGTGCACCACCAGCCGCATTCAGATCTGCTTCTGCTAATTTCATAGCGTCACGCATTGCTTCACCTCCGCCAACAGCTCCAGGAGCTGATAGTGGGGCCAGACCGCCAATTTTAATTACACAGTCTGCTGCAAAAGATGCAGATCCTACTAAGGATGCAGCAATTACAGTCGCAGTCGCAATTCCATAAATTGATAATTTTGACTTATTCATGTTTAAACCTCCATAAAAGTATGATTCGATAAAAAATCGTACCATGATAAAAAGGAAAGAACAAAACCCTAAAATATAAACCAAATTAAAATCTTTTAATGCCTATCGAATTAAGAACATTTTCTCATATTATGATACTAATTTAGATATACTTTTGAGAGTGTAACTCTTTTTCGAACTGTAAGAAAGTTATCTGCAGTAAATCAATAAGTTCATCCACCTCACTTTTATTAATTGTCAGGGCTGGTGTTATCATCACCCACTCACCAAAGGCACCACCTGATGTCTTCCTAGTATATAATAGCAATCCGTTTTCAATTCCAATTTCAACAAGCCTATAGACGCCACGACACTTGATGGGCAACATTTCTTTAGTTTCTTTATTTGCGACTAACTCTGCTGCTAATAACAAACCTTTACCTCGAATATCTCCAATTATCTGGCTTGAATTAGCTAACTCTTTTAATCTTGCCTCAAGGTATCCACCCATTTCTGTAGCATTATTCATCAAATCATTTTCAATTAATTCACTTACAACAGCCTCCCCCACAGCGCATGAAAGCGGGTTGGCCGCGTATGTGTGACCATGTTGAAAACCACCTGAGTCAACAACTGTACCAACAATCTCATTCGGCGCCATAACCACACCTATAGGCGTGTAACCGGCAGCCACCCCTTTAGCCAAAGTAACAAGATCAGGGCGGGCATTTGGCCAATGCTCTGCAGATAAAAACTTTCCTGTGCGGCCAGCACCAGCCATTACATCATCATAGATTAATAAAACACCATAACGAGTACAAATTTCTCTAACCGTTTCGTAATAATGATCTGGAGCGACTAATCCTCCTGAAGATAGCCCACCAACAGTTTCAAGAATAAAGGCTAAAACATTATCAGCTCCCTCCATTAGGATAACTTGTTCCAGTCTTCCAGCACACTCTCGAGCATAACTATTTACATCATGATTATCAGGTAATCGGTAAGAAAATGGAGTTGGAACTTTTGGCATAACTTTAGCCATTGAACCAAACATCGACTCAGCAACCGGATCCCCTGAAACTACAAAAGCGCCCAAAGTTGATCCATGGTAGCTTGGGTTTCTTCCTAAAACTTTAGTTCTATTATACTCACCTTTTGCAATAGCATACTGGCGAGCAAGTTTAATTGCTGACTCTGTCGCCTCTGATCCCCCTGAAACAATAAATGCTTGATCAAAACCTGTTCCTGACAAAGATACTAACTTTTCTGCCAGCCTTTGGTTGGGAGAGTTTTCAAAAACAGCAACACTAGCATAACATACTTTTTTTGCCTGGTTTGACATCGCCGTTAGTACCTGCTCATTAGCATGTCCTAAATTGGTTGTTACCGGTCCAGATGAACCATCAAAATATTTCTTTCCATTTGTGTCCCACATATAGATGCCCTCGGCTCGATCGATTACGGGCAATGCACGGGCATCCCCAGTATTAAAAACCTGAATCGGACCTCCTGGTTTTATTCCATGCTTGTTCAACATCTGCTTTCCAGTCTTTAAAAGAGTAATATATTATAAATCTAATTCAGCACCCTAACTAAATATTATTAATACAACCTTAATCAAAAGTATTGTAGTGTAAACTAGCTTTTACAAAAATGGGCTTTATCCACTTTTTCGTTCATAAAAAGGTCTGTACGCATGGCAACCAATAACACAAAAATTGCAATTATAGGAAGTGGATTCATTGGGATTTCAACAGCCTATTACCTATGTTTAAAACATAATTTATCAAATGTTTTTTTAATTGATATAGGTAACCCAATGTCTTTCACCTCATCTCAGTCCGGTGAAAACTACCGCAATTGGTGGCCACATCCATCAATGGTTGACTTAATGAATAGAAGTATAGATTTGCTCGAAAATTTAGTTGAAATAACTGGTAATAGAAAAAATATTTCAAGGCGAGGGTATGTCTTGTCAACTAGGGAGAGCAATATAAGGGACCTAATTGACCAACTAAGGTTTGGTTTAGGGTCAAAAAGTTCGAGCCTAATTCGTTATCACAAAAAATTTAACAAAAACAATTATCGTGCTAATTCAAATTATGATTTTTTGGACAAACCTGACGGTGTCGATGTGCTACAAGACCAGAAGCTTATTCAAACCAACTTCCCCTCTTTCTCTAAAGATATAAAAACAATCCTTCATATCAGGAAAGGTGGGCAAATAAATAGTCAGCAAATTGCAGAATTTATGATGAATTTTTGCAAAAGTAATGGACACAAGAGAATAAAAGGAGAGGTCAAAAGTATAAATTTAACTGACCACTATACACTACAGCTACAAACAGAAAGCGGTATGCAATCAATTTGTGTGGATAAAATTGTTAATGCTGCGGGACCGTACTCGGATAAAGTAGCGGAGATGCTAGACATTAAATTACCTATCTTTAACATTTTACAACAAAAAATAGCTTTCCCTGATCATTTAAAAGCTATCCCTAGAGATATGCCCTTCTCAATAGATCTAGATAAACAATCTATTGATTGGTCTTCTGATGAAAAAGAAATAATACTTACTGACCCTGACCTTTGCTTTTTAGCCAAACAGCTTCCTGGCGCAGTGCATTGTCGACCCGAGGGGGAAGGGGATAGTCAGTGGTTAAAATTGGGGTGGGCTTATAGTACAGAAAAGATGAATATTTCAAGAAAGCCTGAATTACATAAATACTTTCCAGAGATCGTATTAAGAGGGGCCGCACAATTGAACCCAGCTCTTAAAAAATACTATGGTAAGCTTCCTAAAAACTTTGTTCATTATGGCGGCTGGTACACTATGACAAATGAAAATTGGCCTTTAATCGGGCCAATGGTAAAAGAAGGTGCATTTGTAAATAGTGCTTTTTCTGGATTTGGAACCATGGCCGCATGCGCCGCTGGAGAATTGTGCGCAGCGTGGGTTACGGAATCAACGCTCCCAAAATATGCTAATAATTTTTCATTAAATAGATATAAAAACTCCTCACTAATGAAAACTCTTAACAAGATTAATCGAGGAATCCTTTAATAATAATTTACGGAGATTGTAGAATGCTATACTTGCTTACCAATATCTTTTAAATTTTTACAAGCTAGGGCTTGCTGAACTAAAACAATTATTTTATCACTACCCAGTGTATGCAGGGAGAATCTGGATTACCAGTGCCGAAGGAGCAACCGCCCCGGAAACTCTCAGGCAAAAGGACCTGCATATCAACATAAAATCTGGAGAGAAGTGTCAAAGAGCACTCGCCGAAGGGATAACGATCTCAGGCAAAAGGACAGAGGGGCATCGCTAACGGGTCATTCTACTCGTCAATAGTGGTGTTTTTTATGGTTAAAAAATTAGGGGGTTTTATGACCACACTTAAACGGACAAGCTTATACGATTATCATCTTGCGAATGGTGCTAAAATGGTACCTTTTGCCGGATATGAGATGCCAGTGCAGTACAGCCTTGGGGTAATGAAAGAGCATCTCCACACTAGAATAGCAGTAGGCATGTTCGACGTTAGTCACATGGGACAAATTCTTCTATACCCAAAGTCAGGAGTAATTTCTGATGCTGCATTAGCAATCGAAACTCTTGTTCCAGTAAACATACTATCCCTAGAGAAGGGTCGTCAAAGATATGCGATGTTTACAAACGATGAGGGTGGGATCTTAGATGATCTGATGATCGCGAACAGGGGTGATCATTTGTACATTGTCGTTAATGCTGCCTGTAAAGATAATGACCTTAAGCACTTAAAAAACAAACTTGGAAACGAGTTTAAAATTGATATGGTTGATAATCGTTCTTTAATTGCATTCCAAGGTCCTCTTGCTGAAGAAGTTTTATCTAAACTGAATCCAATCGTTAAAGAATTAAAATTTATGGATAGCGTAGCCGCAAATCTATTAGACACTGAGTGTTGGATTTCTAGGTCAGGCTACACAGGGGAGGATGGTTATGAAATTTCTATACCAGACAGCGCTGTCAAAGAGATAGTACAACTTTTAAGTCAAGATATTAATGTAGAGCCAATTGGACTCGGTGCCCGCGACTCTCTGCGGCTAGAGGCGGGTCTCTGCCTTTATGGACACGATATCGACACCAATACCAGTCCAATAGAGGGCAACCTTAATTGGGCCATTCAAAAAGCCAGACGCACTGGTGGAGAACGTGCTGGAGGGTTCCCCGGTGCAAACCGTATTCTGAGAGAATTGGAAGTAGGTCCGTCTAAGAAAAGAGTTGGAATTTTTCCAGATGGACGAGCTCCTATGAGAGAAGGGACTATTCTATATGGATCTGATAATAGGAATGACCCTATTGGAAAAGTAACTTCTGGGGCATTTGGTCCATCAATTCAGAAGTCTATGTCTATGGGCTACGTCTTAAAAGAATACACTGGCTTAGAAACAATAATATATGGCGATGTCCGTGGGAAACTATTGGCTGCTAGAGTAACCTCAATACCTTTTAAAAAATCAAATTATAAAAAATAAAAAACAGGGAGAGAAATAATGAAATTTACAGAAGAGCATGAGTGGCTTTTGTTAGAAGATGGCTTAATAACCGTTGGAATTACTAAGCACGCATCAACTGAGTTGGGCGATATTGTCTTTATTGAATTACCCGAAGTAGGTACATCTGTCACCAAAGATGAAGAGATTGTCGTGATAGAAAGTGTGAAAGCAGCGTCAGATATTTTAGCACCATTAGACGGTGAAATAGTAGAGGTTAACGAAGCCTTGAACGATGAACCTAGTAAAGTAAACGACGATCCAACTGGAGACGGTTGGATGTTTAAATTGAAAATAGAAAACCTTTCTGATCTTGAAGATTTTATGTCAGAGGCAGAATATAACAAATTTATTGGCTAAGGAAAATTTTATGACTTTTAATCCAACACAATATTCACCTTACGACTTTGCCAACCTACGGCACATTGGGCCATCTAAATCAGAAATTGCTGATATGTGTAAAGTTCTTGGGGTTAAAGACATCGACGAGTTAATTGACCAAACAGTTCCAGAAAATATCCGTCAAAAAACTTCTCTTTATTTTGGAGAACCAAAGTCTGAACATGAGTTGCTAAAATATATGCGAGATGTTGCATCTAAAAACAAAGTGATGACAACAATGCTTGGGCAAGGTTATCACGATACGGTCACTCCTCCCACCATTCAAAGAAATGTATTCGAAAACCCCGCATGGTATACAGCGTATACGCCTTACCAGCCAGAAATAAGCCAAGGAAGATTAGAAGCTCTATTAAATTATCAAACAATGATATGTGATCTGACCGGTCTAGAAGTTGCAAATGCCTCTTTACTAGATGAGGCAACCGCTGCTGCAGAAGCAATGACAATGGCTGAGCGTATTTCAAAATCGAAGAAGAAAAACTTCTTTATTGATGAAAACTGTCATCCTCAGAACATCGCCGTAATGCAGACAAGAGCAAAGCCATTAGGAATTGATATAACTGTTGGCAATCCAGAGGAATTAAAAGCTGAAAATTACTTTGGTGCGATTTTCCAATATCCAGGAACATTTGGGGACTTAACTGATTTTTCAAAAAAGATATCAGAGCTTCATGAAGCTAAGGCAATTGCTATTATGATTGCTGACCCGTTAGCTCTAACTCTACTGAAAGAACCTGGGGAAATGGGTGCTGACATTGCTGTTGGATCCACTCAAAGGTTTGGCGTTCCAATGGGGTTTGGTGGGCCTTCCGCAGCATATATGTCGTGTAAGGATTCATACAAAAGGTCCATGCCAGGAAGAATTGTAGGGGTTTCGATAGATACTCGAGGAACTAAAGCATATCGGTTATCCTTGCAAACTCGTGAGCAACATATAAGGCGTGAAAAAGCGACTTCAAATGTATGCACCGCACAAGCTTTATTAGCGGTTATGGCATCCCTTTATGCAGTTTTTCATGGACCAGACGGCTTGAAAGCAATCGCACAAAAAGTAAATCTAAATACAAACCATATGACAAAAGGTTTAAAGGCCGGTGGTTTCGGCATTAGGTCCAAGGATTTCTTTGATACCATCACAGTTGAGGTAGGAAAAAATCAGAAATCAATTTTAAAGTCTGCTGTGGTAAAAGGCATTAATTTAAGAAAAATCGGGTCAACTCAGCTTGGAATCACTGTGGATGAGACCACACAACGTGAAACAATTGAGGATGTTTGGGCCGCTTTTGGACTAAATTGTAAATGGACAGATTTTTCAGAGAATTTCTGCCTTCCAGAAAATTTAATACGTTCCAGTAGTTTTCTAGATCATTCAATATTCCATATGAATCGTTCAGAAACAGAACTGATGCGTTACATGAGAAAATTAGCGGATAGAGATCTAGCCTTAGATCGCTCAATGATTCCTTTGGGCTCTTGCACTATGAAACTAAACTCCGCTGCAGAAATGATGCCAGTAAGCTGGCCTGAATTTTCTAAAATGCATCCATTTGCGCCTGCTAACCAGACAGAAGGTTACCAAGAGCTTTTGAA
>Ga0209403_10006666_pt1 | contig 11629 bp, 13 predicted proteins | sample ArcticOcean_MG_C_8_FD_187440 | JGI IMG/M metagenome (GOLD analysis project Ga0209403, IMG submission 187440) | Marine microbial communities from western Arctic Ocean - ArcticOcean_MG_CB11_86 (SPAdes) (version 2) | ecosystem: Environmental > Aquatic > Marine > Oceanic | place: Arctic Ocean... | reverse complement strand
TTTGAAATCTTGCTCACGGACAAGAATCCATGAGAGAACCCAGAGACTACGACGACATTCCCGGAACCTATGTGTTTGACGGGGAGCATTCGCGCAAGGGCTACGACCTCAACATGTTCTGCATGTCGTTGAACCAAGCGGAGAACCGCGAAAAATTCCGCGAGGACGAAGCGTCCTACCTGAACCGTTATCGGATCACTCCGGAGCAGAAGCAGGCCGTGCTGGATCGTGACTGGCTGGAACTGCTGCGGCTGGGTGGGAACATTTACTACACCTTCAAAATCGCGGCCTATGATGGCCTCACCATGCAGCATGTCGGGGCGGGGATGTCCGGAACCGGAATGACCGTCGAGGAATTTCGGCAGATGATGCTGGACGGGGGCCGTTCAGTTGCTGGAAACCTCAGCAAGCAGGAGCAGCAACATGGCTAAGATTATCGCCGGAATTGGCACCTCCCACATCCCGGCTATCGGAGTTGCCATTGACTTCGGCAAGTCGGGGGAAGCCTACTGGCAGCCGTTCTTCAAGGGCATTGTGCCCGCCCGCGAGTGGATGGCAAAAACCCAGCCGGATGTGTGTCTCATCGTGTACAACGACCACGCCTCCGCCTTCTCGCTGGAAACGATCCCCACCTTTGCGATTGGGGTGGCCCCGGAGTTTCCGCCCGCGGACGAGGGCTTTGGCCCCCGGCAGGTTCCGGTGGTGCAGGGACATTCAGAACTCGCGTGGCACTTGGCCGAGTCGTTGATCCTCGCTGAGTTCGACATGACGCTCATCAACAAGATGCCAGTGGATCACGGATTGACCGTGCCCCTGAGCATCCTCTACGGCCAACCTCCAGCGTGGCCTTGCCGTGTGGTGCCACTGTGCGTGAATGTGATCCAGTATCCGCAACCCACCGGGAATCGCTGCTACCAGTTGGGCAAAGCGATCCGCCGTGCGGTCGAATCCTTTCCGGAGGACTTGACCGTGGCAGTCTTTGGCACAGGCGGCATGTCGCACCAACTTCAGGGGGAACGAGCCGGACTGGTGAACGTTGCGTTTGATCAGCGTTGGCTCGACAACTTGGTCAATGATCCGGAGGCGATCACAAGCATCGGGCACACCAAGTACTTGCGTGAGGCGGGTTCGGAGGGCATTGAACTGATCATGTGGCTCATCATGCGTGGGGCGCTTCAGGCGAATGTCCGGGAAATCTACCGTTTCACCCATGTTCCCGTCTCCAACACACACTACGGACTCACCCTTCTTGAAAACGCAGCACAAGATTGAACCGATGAAACTTTGCATGGTTGGCGAGGGAGCCTTCGCCAACAAGCATCTGGACGCACTGGTCAACATCGCAGGCGTGGAAGTCGCCGCCCTCGTTGGGGGCGTGGCCGAGGCCACGGAACAAGCCGCCGAAAAGCACAACATTCCCAAGTGGACGCTCGACTTGGAGGAAGGGCTGTCGCAGCCAGGAATCAAGGGGGTCATCCTCGCCACGCCGACTCCGCTGCACGCCAGTCAGGCTCAACAGGTCTTGCGCTCCGGCAAGCATGTTTTGGTGGAAATCCCGATGGCCGACCATCTTGCTGATGCCGAAGCACTGGTGGCGGTTCAGCAGGAAACCGGCAGGGTCGGCATGGTCGGCCACACACGCCGTTTCAATCCAAGCCACCAGTGGGTACACAATCGCATCAAGGCAGGCGAATTGAGCATTCAGCAAATGGACGTGCAGACCTTCTTCTTCCGCCGCAAGAATCTTAATGCGCTCGGCCAGCCCCGTAGTTGGACGGATCACCTGCTCTGGCACCATGCCTGCCACACTGTCGATTTGTTTCAATACCAAACTGGGGAAGTCGCCTCCGAAGTCTTCGCCCTGCAAGGGCCGCTGCATCCAGAACTCGGCATTGCGATGGACATGAGCATCGGCCTGAAAGTGCCGTCCGGAGCCGTCTGCACCCTCTCACTTTCGTTCAACAACGATGGACCACTGGGCACCTTTTTCCGTTACATCTGCGACAACGGCACCTACAGCGCCCGTTACGATGATTTGGTGGACGGACGCGAAGAACCGATTGACGTGTCACAGGTGGCTGTCTCTATGAACGGCATCGAACTGATCGATCGTGAATTCATCGCTGCCATCCGGGAAGGCCGTGAACCCAACGCCAGTTTCCAACAGTGCCTGAGCGCGATGCAGACGCTGGATCGCCTCGAAAAATGCCTAGAGGGGCAGTGATGACGAGTCCGGACTACCTGTCGTTTCATCCCAATCCAAAGCAGCCGGATCACGCCTTGCCACCGCAGTCGTGCGACAGCCATTGCCACGTCTTCGGCCCCGGAACTGTGTTTCCGTATGCCGCCAGTAGTTCTTACATTCCGGTAGACGCGCCCAAGGAAAAGCTGTTTGCATTGCACCATTTGCTTGGCGTGGAGCGTGCGGTGATCGTGCAGGCCAGCTGTCACGACACAGACAATCGGGCTCTGGTCAATGCCCTCCGGGAGGGGGGGAGTCGTTACAAGGGTATCGCCATCGTGGACGATCACATCAGCGATTCCGAACTCACTGAGCTGGACGAAGCGGGAGTGGGTGGGGTACGTTTCAATTTTGTCAAGCGGCTTGGCGGTGGCAAACCCTTGAGTGTCTATCGCAGCATTCTTGCTAAAATCAAGCCGCTGGGCTGGCATGTCGTGGTCTATTTCGACTCGGAAGATTTAGAGGAACTTGCCCCCTTTTTGCGCGAGATTCTGGTTCCGGTGGTGATCGACCACATGGGGCGTGTCCCCGTGGAGGAAGGCACGAACAGTCGGGCCTTTGGGTTGCTGCATGATCTGCTGGTCTCGGACAAAAAGTTCTGGATCAAGATCAGTTGTGCCGAGCGGCTTTCCAAGCAAGGTCCGCCTTACACCGATGTTGATCCCGTGGCGCGGGCACTGTTGGAAGCGGTCCCGGAGCGGGTGCTGTGGGGAACCGACTGGCCGCACCCGAACATGAAATCCCACATGCCGGATGACGGTCAACTGGTGGACCGCATCCTCGATCTCTGCGACACAGAAACCCTGCGGCAGCAGGTCTTGGTCGAGAATCCTGCGCGCTTGTATGGATTCAAAGGCAGAGGCGGTCACAAATTGTGACCGCCTCATCCAATCTCAGAAACAAACGGAATTGAACCATGTTTAAATCTGTCGCCGTCCGCAACATCGAACGGGCGGATTCTGAAATCATTGATTCACTTGGCAAACTCGGAGTCGCCACTGTCCACGAGGCGCAGGGTCGCGTGGGTTTGCTCAAGCCGTATCTGCGTCCAATCTATCTGGGTGCGAGCATTTCTGGAAGCGCGATCACGGTTCTGACTCAACCGGGAGACAACTGGATGGTGCATGTCGCCCTCGAACTCTGCCAACCCGGAGACGTGCTGGTGGTCGCCTGCACAGCGGATAACACCGACGGCATGTTCGGCGATCTGTTGGCCACTTGCTGCCAGTCACGCGGGGTGCGGGGCTTGATCACCGACACGGGAGTCCGGGATGTCAGCGACCTGCGGACGATGAAATTTCCGGTCTGGTCCCGTGCCATTTCTGCAAAGGGCACGGTGAAGGAAACCCTCGGTAGCGTGAATGTGCCGGTGGTCTGCGCGGGACAATCCGTGCATCCGGGGGATGTGGTGGTGGCCGACGATGATGGAGTGGTGGTCGTTGCTCGCAAGTCCGCGAAAGCCGTGTTGGAAAAAGCTCAGGCTCGAACTGCCAACGAAGAGGAAAAACGCACTCGGCTGGCCTCCGGAGAACTTGGACTCGACATGTACAACATGCGCGGTCGGCTGGAACAGGCCGGACTGGTTTACTTTGAAAACGCTGAAGAACTGAACGCTTCCTGATGATCATTGATTGCCACGGACATTACACCACCACCCCACCGGAACTCGGCGAGTACCGCGAGCAACAAAAAGCTGACCTCGCCAAAGACCCATTGCACCAGCACATCAAAGGGCTGATTGGCATTTCGGACGATCAAATCCGGGACAGCCTCACAGGGGCGCAGCTCAAGCTCCAGCGCGAGCGCGGCACTGATTTGACGATCTTCTCGCCTCGTGCAAGTTGGATGGGGCACCACCTCGGCAATGAATCCACAAGCGTCTGCTGGACGGAACACTGCAACGATTTGATCTATCGCATCACCGAACTTTATTCGGAGAATTTTGTCGGCGTGGCCCAATTGCCGCAGTCCCCCGGAATCGCGCCCACGGCCTGCATCGCAGAATTGGAACGCTGCGTCAATGAACTCGGCTTTATCGGTTGCAACCTCAATCCGGACCCGTCCGGAGGCTACTGGACCGATCCACCGTTAGGTGACCGCTTCTGGTATCCGCTCTACGAAAAGCTGGTGGAACTGGACGTTCCGGCGATGATCCACGTCAGCGCCGCCTGCAATCCGTGCTTCCACACCACGGGGTCACACTACCTCGGTGCGGACACCACGGCGGTGATGCAGTGCATGACCTCGGACCTCTTCAAGGATTTCCCCACGCTCAAGCTCATCATCCCGCACGGCGGTGGGGCCGTGCCTTACCATTGGGGGCGTTTCCGGGGTTTGGCGGACATGATGGGCAAGCCGCCCTTGCAGGAATTGCTACTCAACAACATCTTCTTCGACACCTGCGTTTATCACCAGCCCGGCATTGACCTGCTGCTCGAAGTAATCCCTACCGAAAACATTCTCTTTGCCTCGGAAATGGTGGGTGCGGTGCGTGGCATTGATCCGGAAACCGGACACTACTTTGATGACACCAAACGCTACATCGATGGCAACCCCAAGCTCAACGACACGGAGCGCAAGCTGATCTTCGAGGGCAATTCACGTCGTATTTTCAGCCGACTCACCACCCGGCTGAGTTGCTAAATCTAACGGAGTCCCATGCCAGAACCACAGGCCATCCCCTGCACTTGGATGCGGGGTGGAACCTCCAAGGGGGCGTTCTTTCTGCAAGAGGACTTGCCCACAGAAATCGCTGAGCGTGACGCCTTGTTGCTCTCCGTGCTGGGTTCACCCGATCCCCGACAGATTGACGGCATCGGCGGGGCCGATCCTCTCACGAGCAAAGTGGCGATGGTGTCCCGCTCCATGCGCGAGGGAGTGGATGTCGATTACCTGTTCCTGCAAGTGTTTGTCGATCAACCCATCGTCACGGATACGCAAAACTGCGGAAACATCCTCTCCGGAGTGGCGCAGTTCGCCGCAGAAAAAAAGCTGATCAAGTTGGACGAGGGTAGCACGGATGTGAAGGTTTACCTCGTCAACAGCGCTCAGGTGGCGACCGTGACGATCCAAACTCCCGGACGCGCCGTGACCTACGCTGGAGACGCCTGCATTGACGGGGTTCCGGGCAGGGCTGCACCCGTGTTGCAGAACTTCCCGGAGGCCTCCGGATCAAGCTGCGGAGCTTTGCTGCCCACCGGAAACGCTGTGGACGTGATTGATGGCGTTGAGGTGACGTGCATCGACAACGGAATGCCTGTCGTGGTGCTGAGGGCAGAGGACTTGGGGATTTCTGGATCTGAAAGCCGTGAAGAGCTGGATGGAAATGAAGCTCTTAAACAGAAGCTCGAATCCATTCGTCTCCAAGTCGGACCCCTCATGAATCTCGGCGATGTTCGGGAAAAGTCGGTGCCAAAAATGGCGCTCGTGTCCCCACCCAGCAACGGCGGAGCCATCACCACCCGCACCTTCATCCCGCACCGCTGCCACGCCTCCATTGGTGTGCTGGGGGCCGTGAGCGTGGCGACGGCCTGCATGTTCACCGAATCCCCCGCCGGACAACTCGCCGAACTTCCGGAAGGTGCAGAACTGAAGGTTTCGGTGGAGCATCCCCTTGGCGAAACCAGCGTGATCATGGACGTTTGCTGGAAAGGAGGAACCCTCAATGTCCGCAAGGCCGCGATCCTCCGGACTGCCCGCAAGCTCTTTGAGGGCGTGGTTTATTTTGACAACCTCGATGGTTGCAATTAGCATAGGCCATTTTGCGGAAATAGAGAGATACGATGCTTGAATGCCAAGTCCGAATTTTCAGAAACGGTCGCAACCAAGCGGTGCGCATTCCCCGCAGCTTTGAGTTGCCCGGCAACGAGGCGATCCTTCGGAAGGAGGGGGATCGCTTGGTGCTGGAACCGCTCCCAAAGCAATCCCTGTTTGAGGTGCTTCACTCATGGAAAGGCTCCAGTGAGAACTTTCCGGAAGTGACGGATTTCCTTCCCGAACCCGTCGAGTTGAGACATGCCGGAACGGCGCTATCTGCTCGACACCAATATCCTTTCTGACCTGATCCGGAATCCGGAGGGGCTGGTTTTCCATCGCATCCCGAGGTTTCGGAAAGCTCCGTCTGCACCAGCATCATTGTGGCCTGCGAACTCCGCTACGGGGCCTTCAAGAAAAACGCACCCAATCTCACCCGCAAAGTCGAGCAGTTGTTGGGTGTGCTGGAAATCCTGCCATTGCGCCCCGAAACCGACCACCACTACGCCCGCATCCGCACCCATCTGGAAAGAAACGGCACACCGGTTGGCGTAAACGATCTGTTGATTGTGGGACAAACCCTCACCGAGGGGCTTGTGTTGGTGACCGCCAACACCAACGAGTTCTCTCGGGTTGAGGGCTTGGTTCTGGAAAACTGGCTGCTGCCGTCCTGAACGTGCAGCTCCAGCCGTACAAGAAAAGACCGAGTTGAGGCCTCGTCAGTGAAACCGCTTCAGGGCAGAGTCGAGCGCGGCGTGATCCCCGTAGAGGACTACGAGGTCGTTGACTGCGATGACGTTGTCCTCGTAGGGAGCGGGGAGGGGGCGAGAACCTCGGATGACGGAAATCACCGAACAGCGTTCTCCCTCCCGAAAACCAAGTTCGCCGAGTGTTTTGCCGATTTGCTTGCAATCCGGGGCAATGGGCACGGCTTCCACCAAGCGTTTCATCAAGAGGGGTTGCAGTGCGCGGTCAAGGCTTCCGGGTTCGTCATCGGATCGCAACAGCCCGTAGCTGCGTCGGCGCACCAGGTCCATCTGCACCGCAATGATATGCGGAGGCAGATGATAGTGGGTCAGCAGTTCGGAAAAGAGCCTCAGCGAAGTCTCGAATTCTTCCGGAACCACGATGTTCGCCCCAAGTTTCTGAAGCTGTTCGACCTCGGTGACGAAGCGGGTGCGGGCCAAGAGGTACACGTCGGGATGCAAACTGCGCATGATGGAGACCGCACGGCGGGTCGCTTCCGCTTCCGGGATGGCGATGACTGCGCTGTCGAATTCGGTGAAGCGGATATGCCGCAGCACCTCGGAACGGGTGGCATCTCCGTAATGAGCCAGCTCTCCGGAGGCGCGGATGTCCCGCACAGTATTGGGATTATACTCAAGGATTTCATGGTGGATGCCGGCTTCGCGCAGCACCCGTGCCACATTGCGTCCGTTCACGCCATAGCCGATGATCAGTACCGCCGGGTGAGGGCGGGAGGGTTGGGTCGTTGGCGCGTCTTGCTTGTTTTTGACTCCAGTACCAAAACGGGAGTGAGCGTACCATGCGATATGAGGGGCCAACTGCATGATCAAAGGAGTGACGGCGAGGGACAGGCTGGAGGCTGCAATAAAGTACTGGAAATTCGTTTCGCTGATCAAGTTGCCAATCAGAGCCGCAGTCATTAACAGGAAGGAGAACTCTCCGATTTGTGCTAGGTAGAACCCCCCCTGCATGCTTTCACGTAGCGAGATGCCCAGCGGTGTGCTGACGATGACGATGATGAGCATTTTGGCGAGGATCACTCCAACGGCGACCGCAAGGACCGGAGCCAGATGCTGCATCACGAATTCAAGATTGAGCAGCATGCCGATGGAGACAAAGAAGAGGCTGGAGAACAGCGAGTGAAAGGGCACGATTTCCGCTAAAATCTGTGCGGAGTATTCATTCTCTGAAAGAATCAACCCTGCCGCAAAGGCGCCCAACGCCAAAGAAAGCCCGGCCAGAGAAGTGGCCCAAGTGGTGCCAAGTAACACCAGAATCGTGAACAGCAGGAACACCTCCGGAGAACGCATGCCGACCATCCAGTTCATCAAGGCCGGGAGGATGAAGCGGGCAAACAGGTAGAGAGCGGCAACGAGAACGGCGACCTTGATAACTTTGATGCCGATGGTGTTCAGGTCGGCCTGTCCGGAAACAAGGATACTAACGACCAGCATCATCGGCACAATCGCGAAATCCTGCACCACACAGATGGTCACAACTCCGCGTCCAAGAGGGGTGCGGAGTTCCCCTTTGTCAACAAGACCTTTCAGGACAATGGCGGAAGAGGACACCGCGAGCGCAAAGCCCGTGACAAGGGCCGCCCCGGTTGCAAGTCCCAACGCCCTTCCGGCAAAGAATCCGGCGGCGGAGGTCAGCAAGACTTGCAGAATCGCGGTCAAATAGATGCGCCACGGAGTCTTCATCAAACCCGTCAACGAAAGCTCCAACCCCACCACAAACAACAGCAGCACGACTCCAATTTCTGCAGCGATCTCGACATTATCAAGGCTGCTGACCAAACCCAGTCCATGCGGGCCAATCAGCACCCCGGCGGCGACAAACCCGGCCACCGGAGACAAACCGATTCTGCGGAACAAAAACAGCACCGGCAAGGAAAACAGGATCACGACCAAGAGGTCGTTGAGCATGGGGATTTCGTGATTCATGGACAGGTGGACTGCAAAGGTGAGATGCCCCAACCCAGCCTACGGCTAGAGGGCGAACCCTTTTTATGCTTCAGAGCCAAGTTCTTGACGGACAACAGCAAAGCCAAGGGTGTGCCTATAATAACGACCGCGGGCGCGAAAGCAAACGTGAATTCACGGAAGAAAAATCCACGAATTTGGTCGAAATGAGTTGTAAATTCTTGTGCCCGTTGTCTGGAACTGGTTTGCCCGTCAAGCTCGCCATTTTAGTGGACAGCGTGATGCAGCAGTCGTTGCTGATGGCCCTGATTGTCACCGGCTTGGCCGCCCTAGTTTTTGGCATGGGCATGCCCACTCTGCCCGCCTACCTGACGATCATTCTCATCTTGGGGCCAAGTCTCTTGAAGCTGGGGATGCCCTTGCTGGTGGCGCACATGTTTGTGTTCTACTTTGGCGTGGCTTCGGCGATCACCCCTCCCGTGTGTATTGCCGCCTACGCCGCCGCCGCGATTGCCGGGGCGGGGCCGTTGCATACCGGATTCACCGCCTTTCGGATTGGGTTGGCGTTGTTCATCGTGCTTTTTGCCTTTGCCTACCCGCTCAAGATTCCGGAAGTCCTGCTGCGCTTTGCCCTGACCGTGCTGCTGGTGATCTGGCCATCCGTGCATTGGGCTGCGTTTGCGGTCGCTCTCGTGTTGATTGGCTTCAATCAGTTGCGCTTCCGGCAAGCGGTGGCTGTGACGACCTAGCTGGCAGCAGCAGTTGGACTAACCCGCAAGGTTGTAATCTGAAGTCGCTGATGAATACTGATCGAGTGACCGACGTTATTTTGGCCGATCGGATTGATGAGTTCCCAGCAGAGTGAGGAGGAGGGCTTCTAACTCAGGATTCTCGAATTTGAAACCGGAGGCTTGCAGTCGGTCGGGCAGCACCCGCAGACTGGCGAGCATGGTGCCTCCAGCCATTTCTCCGAAGATCAGTTTGAGGATGAATTCCGGGACAGGGAACAGTGTGGGTCGGCGCAAAACTCGTCCGAGGATTTGGGTGAATTGAACATTGGTGACAGGATACGGGGCCGTGAGGTTGTAAGCACCAGACCACGATCCGGAGGTCAGTGCCTGCGCGAAGGCCCGTGTCACGTCCCATAGCGAAACCCAACTCCAGAACTGCGCTCCGGAACCGAGTTTGCCACCGAGGCCGAGACGGAACGGCAACAGCATTTTTCTGAGCGCCCCGCCGTGTGGGGCGACCACAAGGCCAGTCCGGAACTGCACGATTCGCGTTTCGGTTTCCTGCAAGGGTTCCACTGCCGCTTCCCAATCCCGTACCACTCCCGCAAGAAAACCCCGCCCGGAGTCGCTTTGCTCCGAGAGTTCCTCGCTGCCACGAGTTCCGTAAATTCCCATCGCCGACGCGCAAATCAGAACTTTCGGAGGTGTCGATTGGGCGGCCAGTCTTTCGCAGAGAAAACGGGTGCCCTCCACCCGACTCTCCCGGATGCGACATTTTTTTCCGGAAGTCCAGCGTCCGTCCACCGACTCTCCGGCGAGATGCACCACAGCGTCGGAGTCGGCGAGTCGCCCCGCGTCAATTTCCCGGATTTCCGGATTCCAGTAGCAGGTGTCGTCGGCTTGTGCGGAGCGGGTGCGCACCATGTGGAGTATGGTGTGGCCTTCCTGTCGCAGTCGCTCGCACAAGGCTTGGCCAATCAATCCGGAAGAACCTGTGACTGCGACACGCATGGGATCAACTCGGTAGAGGAATCGCCTGTCCGCTGGCGGGAACGTCGTAGCCGCGCTGCACAGCGGGCCGTTTCGCGAGTTCTAGGTACCAGCGTTTCACATTTGGAAAGGAGTGGAGATCCGCTTGATGCCACTCAAAACGCGAAACCCACGGCCACGAGGCGATGTCCGCGATGGAATACTGCGCTCCGGCGAGGTACGCATTTTCGGCAAGCTGTCGGTCCAACACTCCGTAAAGTCGCTGGATTTCAGCGCCGAAGCGTTGCTCAGCGTAAGTGCTTTTTCCCGGATTGTATTTCAAAAAATGATGCCCCTGTCCACAGATGGGGCCGAGTCCGCCCATTTGCCACATCAACCACTCTAGTACCTTGGAACGGGCCTCTCCTGCGGAAGGCAGCAGTTGCCCGGTTTGCTCCGCGAGGTAGATCAGGATCGCACCGGATTCCATCAGGGACTGCCCCGTTTTCTGATCGAAAATCGCAGGAATTTTGTTGTTGGGGCTGTGCTTGAGGAATTCCGGGGCAAACTGCTCGTCCTTTGAAATGTTGATGGCGTGTACGGTGTAGGGCAACTCCAGTTCTTCAAGGGCAATCGAGACCTTGCGGCCATTGGGAGTGGACCAGGTGTAGAGATCAATCATGGGTTCAAGGATTGTGGAAATAGATTCGTGCCGTCATCCCGGCCCGTAGCACCAACTCTGGATTGGCAGCGCGAATGTAGACCGGAAACTGTTTAGTTTGGGCGTCTGCTTGGAGACCCACACGATCCACCTTACCCGAAAACTCCCTACCGGGGTAGCCTGGAGTGGTGAACACCACGGACTGTCCATCATGGACTTGCCCCAAGTCCTCTTCCGGAACCTGAACTTGGATTTCCACCTCGTCCAAGTTGACCAGCTCAAACAATGGCGCTCCGGAGCCGATCACCTCTCCGGGTTCTACCAGCTTGCGAGACACAAACCCAGAAATCTTGGCGTGGATGGTACGGTCGGCCAGCGAGTCCTTGCGGATCAAGACCTCCTTTTCCGCAAGCTGCACCTGAAGCTTCGCGCTTTCCAGTCCGAGGGTGGCACGTTTGAGGTCCTGCCCGGACCGCTTGAGCGCGAGCTTGGCATTTTCGACCGCAAGTTTTGCCCCAGTTACGTCGGATTCCGAACGCTTGAGGGTGAGTTCCGCATTGCGGACGGCGAGTTCCATGCGCTTGAGGTCTTGCTGGGAACG
>Ga0209403_10006664_pt1 | contig 11631 bp, 9 predicted proteins | sample ArcticOcean_MG_C_8_FD_187440 | JGI IMG/M metagenome (GOLD analysis project Ga0209403, IMG submission 187440) | Marine microbial communities from western Arctic Ocean - ArcticOcean_MG_CB11_86 (SPAdes) (version 2) | ecosystem: Environmental > Aquatic > Marine > Oceanic | place: Arctic Ocean... | reverse complement strand
TTTGGAGAAATTAATCCACTATTATTAAAATTTTTTGATATTAAAACCTCGGTTTGTGGATTTGAAATATTTGTAGATGAATTAGATCAATTTCAGGTAAAAAAAACATTTACAAAGAAGTCTTATGACAATAATCCTTTTCAGTTAGTTGAAAGAGATTTTTCTTTTTTATTTCCTAAAAACATTAATGCTATTGATATAATTAGTAAAATAAAAAAAATTGATAAAAAAATAATTAAAAAAGTGGTTATATTTGATATTTTTGAGGGAAAGAATCTTCCAGAAAATAAAAAAAGTATAGCTTTTAAAATCACGCTTCAACCTCAAGAAAAAACATTTACAGATAAAGAAATTGAAAATTTATCTACCAACATTATAGATTTTATCTCAAAATATTTTGATGGTAAATTAAGACAATAATGCCAGAATTAAAATACATTAGAAATTTTTCTATTGTTGCTCATATTGACCATGGAAAGTCAACTTTAGCTGACAGATTAATTCAATTTTGTGGTGGTTTAGCTGATAGAGAGATGAAAGAACAAGTTCTGGATTCAATGAAATTAGAGAGAGAGCGCGGAATTACTATTAAAGCGCAAACTGTACGCTTAAATTATAAGTTTAATGACGGTCAAGATTATATTTTAAATTTAATGGATACACCGGGTCATGTAGATTTTTCTTATGAAGTATCACGTTCATTGGCTGCATGCGAGGGTTCAATTTTAATTGTTGATTCAACTCAGGGAGTTGAAGCTCAAACTTTAGCTAATGCATATCAGGCTATAAACAACGATCATGAAATATTACCTGTATTAAATAAAATAGATTTACCATCATCTGAGCCTCAAAAAATAAAAGACCAAATTGAGGAAATACTAGGCATTGATGCTCAAGATGCAGCTTTGGTATCAGCAAAAACAGGAGTTGGAATTAAAGATTTATTAGAAAAAATTGTTAAAAAACTTCCTTCTCCTTCAGGAAAAATAGATGATCCTTTAAAATGCATGTTGGTTGATAGCTGGTATGATAGTTACTTAGGGGTTGTTGTTTTGGTAAGGGTTATAAATGGGCAATTGAAAAAAAATCAAAAAATTCGCTTTATGGCAGCCAGTGTAACACATACAATTGATAGGGTTGGTGTTTTTTCTCCAAAACCAATTGAGGTAAATTTTTTAGGTCCAGGTGAAATTGGATTTATTAATTCTGGAATTAAAAATGTATCTGATTGTAAAATAGGAGATACAATTACCGATGAAAGAAATCCCACCGTGAAACCTCTACCTGGATTTAAGCCTTCTCAGCCAGTAGTTTTTTGCGGAATGTTTCCGGTTGATTCTGATGAATACGAACATATGCGAGATAGTATGGTTAAACTTTCCTTAAATGATTCTAGCTTTTCTTATGAACCTGAAGTTAGTCCTGCTTTGGGATATGGGTTTAGATGTGGTTTTTTAGGATTATTACATCTTGAAATTATTAGAGATAGATTTGAATTAGAATTTAATCTTGATCTAGTAACAACTGCCCCATCTGTTGTTTATAAAATTAATATGAATGATAATAGTGTAAAAGAATTACACAATCCAACAGATATGCCCGATCCAGTTAAAATAAGCTCTATCGAAGAACCATGGATTAAAGCTACTATTATTGTACCTGATGAATATTTGGGAGCAGTTTTAGAACTTTGCACTTCTAAAAGAGGAATACAATTAAATATGAGTTATGCTGGTCCTCGGGCTATGGTGGAATACAAGCTTCCATTAAATGAAGTTGTTTTTGATTTTTATGATCGATTAAAATCTATTAGCAAAGGTTATGCTAGTTTTGATTATGAAATAACAGGTTATGAAGTTAATGACCTTGTAAAGGTTTCTGTTATGATAAATGGGGACCCTGTTGATGCCCTCTCTCTTATTGTTCATAGAGACAGATCACAAAATAGAGGTCGAGTTTTATGTGAACGTTTAAAAGATTTAATACCTAGACAACAATTTAAAGTGGCAATTCAAGCTGCAATTGGAGGGAAAATAATTGCCAGAGAAACAGTTGCATCTTTTAGAAAAGATGTAACTCAAAAATTATATGGAGGAGATGTTACAAGAAAAAATAAATTATTAGATAAGCAAAAAAAAGGTAAAAAAAGAATGAGACAATTTGGAAAAGTAGATATCCCTCAAAATGCATTTTTAAATGCTCTTAAAATGAACGAAAAATAAAAAAGATAAAAATCATGAATAAAATATAAACAAATATTTTATATTTTAGAAAAAAATTAATAAATAATTAAGTTAGTTTTAAATTAAAGCTAATAACTATTCTTTCGTCATTTGATCTATTTATGTCCACTGAATGATGTAAATAACTTGGAAATAAAACTAACAAACCTTCTTTAGGTTTTATAGTTACTATATTTGTGTTTAATTTATTTGGCTTAGATACTTTGGGATGAAAGTAGCTTGGCTCTGATCTAGGGTCATGAAATATAATATTTCCACAATTCTCAGGAGCTTTTACATAATATGCCGCACTAATAAAATTATTACCATGTATGTGGCGAGCATTTGTAGCGTTAGATTTGTTAATAATTGCCCACATACTTGTAACTTTAACTTCTTGTGTTTCTAAATTCCAACCCATATCTGTTAGGCATTCGTTAATATTTTTTCCTATAGCATTAAAAAAATTAATAGGCTCACTATCTTTCATGTTAAAATCTTGTGAGTGCCAACCTTTAAGGTTTGATTTTTGAATTCCTGCTGGATCAGAGTTTTCTAAATTTTTTAAGTATTTAAGTATAACAATATTTATTTTTTCAAAGTTTGGAATTTTTGATGTCCATACTGGAGTTGAAAAAAATAAATTTAAATCTGATAATCTTTTGTTCATATTACTTAATTACCTTAACTTATTTGGAATTCGAATTTTTTAAAAATGTTAAAATACAATCATTATAAAAATCAGAACTTTCGATAAAACCATATAATATACATAAATTTTTATGTCTCGTTACTATCTGCAGTTCAAGCTTTTTTTTCATAGCAAGTTCTCCTTCACGTAAGGCCATAGTTAGTGATTCAGTTATTTTAATTATCTTTATTTTATTTTCAAATGATTTTATATCCTCTGTAACTTTTTTAGTTAATATTTCATAAATAAAACGATCAGAGTTTAAAAGATTTATTTTTTTTCTGTAATTTTTTACAGTAGATAAAATTTCCTCAAAATTGTTTATCATATTATTACAATCTCTAATAAACAAAGTATCTGTAAAAAGATTAGATTTGTGTAAACAGCTGATCTCCTCATCTAATAAATTGAATTGACCTAGTTCATCAATTTTTAGGCAATAGTTATAACTAACGTTTGGACTTAATTTAATTGTTGATGAATGATAGGATTCTCCATACTTAGTTGAGCAATATATGTCTGAAAAATGTTTTATTGATTTAAAATCTTTATCTAAGTTACCTACAATAACATAATCTTCCTCTGCTATAATTATTTCATTTTTTGAAGAGTAATATTCTCCTCGACTTGCTACATTTCTTTCATTGTTAAAAAAATCTGTCATTTCTTCAGCTTTAATTTTATTTATGAAAATAGGTAGGATAACTATAATTAAAATTATAATGTTAAAAAAGTTTTTAGTTTTATTCATATTTTTTCTTATTAGATTTAAATATTAATGTTTAATAGCAAATTATACAAAAAATTAATATATAAAAAATAGTAAAAATATTAAAAAAATAACAATAAATTTAAGATTAATTCCTAATTGATTATTTTTTTATAAATAATTTCCATTTAAAATATTATATGTTGTATTGATTAAAAATCATTATTTAATTTTGATTAGAAATATTTAATATGGAGAAGTGACCAAATGGCTGAAGTAAAGAAATACTGTGTGGATATATTACAACAAACATAAACTGTGACTTCTACTTTTACTTTAAAATATATAGAACAATTAATATTGAAAGATCATATGAGTTACTGTCGAACTTTTTTTAATTACAACATTTCTTATGGTTGATGATATAAGTATTTTTAAGATGACTTTATCTATACCAAAATTTATGTAAGCAGTTATCTTAACTTTTCATGGAGAAATGGAAAAAATGGAATATAGATCTGATGTTAAAGTTCCTATTCCTAAAGAAGATGAGGTACTCATTAATGTGAAAGGTGCAGGTATTAACAATACTGATATAAATACAAGAATTGGTTGGTATTCAAAATCTTATGCCAAAAATACAGATGATGGCAGTTGGTCAGGAAATCCTTTAGATTTTTCTATTATACAGGGGGCAGATATCCTAGGTAATATTGTTACAGTCGGAAAATCTGTAAATAAAAAAAGAATTGGTGAACGCGTCATTGTCAGAACAATGCAAGAAGTACCATTAAATCGAAATAATTATTTCTCCTGGACGGTTGGTTCTGAATGTAATGGTGAATTTGCATAATACGCTCTTCTGAGGCTTTTGCTGTTAATTCTAATTGGACAGATTCTGAACTTGGTTCTATTCCTTGCGCCTACTCAACAGCAGAAGGACTGCTGTATCGCTCAGGACTAAAAGAAGAAATTGTATGTATAACAGGTGCATCTGGTGGAGTCGGATCAGCCGACATTCAATTAGCAAAATTAAGAGGGGCAAAAGTTATTGCTCAATGCTCAAAAAACAAACGCGAAGATGTTTTGAGAATTGGAGCCGATCAAGTAATTGATCGCAATAGTGATATAATTAAAGAAATAGGAAAAAATTCTGTGGATGTGGTAATTGATTTGGTAGCTGGTGATCAATGGTGGCAGCTTCTAGAAATCTTAAAACCAGAAGGGCGATACGCTACTTCAGGGGCAATAGCGGGTCACTTAGTAGAATTAGATGTAAGGACTTTATATTTAAAGGATTTAACTTTTTTTGGGTGCACTAAACAACCTAAGGAAATATTTACAAATTTAATTACCTATATTGAGAAAAATAAAATTCGCCCTTTAGTTGCAAAAACCTACCCTTTAAAAGATATAAAATTAGCACAAGAAGATTTTTTAAAAAAAGAATATACAGGTAAGCTTGTGCTAATTCCTCCTAATGATAATATTTAATCAAATTAAATTTCCCTTATAAACCCTATGGTTATGCATTGGTTTTCTTAATTGTTGAGACATTAAGTGCTATTGGTGGAACAGAGTTGCAAATGAATATTTATGCACTAGCTAGTTTCAATCAAAGTTTTAGTAAATTTTTTGAAAATATATATAAGTTTCTTGAAATGAAAAAAAACTAATTCTACTTAAAGTAGTAACATTAATGTAAAAAAAATTTAGAATTAGATAATGAATTAGGTATACATGGATTTCATCTACTAATTATTTTTTTACCAAATCTTTTAATTTTACTTTATGAGCATGAGCTTCTGCCCAAGGCTGAAAGATTGTTAATGAGCTCTTGTAATTAATACTTATTTTTTCTTAAAGATAAAATTTTGATATTCTGTATAATCATTAAGTATCCAAATAGATTTAGAAGGAATATAGTTGTTTTTTAAAAAATTTTTTTTAATTTAATATAGATAAAGGAGTAATATATTATGGCTAAAGGTTTGGATAAGAAAAAAGATGTTAAAAAACCAGGAAAAAGTATTAAAGAAAAAAGAGCTGCTAAAAAAGAAAAGAAAAAAAAATAAGAATATTTTAAGACTGGGGCTCTAAAATGAGCCCCTTAATACAATCAAATTTATAAGATTGATGAAATCAAATTTTTTGTGTATTTATTTTTTGGAAAATTAAAAACTTCACTAACCGTACCCTCTTCTACTATATTTCCTTTTTGTAACACTATTATGTAGTCGGCTACTGATTTAATAACTTTTAGATTATGGCTAATAAAAATATAGCTAATTTTATATTTTTTTTGTAATTTATTTAGAAGCTCAATAATTTGATTTTGTATATTTACATCAAGGGCAGAAGTTGGCTCATCTAATATTAAAAGTTTCGGTTTTAAAATTAATGCTCTAGCTATGGCTATTCTTTGTCTTTGTCCTCCTGAAAATTCATGTGGAAATCGATTGTGTATATCTTCAAAGTTTAATCCTACTTCATTAATTATTTTTTTTATTTTAAACCTTTTATCTTCGGCTAGTATTTTTTCTTCATGTACGTTTATACCTTCACTAATTATTTCTTCAATTGTCATTCTCGGACTTAAAGAACTAAATGGGTCCTGAAAAATTATTTGCAAATCTTTTCTTAAAGATTTTAATTCTTTATTTTTGATTAAAGTAATATTTATATTATTAAAAATAATTTTTCCTTTAAATGGAATTAGTTTTAATAGAGCTAAAACTAAAGAAGTTTTCCCAGACCCTGATTCTCCAACTATTCCCAAGGTATGATTTTCTAATAAACTAAAGTTTATTGAGTTAACTGCTTTAACATGGTCAATTGTCCTTCTTAATATTCCTTTTTTAATGGGGTACCAAACTTTTAAATCTTTAACTTCAAGAATTATTTTTGTAGTAAATATTTTTTTTCTTTTTTTAATATGCTTAAACCCTATTAACTCTTTAGTATATTCATGCTGTGGATCATTAAAAATTTTTTCATTTATGTTTTGTTCAACTATTTTACCATTTTTCATTATACATACATAATCGGCTAAATTCTTAACTACTTCAAGATCATGACTTATAAATAAAATTGACATATTAAGTTTTTTTTGCAATTTTTTTAATAATTTTAGAATTTGTAATTGGATTGTTACGTCTAAAGCTGTTGTTGGTTCATCGGCAATTAATAAATCTGGATTATTGGCAATGCTCATTGCAATCATAATTCTTTGTCTTTGTCCTCCTGATAATTCATAAGGGTAAGACTTTAGCCTACCTTCAATATTTTCCAAACCAACACTTTTAAGTAATTCTTTTGTTTTCTCTAATGCTTTTAAATTAGAGATTTTTGAGTGAATTTTTAAAATTTCATTAATTTGTTTTTGAATAGTATGAAGGGGATTTAAACTAGACATTGGTTCTTGGAATATTGTTGTAATATCTTTGCCCCTTATTTTTTGAATTTCTTGATTTGAAGTACTAAGTAGGTTTTTATTTTTATATATAATTTCTCCAGATTCATGATAGGCAGATGGATAAGGCAATAACTTTAAAATACTTAATGCCGTAACAGTTTTTCCAGACCCTGACTCACCCACTAATGCTACTGTCTTTCCCTTTGGAATATTAAAAGATATTGAGTCAACAACTTTAACTTTCTTTTTTTGAGACTGAAAACCTACGCTTAGATTTTTTATTGAAATTATATTTTTCATAATTAAATAAACGTTTTTCTAGGATCTAATGAATCTCGAATTGCTTCTCCTACAAAAACCAATAACCCTAACATTAACCCTAATGTGAAAAAACTAGTTAAGCCGAGCCAGGGAGCTTGTAAATTATTTCTTCCTTGATTGACCATTTCACCAAGTGATGCAGACCCAGGAGGTAGCCCAAATCCTAAAAAATCTAGACCTGATAAAGCCGTTACTGATGCACTGAGACTGAACGGTAAAAATGTAATTGTTGCAACTGTGGCATTTGGAAGTAAGTGTCTAAAAATTATAGTTACATTAGAAACACCTAGGGCTTTTGCTGCACGAATATAATCTAGGTTTCTTGCTCTTAGAAACTCAGCCCTTACTACTCCAACATAACCCATCCAACTAAATAACAGTAAAATTATTAGCAACCACCAAAAATTTGGTTGAACAACACTTGCAAGTATTATTAAAATATAAAGGGTTGGTACAGCAGACCAAATTTCCATAAAACGCTGAAAAATTAAGTCAATCTTGCCGCCAAAATAACCTTGAACAGCTCCTGCAGTAACGCCTATTATCATAGAAAAAAATGTAAGAGTAAAACCAAACAAAATAGATATTCTAAAACCATAAATTAGTCTAGCAAGCACATCTCTTGCTTGATCATCAGTACCAAGCCAATTTTTTTTAGATGGGGGCGATGGGACAGGAACATTTAAATCACGTATAATTGTATTAAAATTATAGGGAATTAAAGGCATAATCACCCAGCCTTTTTTCGCAATTAAATTCCTAACATATGGATCTCTGTAATCTGCTTCTGTTTCAAAATCACCACCAAAAATTGTTTCTGCATATTTGTAAATAACTGGGAAAAAATAGTGATTTTCATATTTAACAAGAAGAGGTTTATCGTTAGATATAAAGTTGGCAAAAATTGAAATAAAAAATAAAAATAAAAAAATCCAAAAAGAATACCATCCTCTTTTATTTGACTTAAAGTTATGTAAACGACGTTTGTTTAAAGGAGATAAATTCATTAATTGTCTCTAGATTCAAAATCAATTCTTGGATCAATTATTGAATACATAATATCGCCTAAAATCCCCATGATTAACCCTAGTAATGAAAAAAAATATAAAGTAGCAAAAATTACAGGATAATCTCTTGTTAATGCAGCTTCATATCCAAGAAGACCCAGCCCATCAAGAGAAAATATAACTTCTATAAAAAGTGAGCTTGAAAATAAAATTCCTACAAAGGCCGAAGGAAAACCAGCTATTACAATAAGCATAGCATTTCTAAAAACATGTCCATATAAAATTTTATTTTCAGATAAGCCTTTGGCTCTTGCAGTCATTACATATTGTTGATTAATTTGATCAAGAAAAGAATTTTTTGTTAGAAATGTTAAGCCTGCAAATCCACTAACTAACATTGCCAACAATGGTAACGTTAGATGCCAAAAATAATCTTTTATTTTTAATAGCATACTTAGTTCATCAAAGTTTTCAGAAACCAAACCTCTTAGAGGAAAAAAATCAAAATATCTTCCACCAGCAAAAAAAACGATTAATATGACTGCAAATAAAAAATTTGGTATAGCATAACCAATTGTAATTATTGTACTGGAAACAATATCAAATTGACTTCCATCTTTTATTGCTTTTCTTATTCCCAAAGGTATTGAAATTAAATATACGAGGAGTGTTGTCCATAATCCTAAAGAAATAGATACAGGCATTTTATCGATTACCAGATCAATAACTTTTTGATCACGAAAAAAACTTTCTCCAAAATCAAAAGATATGTAATTTTTTAACATAATAAAAAATCGAATATGCGCAGGTTCGTTCATGCCATACATTTCTTCAATTTCTTTAATAATATCTGAATCTAATCCTTGAGCGCCGCGATATTTAGAATCAAAACTAGAAGAATCATTACTATTTGAATTTAAATATTCTCCCTCTCCTCCGCCAGAAAATCTTGCAGTAGATTCAACTGCAGTTCCTGATATTTGGGCAATCATTTGCTCTACAGGTCCTCCGGGAACAATTTGCACAACAGCAAAATTGATTAACATTATTCCCAAAAGAGTGGGAATTATTAGAAGCAACCGTCTAAATATATATGCGGTCATATTCTTTAATTATAACACTAATTATGAATAATTGATGTTAATTCTGTTACTTATTTTATAGTTTCTTCCTTTTTTTAATTGATTGAATTTTTTGTAAATTGACCCACCAAGTATTTGTTCCTAAAGAATATTTTGGTCTAATTGCGGGTTGATCAAATATATCCCAATAAAGAGTTCTATATGCAGATATATGCCATTGCGGTATTACATAATGCCCCCAAAGCAAAATTCTATCTAATGCGCGGGTAACTTGGATTAAATCTTCCCTACTTTTAGATGAAATAATTTTTTCAATAAACAAATCAACAACTGTATCTTTTATTCCTGCAAAATTTCTAGAACCACTTGTTATTGCAGCATCAGAACCCCAGAAGTTTCGTTGTTCATTTCCAGGAGATAAACTTTGAGAAAAAGTACTAACAATCATATCAAAATCAAAATTGTCTAAACGACTTTGATATTGTGCGGTGTCAATAGTTCTAACATTTACAGTTATACCTAATTTTTCTAAATTGTCTTTAAATGGAAGAACAATTCTTTCAAATGCAGAGGAAACAAGCAATATTTCAAATTCAAATTTTTTATCTGTTTTTTTATTTATAAGATTGTTATCAACTAAATGCCACCCAGAATTTTTAAGAAGTAAGGTGGCTTTTTGTAATTCGTTTCGCATAAATCCAGATCCATCAGTCTTTGGAGGATTATATATTTTTGTAAAAATTTTTTGTGGAAGTATATCTATATATGAATTAAGATATTCTAATTCTTTTCCTAGTGGTAATTTCGACGAAGCTAATTCAGAATTTTCAAAAAAACTATTTGTTCTTTTATAAGCATTATAAAATAAATTTTTGTTTGTCCACTCAAAGTCAAATGCATAAGATAAAGCCTCTCTTACTAGGCTATCTTTAAAAAACTCCTTACGAGTATTAAAAACAAAGCCTTGCATTCCTTGGGGATTCTGATGTTCAATTAATTCTTTTTTAATTAACCCTTTTTCAACCGCAGGTATGTCATAACTAGTTGCCCAATCTTTGGATGTATTTTCTGAGAAAAAGTCAATATCACCTGCTTTAAAAGCTTCTCTTTCAATAGCTCTGTCTTTATAATATTCATATCGTATTAATTTGAAATTTTCTGTTCCTTTTTTTATGGGAATATTTTTAGCCCAATAATTATTATTAAGTTCATAGGTAATAGATCTACCTGGATCAAAATCTTTTATTTTATAAGGACCGCTTCCAATGGGAACTTCCATTGATGTTTCTTGAAAGTTTTTATCTTCCCAATAATGTTTTGGTAATACAGGTAGTTGCCCAACAATAAGGGGGAGCTCTAAATTAGTATTACCTTTAAAATTAAATCGTACTTTATTTTTACCTTCCTGAACAACCTCTTTTACATCATCATAGTAGTATTTATAAAACGGATGACCTTTTTCCATCAAGGTATTGAAAGTCCAAATTACATCTGAAGGTGTAATTTTTTTACCATCATGCCAAATCGCCTCTTGGCGAATAGTAAAGGAAACCCAAGTTCGATCATCTGGCCACTCTATTGTTTCTGCAATTAGTCCATATTCTGTAAAAGCTTCATCGCTTGAGCTTGTAGTTAATGTTTCGTATAAGTAATTTGTTATACCAATTGCTGAATTTCCTTTTAGGATAAAAGGATTAAATGAATCATAAGATCCTGTTGTGCTAAAAATGACCTTGCCTCCCTTGGGAGCATTAGGATTAACATAATCAAGATGTTTAAAGTTAAAAGAATATTTTGGCTCACCATGCATTGCAATTGCATGAGAAATATTAGTCTCAGCCTTACTTTCCAAAGCTATATTTAATATTAATATTAATATTAATTTAATAATAATTTTCATCATTAAAACAATATTATACCTAATTATTAAAAAAATTTAAATTATTAAATATTAATTAAGTCTATTAATTGTTTATGTAATATATCATTGGCAGAAACGACAACGCTTCCATCAGAATTAAGATGAATAGATTTGCCATATTTATCTGTTATTATACCTCCAGCCCCTTCTATAATAGGTATTAAAGCCATATAGTCATGTGCTTTTAAGGTGTTTTCAATTACTATATCAATAAAGCCAGAAGCAAGCATTCCATAATTGTAACAATCACCCCCAAAACGATA
>Ga0209403_10006663_pt1 | contig 11632 bp, 13 predicted proteins | sample ArcticOcean_MG_C_8_FD_187440 | JGI IMG/M metagenome (GOLD analysis project Ga0209403, IMG submission 187440) | Marine microbial communities from western Arctic Ocean - ArcticOcean_MG_CB11_86 (SPAdes) (version 2) | ecosystem: Environmental > Aquatic > Marine > Oceanic | place: Arctic Ocean... | reverse complement strand
GATGAGCGGGGTTACTGCATCATCCCTGCAACATCCAACCCCGTCTTTCCTGCGCAGGCCGGAATCCAGGTAGCCCACCGCAGATACGTCCATCTCGAATAGTGTTTCTGGATTCCAGCCTTCGCGGGAAAGACGGGGTGCGAAGCGTCAGCGTTACCCAACCTCCGCTCATGGTGAGCCTGTCGAACCACCTGCTTCGCATCAACCGTACTCAACCAGAGAGGACCTTCCACAACCTGGGAGGAACGGTGACTCACTGTGTCCTCCACGCCCATTTCCATTTTTCCGTGCAATCGGGAATGATGGCTTAGGGTGGGATTGCGCTCAAGACACGCGGATTTATTTTAGAATGTCTGCTAATCTTTGTTCCAATTGCAATATCACTCAATACCACTTGCTTAAATGGCGGAGAAATACACACCCATGGATGATTTCTTATCCAGGGCCTTGGACTTGGCATCGGCACAGGGCGCATCCTACTGCGATGTGAGGCTGGTTGAGACCAACCAAGAGCGGTTTGTCGTCCGCTCCGGCGCAGTGGACACCCTCAGTAACGACGAGTCCATTGGCATCGGCGTGCGGGTTCTGGTGAACGGATCTTGGGGGTTCGCCTCCACCAACATCGTCTCGGCTGCTGAGGTAGACCGAATAACTAGCCTGGCAGTAGAGATAGCCAAAGCTTCGACCGAAACAGGCAACGGATCAGTGTCCCTGGGCCCGCCAGTCACCAGCCGGGGCGTTTATACCACGCCCATCCAGGTTGACCCGTTCACAATCTCCTTGGAAGACAAACTTGGGCTGCTGCTGGAAGCCGACCAGCGCATGGGCTCGGTGAAGGGCATTTCCGCCCGCACCGGCAACCTAATTTTCATAAAAGAGCACAAGACTTTCGCCAATAGCGAGGGCGCCCACGTGGAGCAGACCATCTATGAGGCCGGTGGCGGTATCATGGCCACCGCGAGGGGCAACGGCGAAGTGCAGCGGCGTTCCTATCCCCAGTCAATGCGGCAACAGGGCTGCGCAGGCTGGGAGTTTGTCGACGCCATGGACTTGGCCGGCAACGCGGAGCGTATCGCCACCGAGGCTGTGGCATTGCTGTCGGCGGACCAATGTCCGTCAGGGGTCACCACGCTAATCGTCGGCGCGTCGCAGTTGGGACTGCAGATACACGAGTCCTGCGGCCACGCCATCGAACTGGACCGGGTCCTTGGCTCAGAAGCCGCCTACGCTGGAACGTCGTTCCTGACTACCGACAAACTCAACAACTTCCAGTACGGCTCAGAACACGTGAACATCACAGCAGATAGCGTGCGTCTGCCAGGCCTGGGCTCCTACGGCTGGGATGACGAGGGTGTCCCGGCCCAATCGACGCCAGTGGTCGAGAATGGGCGTTTCACCGGATACCTGACCTCCCGGGAGACCGCTGCCGGTCTGGACTTGGGACTAAAACCCAACGGTTCCATGCGGGCCGCATCCTGGAACCGAATTCCCCTGATTCGCATGACCAATGTGAGCCTGGAGCCGGGAAACTGGGAGTTTGACGACCTGATCGCCGACACCGAAGACGGCATCATGATGGAGATGAACCGGTCATGGTCCATTGACGACCGGCGTTTCAACTTTCAGTTCGGCACGGAGATCGGCTACGAGATTAAGAAGGGCAAGCTGGGAAAGATGCTGCGCAACTGCACCTACACCGGCATCACGCCCGAGTTCTGGAACTCCTGCGACGCCGTCTGCAACGACAAGCTCTGGACAATGTGGGGAATCCCCAACTGCGGCAAGGGGCAACCGGGCCAGATCGGCCACACGGGCCACGGAGCGGCCCCGGCCAGGTTCAGAAACATCCAAGTAGGGGTGATGAAGTAATGCTGGGTCGAGAGGCCGCTCTGGCCCTTCTGGACAAGGCCCTTGGTTACTCCAAGGCCCAAGAGACCGATATCTATCTCAACGCCCAAGACCTGAGCCTATCCCGATTTGCCGGCGGGGCAATCCACCAAAACGTGTCCCACGGCAACGTGGTCTTGAACGTCCGCTCGGTCGTCGGCAAACGCCTGGGTAGGTCAACGACCAACGACCTGAGCGACTCTGGTATCCGCAAAGCCGTGGAATCAGCCCACCAAAACGCTCAGCTCATGCCGGAAGACAGCAATTTCATGGGTCTGCCCCAAGCGTCTGATGCGGCCACGGTCGAGAGTTGGGACGAGGCCACAGCCTTCTGTAGCCCGGATACTAGGGCCAAGATCGTGCACGGGGTCTGCCTACAGGGCAAAGAGCATGACCTGAACGTCTCTGGAGCCTGCCGGACGGGTGTGCAGGAGATTGCAGTGGTCAGCAACCACGGAACGCGCGCCTACCACGCTGGAACGTTTGCCGGGTTGATCATCAACACTATGAGCAACGACTCGGCTGGCTGGGCCAAGGGCGGCGGTTGGCGACTGGCCGACATGGACACTGAGACGCTGGGTCGGGAAGCCGTGTCCAAGGCGGTGGACGGACGCAATCCGGTGGCCATTGAGCCGGGGTGTTATCCAGTGGTGCTGGACACCTACGCCGTGGACGACATTCTTGAAGCCCTCAGCATGTACGGCATGGGCGCACAGGCGGTACAGGAAGGCCGAAGCTGGATGAATGACATCATCGGCGACCAGGTCATGAGTCCCAGTGTGACTATCTGGGACGACGGTTCTGCCACCCAGGGCTGGCCGTTGCCATTTGACGCTGAAGGCGTGCCACGTCGGCGCGTGGATGTCATCACCGCAGGAGTTGTTAACACCCCGGTGCACAATTCATACACGGCCGGCAAAGACGGTGTCGTCTCCACGGGACACCAGGCCTACTTCACCGGAGCGCCCATTGCCAGCAACCTGTTTATGCAGGAAGGCGACTCATCCCTCCAAGACTTGATCGGTTCCACCGACCGGGGAATCTACATCACCCGGTTCTTCTACACCCGTCTGGCCCACTCCAAGGGATGTGTACTGACGGGAATGACCCGTGACGGCACATTTATGATCGAAAACGGTCAGATTACCCACCCCGTAAAAGACCTTCGTTTCACCCAGTCTTATGTGGATGCTCTGGCTGGCGTGGAGTTGGTTGGCCGCGAGTCGAAGCTGATTCTTAACGAGGTTGGTTTTGCGACCAGGGTGCCAGCCCTGAAGCTAGCAAGTTTCAACTTCACTGGCGTAACCGTTTAGTATTCTAATTCCTGCTTCGCCTTGAGGGTGGACAGGCGTGCTATATTACGAATTCACCCAACAACCCCTTAAGGAGTGACAGGCCATGAAATCAGCTGTTTTGCATGAAGTGAACCAACCTTTGCAGATGGAAGAAGTGGACGTGGCCCTGCCCGGCCCCAGGGAGGTTTTGGTGCGCACCCGTGCCTCTGGCGTCTGCCACAGCGATCTGCATTTTGTGGAGGGTCTCTACGCCACGGTCATGCCGGTGGTATTAGGCCATGAAGCCGCCGGAACTGTAGAGGCCGTGGGCAGCCAGGTGGACTACGTGTCCCCCGGCGACCGGGTAATCTGCTGCCTTTCGGTCTTCTGCGGCCAATGCGAGCGCTGCACAACCGGGCGGCCAGTACTTTGCTCCCGCACCGGATTGGTGCGTGGCCCGGATGAAACTCCGAGGCTGAGCCAAAGCGGCGCGCCGGTGACCCAGTTTGCCAATCTGGGTGCCTACGCCGAGATGATGCTCGTCCACGAGAATTCGCTGGTTAAGATTGAACAGGACATCGGCTTTGAGCAGATGGCCTTAATTGGCTGCGGCGCTACCACCGGACTGGGAGCGGCAATGAACACCGCCAAGGTGGAGCCGGGCAGCACCGTGGCAGTCATTGGCTGCGGCGGTGTGGGGCTGAATGCCATCCAGGGAGCCAGACTGGCCGGTGCCTTACGCATCATCGCCATTGACGGTGTGGAAGACAAACTGACGTTGGCCCGCGAATTCGGGGCTACTGATGTGATAGACGCCTCCAGTGGCGACGTTGAATCCAAGGTGAAAGACCTGACCAATGGCGGAGTGGACTACTCATTTGAGGCCATCGGCAAGAAGGAAACGGCGGAACAGGCGTTTGGGATACTACGGGCCGGTGGCACCGCAACCATCATTGGCATGATTCCCCAAGGCGTTAAGATTGAGCTGGACGGCTCGGCTTTCCTGCGGGAACGGCGCATCCAGGGCAGCAGCATGGGGTCGAACCATTTCCGGGTGGATATGCCTCGCTACGTAGATTTCTACCTGCAAGGTCGGCTCAAACTGGACGAATTGGTATCCCGACGCCTCAAGCTTGAAGACGTAAACGAGGCCTTCAAATACATGAAAGAAGGGTCGGTTGCCCGCAGCGTCATGATGTTCGACTAGCTGCCAAGGGTGTTCTGGCCTTGGGCTTGGCGGGTGGTTTAGCCCGCCAGGTCAGGTCGGTCGGGCATGGTCATGATGGTCATAAGCATGGTGGCCACCAGCTTTTCTTCGTCGCCGTCGTAGGCCAGAACGTCTCCCTTGCAGACGGTCACGGTTGCGCCGGGCCGCACCACCTCGCCGCGCGCCATAAACCGATCACCCTTGGCCGGAGCCACAAAGTTGACCTTGTACTCCACGGTCAGGACTGTAGTGTCTGGGGAGTTGAGACTAAAAGCGGCATACCCGCAGGCGCTATCCAGGATAGCCGTGACTATTCCGCCGTGAACAAAGCCGTGCTGCTGGGTGAGGTCTGCCCGAAAGGGCATCTCAATTTCCACCAAACCAGGCTCGATACTACTCAGCACCGCACCCAAGGTCTGCATGGCTGTCTGGCGATTAAAACTCTCACGGACCTTGGCTACAAAGTCCGGGTCTCTGGGCTCAAATTTAGTCAACGATCAGACTCCGCAGCAACGGAAAATTCTCTCCAAAAAGTAGTTAGAAAACACAGGCTAAAAATACGGTCTAGAACTTGAGCCCTGTGACGTCTTTGAAGCGGCGCATGGCTTCTATATGCTCGCCAGCCGTGGTCAGTCCGCCTTGTCGGTTTTCAATCGACAGATAGCCTGCACCCAGTTCCTGCCACGCCTTGGCTTCATCCATCCAGTCTTCCGGTTGTTTGCCGCTGACGCGAAGTCTGCCGTCTAGCACCAATTTGCTGGGGTCGCGGCCCATATCCCGCATGTAGCCGTGGACTTTTTCCACATAAGCTTTGCCCATATCGTCCGGGTTGAAGTTGGGACACCAGCCGTCGGCCAGCCTGGCCACACGTTTCAATACAGGCTCAGCAATGGTCGGAGTAGATGAGCTGCCTGCCCCCAAGAAGATGGGAATCGGACGCTGAACCGGCAGGGGATTAAGACCAGCGTGGCTGATGTTGTGCCACTTGCCGTGGAAATCAACCACATCTTGAGTCCAGAGGGCGCGCATGACCTCGATTTGCTCGGCGCTGCGTGCGCCGCGGTTGTGGAAATCCTCGCCCAGAGCCTCGTATTCCACGGTATTCCAGCCAACGCCAATGCCCAGGCGCAGCCGCCCTCCGGAAAGCACGTCCACCTCGGCCGCCTGCTTGGCCACCAACACCGTTTGGCGTTGCGGCAGGATCAGAATTCCGGTGGCCAGACCAACCCGCTCAGTGACTGCTGAGAGGTAGCCCATCAGTGTCATAATTTCGTGCACCACTGATTTATGGTTGTAGGTGCGCAGCGCTGGAAAATCATGGTGGGCCGGGTCGGCGCCCAAGACGTGATCAGCAATGAAGATATAGGCGTAACCCATGTCTTCTGCAGCTTGGGCAAAGTCCTTGATCGCTGACGGGTCTGGTTCAATCTCCGTCTGGGGGAAGATTACTCCAACTTCCAATGTTCGCTCCTCAGTATTCCTAAATCTTCATGCTCTAAGCAGGTTTTATCACCTACGCCTACGCCGGGCCAGCCAAAATCCAGAGACCGCTAATCCGACGATGACAATCAACACGATTAACAAAGGCCGCCAGATTTCCACTAGGACAACAGAGATGAGGCGATTTGCTTACTGGCGGATGTATTTGACCAAGCGATGGCCTTCCACGTTTTGGTTCACATAGAGATCTCCGTGGGAGTCCACCCAAACGGCGTGGGCTCCATTGCCCATACCGGCATCCAAGGGGCTGTCCCAAGTGGCGATGATATCGCCGTCGATGCTCAAGATACTCATGAAGCCGTCTAGTTCCGGCACGTAAATGATATTGTCCTGGTCTATGTAGATGTCACAGGGTCGGGCCAATCCGCCCCATTCTTCCAGGTATTTGCCTTCGGCATCAAATATTTGGATCCGGTTATTTTCCCGGTCAGCCACAAATACCCGGCCATCGGTGTGTACCCAAATGCCGTGGGGGACGTGGAACTCTCCGGGTCCGGTCTTGCCCGGTTCGCCCCAGGAAAAGAGCAACTTGCCGTCGGCGGTGAACTTATGAACACGCGCATTCCCGTAGCCATCGGAGATGTACAGGTCTCCCCCTGCGTCCAGAGCAATGTCGCTGGGTCGGTTGAAGGGGCCTGCCGCCTGTTTGGCTAGGTCAGTAACGCTGCCGGACCAACCGGTGTCAGAGGGCTTGTCCCACTCACCCATGGTCATCAACAGATTGCCATCGGGCCGGTACTTCAACACAACATGGCTGTTTTTAACCGGCATATAGAGGTTGTCATCGGCATCTATGAACATGCCGTGGGCGTCGGGCAGATCGCCTTCGCCCCAGGAATTCAAGAAATTGCCGTCACGATCAAAGACCATCAGTGGATGATCGCCGCGATTGAACAAATAGACCCGGTCTTGGGAGTCGGTCACGATGGCCGTTTGGCCTAGGACCCAACCCTCAGGTAGTTTCTCCCACGTCTCTAGCTGCTCGTAAACTCGGACGCCTGCGCCTACTCGAACCATTGATATCTCCTCTGTTTAATCGGGAGCAAAATTGCTCTCCGTCTATTGTTTGCCTGTTGTTTAATTATATTTAGCGTTATTCGCCAGTGGTCAGGGCTTCAATGATCTGAAGATGCAATTCTTCCGACCGCTGAGATACAGCCTCCGCGTTGATGCCACCCAAGGGATGTGGGATGCCCAGGGGCTGAAACCCTTGGCGTCCAAACACTTTGGCGTGGCGGTAGGCTGAATTTAAGAACGGCTCAGTACAAATGACTATAGTTGGCACGCCCCGGTTCTCCAAGGCCATCGCATCGTGCACACTGCACGCGGTGCAAGAGCCTCAATCCGCGATACAGGTGACAACAAAGTCGCACTTGGTAACCAGATCGTCGATTATGTCGTCGGCGGCGGGCCGGGAATACACGTACTTGTCGACGTCAATCCCATCCCTAAGCTCGTAGTCTTTGTACATCAATTCTTTAACCCCTTGCAGCAAGAGGCTGGCATTGGCCTTGCGGTTGCCTAGAAATCCGCCCACCTTGCCGTGGATAGAGTCCAAACGCGAGGCTGGGCTCCACCGAGAATTGGCATTCGGGTCGATTGGTGAGAGCAAGCCCAACTCACTTAGCCTAGCCTTTATGTCTGCTGTTGGTGCGCTAATCATAATTTTTCCTTGGAAAAGGGTGTTACCTGGCAAACTAATCTTCAATCAGAATTTAGGGTTGCTCTATTTTGCGCGTTACGCGGCGCGATCCCCAGCCTGGAAGGTAGACGGAGTGAGGGCCACCGCGGCCTCCCGCCACCATGATGTGAATTCGGTCGGCGGCGCGTACCACCGGCACCATTTGGTCTTCGTCATTGGCATCGACAAATCGAGGCCAGAAGTGCCCCCGGTCAGCGTCACCCTGGGGCGGGCCGCCGCGCCGCAGCTCCCGCACCGATTTTCTGGCGTGTTCAAATAGAAATTGGCGGATGTCCTGCTTGCGCCAACCACCATCGCTGAGGAAGCGGGCGTGCTCCGGGCCAATCACGACAAAGGTATCTCCCGAGACGTACATCTGTACGTTGCCAAGGGTGCACATGGTATCGGCCAGAACTGTCAGGAAGTTTCGTGGCTGATTGTCGTGATACATGATGTTGTGGGGCGCTTCAGCAGGGAAAACAGTCACAGCGCTATCTGAAGCGTCCAGGCCAACATCGGTGTGCAGTGGCTCCCAGGGGTTTATTTCCTGGTCCTCGGCCACGCAGTAGGTATATGCGCCAGGGTGGCCAAAGGTGGCTTTGTTGGTCTCACCGGGAATCGCCCCACCTAGGTTGACCAACACCAGTTTCACGGCGCGTCCAATGGTCGCGTTGGCCCGCCAACCGGCGCCAAAGCAATTGTAACCGCCGTTGACGTCCAGTTCTTTGGCCAGTGGGCCGCTGACAATAACCAACGGCGTGTGGATGCCCGTTGAACACATCACACCGCGAAGGTTGAACCGGTCGTCCATCATGGCTTGGATAGCGGTGATGACCACCGGCATATACTCTGGCAGGCAACCGGCCATCACTGCGTTAACAGCAATACGTTCCACAGTCGCTTTCCCGCCCAGCGGAGGCAGTTCGGCGATGAGTTCGTCGCCGTCACGTCCAGTGAAATCTACGAACTGCTTTACTCGGCCTTCAGTTGGCGGTACCACTGGCAGACCGTCGGTCCAGCCAGTCTCAAACATCAACTCAATGGCATTAGTTAAATCAACAGCGTCAGAAGAAACCATATTTGCTCTCAAATTTGCTTCGTAGGTACCAGGTACATGATTGTTCGAAGTGTAATCTGGGGCTCAATCACTGTCAACGAGGGCGCAGTTTTGCCCACGTCCGAAGCTAAAACTACGGGTGCGGTCCCCAGGGGGCTTCCAGCATCAGTTTTACCTCTTGGGTCATCACCAGGGGCCGCAGCTTACCGGCAAACGCCATGAACTCATCGTCGGAAAATAACCTGGACCAGAAATCGCGGCGATCAGCGTCGTCCTCGAATCGCCACAGGTGGACCAGTTGGTTGATGGTACCCACATCGCTGGTGAAATAACCAACTAGTTTGGAGTCGAACCCTCCCTTCTGTAATGCGGGCCACCCAGAATCGGAATAGTGTTTGATGGCTTCACCCATCTTACCCACATAAAGGGTGTAGGTTCGCAGTTCAAATATTGCCATCGCCCCTCCATTTTCTCCAAAATCGGTGAATCAATCTGAATTCCAAGATTGTACCAGCGACAAGCGCTCCTCGAGCCGCTGGGCTCTCCGGCTAGGTTTAAAAACAGCCAAAGGTGCGCCCTATGGGATTAGTTGATAAAGAATATTGACATATAACTTAGCCGCAAGTGGGATGCCCGCAATTGGATGCGCATTACCTAGGTTGATTAAGAAGGGAAATAAATGGCAGATTTTAGTTACACATCACAGATTAGTATCAACGCTTCGCCACAAAAGATTTATGACATTGTCAGCAATCCGGCCAGACACGCCGAGTTAGCCGGAAGAAACGAACTAAATACGGTTACTCAAAAGCCATCCGGCCCCGTTGGCCTCGGTACCCACATCATGGCTGAAGAGACTGTGGTGATGGCCGATGGCAGCACCATGGACCTCACCGCAGATTCAATTGTGGTTACGTTTGACACGCCAAAGTCATTTTCCTGGGTTGTGAACCCGGCCCTCCCGGAGCAGGTTCTCAGGATTCAGTGGTGGTTCAACATAGCTCCTGAAGGCACCGGTTCCAAGGTCACCCATGAAGTTGAAGTCGAATGGGGGAACTCAGCCACGAAATGATGATTGGCCTGCGCGACAACTACGAGCAGGTTCGCGCTGGCGTCGTCCGCACCGGTATGGACCAAACCGTTCTCAACCTAAAGGGAATCGCCGAGGGCGGCGGTGGCATGTTTGGATGGCTGAAAAAGATGTTCGGCGGCTAGCCAAAGCCACAACAGACAAGAAAAAGCCGGTGGAGAGTTTCTCCACCGGCTTTTTTAGTTCTCTTTAGAGGTTTTTCTTGAGAAGCTTTTCCCGAATTATTTCCCTTTGAAGGCGGGCATGACCTCTTTACCGAACCATTCTATCTGGTCCGTAATCACGCTCTGGGGTGTGCCCATGGGGTGGCTCATACCGATCCGCTCGAGCGCAGGATAAGCCTCTTCCACAGCCTTGAGCTGCTCAATAATCCGGTCCGGTGGGCCGGCCAAGAACGCCTGCTTCTTAACGGCTTCCTGGATTGTCGGCAGTCCACCGGTAGGTGCCCGACGAGGATCACCAATGATGTCAATTTGCTCATCGGTCATACCTCGACTCAAGCGCAGAGGACCAAACATTTTGAGGTTCTCTTCGAAGAAGCCTTGGGCCTCTTGCATGGCCTGCTCCACCGTGGGAGCCATGTGGAAGTGGAAGCCAACGCTCAGACCCTCGCCCAGCTGGGCGTCTTTCTTGCCGGCGCGGATCAAAGCGTCTCGGTAGCCGGTCATGATGTCGTCCATGACGCCGCCTTCAGCAACGCCGCCGCCAAGAACGCCCTTGATACCGTGCTTGACCATGAAGTCCAACGCCCTCTGCGTGCCACCTTGGATGGGCTGCCAGCACTCAACCGGCAGAGTGGCCGGGCGGGGCACCAGAGTCAGCTCCTTGAGCGTGTAGCCACGATAGGGCACCTCGGGCGGCAGGGTGTAGTACTTTCCTTGGTGGGAGAAGGATTCGTTGTTAAACGCCTTGAAGATGATGTCCACCGATTCTTCAAATTTCTCGCGGTTGGCATCCTGGTCGGTGATGTCGGAACCAAAGGTCTCAACCTCACGGGTGTGGTAGCCGCGTCCAACGCCGAAGGTCACCCGGCCTTTGGTCAAGATATCTGCAGTAGCGAAGTCCTCAGCCAGGCGGAGGGGGTGCCACATGGGGGCGATATTGAAACCGCAGCCGAACCTCAGGTTCTTGGTCAAGTGGGACAGATGGACGTTGAGCATAATCAGGTTGGGGATGCACTCGTAGCCCTCTGGCTGAAAGTGATGCTCCGCCATCCACATGGTGTCAAAACCGTTCTCGTCCAGGGCTTTGGCAATGGCCTCTGCTTTGCTGTAAACGGTCATCAGGTGTTCGTTATCAAACTTTCTGTCGTTGACCGCCGTGCCGGCGTAGCCAATGTCGGTCATGTCTACGTGACCGGCAAATAGGCTGTCGAATTTCGTAATCATCGTTAATTTCGCCTTTCCAGTTTCGATTTTGGCCCAGTCTGATTAGCAATAACAACGGGGCTATTTAATCGCCATTATAGATAACAGCCCAACCCTGTCAAGCGTGAAACGGGTGGCGATGCCTATTTAGACAAGAGGTAGACGAGAGTACGGGGCTAGTCTGGTATCCCCATTGAAACCGAAGTATAGGTGCCGTCTATGGCTTTGGTAACATGGCCTTGGCCGGTCATGTCTTCAGCCAACAACATATCGCCGGGGTTGAAGAGCATGGTGGTGCCGTCTTTCACGGAGACTTCCATTTGGCCGTCTAGGACAAACAGATACTGTCGGCGGGTTGGGTTATGCCAGTCACTAAAGCTGTTCACGGTGGAGGTCCGGATCACCAGGTCTTCGCCGGGCTTGGTGGGAATACGGTGAATCGCCTCTGCGGGGGCAGCCATCTCTTCCAAATGGGACTGGCCATCATCGCCAGTATAGATACGCACAAACATGCCAACTCCTAGTCCAATTAGTATCAGTGACCGGAGTATACACGTAGGCCATAACTT
>Ga0209403_10006659_pt1 | contig 11636 bp, 9 predicted proteins | sample ArcticOcean_MG_C_8_FD_187440 | JGI IMG/M metagenome (GOLD analysis project Ga0209403, IMG submission 187440) | Marine microbial communities from western Arctic Ocean - ArcticOcean_MG_CB11_86 (SPAdes) (version 2) | ecosystem: Environmental > Aquatic > Marine > Oceanic | place: Arctic Ocean... | reverse complement strand
TGACTTTAGGAGGGTTAGGTAATCCTAACAATTGTGCAGCATACGAAATAACCTCCTCTGGAGGTGCGGGACGGTCGTCACAGACATTATATATCGCTCCAGGGTTTGGCTTTAGAATTGAAGCGCTTAACGTTTGGGCTATATCTTCAACATGTATCCGACTAAACAATTGGTTTTTTTTTATTACTCTCCTAGCCGAACCTGACTTAACTTTTGAAAATGGTCCGCGACCAGGGCCATAAATACCAGCAAGTCTAAAAATATGAATAGGTAAATTATACAGATTAAATAACCTTAACCACTCTTTTTCAGCATCCACTCTATATTGACCTCTAAGCGTGCTTGGTATTAATTTTTCTTCTTCATCTACCCAGCCACCATCATGATTCCCATAAACACCCGTAGTCGATAGATAGCCAACCCAATTAAACTGTTTAATATTTTTTATTATTTTTTCTCTAAATTCTTTAAGCACTAAGTCTTCATACTTGTCTGGAGCAATAGATATTAATAAATGAGTTGCCCAATCCAAATCATCGGATAATGATTGATCTGACCAAAGTCGAACTAGTATCCCAGGTTTTTTAATCTTATTAAATTTCTCTTTACTCCGAGTCGTAGCTCTAATTTGCCACCCAAGTGGTAACAGAATATCAGCTAAAGCTTGAGCTGAATAACCATGTCCAAAGCTTAGTAGTCGCATTTAAGGATCCACATTAATATTTTTTAAAGCCCATTTTGCCGCATCTGAAACAGCATAATCTGTGTCATTTGTTAATTTAGAGGCATAATGTGCTAATTTTTTACTTCGGGAATTACCAATAGCGTACAATACGTTTCTAACAAACCTGTTTCGACCAATTCTCTTAACTGGTGAGCCACTAAACTTTTTTCTAAACTCACTGTCATTTAAAGAAGAAAGGTCTCCAAGATTAGGTGATCTAAGGTCTTCTCTTGCACTGTAACGAATCTCTGAACCAATTTTAGCAAATTTATTCCAAGGACATACTGCCAAACAATCATCACAACCATAAATATGATTTCCTAAATAACCTCTTAAATTAATATCCACAGGCCCTCTATGTTCAATAGTTAGATACGATATACACTTTGTGGCATCTAATTTATATGGTGCCGGAAAAGCATTAGTCGGGCAAATATCCAGACATGCTCTACAAGTTCCACAACTATCTAACTCGGGAGAGTCAGACTCTAACTCCATAGTCGTTAATATTGATCCTAAAAAAAACCAATTTCCTAAATCCCGAGACACTAAATTTGTATGCTTACCTTGCCAACCTATTCCCGCAGCCTGTGCTAACGGTTTTTCCATTAATGGGGCGGTATCAACAAAAACCTTTATTTGCTCTGATGGCTGTTGCTCAATCAACCAGCGGCCAACTTTCTTTAATCTCTTTTTTATAATATCATGGTAATCACGATTTTGTGCGTACACCGAAATCATTCCGTTTTCAGATGATTTCTGAAATGCCATAGGATCATACTTAGGAGTGTATAATTCTGCAAACATAATTATCGACTTAACCTCTGACCAAAGGTGTACGGGATTACTACGGCGCTCGAAAGTATCTTTCATCCACGACATTTGTCCATGAAAGTTATTCCCTAAAAATTCTTTTAACCTGCTTTCTGTTTCTGGAGTTGAATCTGGTTTACAAATTCCCACTTTTGAAAACCCCTCTAACAAAGCTTTTTTATATAGTTTCTGTTTTAGACTCAAAAATCTAAATCCGTATAGTGTGGTGGTGGCGGAAACCCTGAAACCTGGTCTGCTAGAATTGATCTGAACGCTGGTCTAGATTTTATTTTTGCATACCAATCTTTAACATTGCTGCTTCTATTCCAATCAACATCCGAAATATAATCAAGGCAGGAAAGATGCGCAGCCGCGGTAAAATCTGCAAGAGTTAGACAACTACCAGCAAGCCAAGATCTACTTTCTAAAAGTTTATCCATATAGTCTAAATGAACCTTTAAATTTTGAGCACCTTTTTTTATTTTTTGGCCGTCAGGTTGACCTAACCCCACTATTTTTTTTGTTAACCTCTCATAAAGAAGATTTACTGTTACATCATTATAGAACTTATCATCAAACCAGAAAACCAATCGTCTCACTTCTGCACGCTCTACAAAACCTCCTGGCATCAGCGGATATGTTGGTAGTGTCTCTTCTAAATACTCACAAATAGCCTGACTATCACTCAAAACAAATTCATTAGTTTTTAGAATTGGGACTTTCCCAGCTGGGTTGCGTTTTAAAAAATCAACTGATTTATCCCAATATCGCTCTTGGATAAGCTCTGTTTCAATTTTTTTCTCCGCCAAAACTAATCTTACTTTTCGGCAAAAAGGAGAGAGAACAAAGTGATAAAGGCGGTGCATAGTATTTCCAATTTTAGATTATAATACGTAATATGAACTTTCCTATAAATTGTATAGGTTCCAGTTAATATCTCTTTAAATTAATAATGTTCAAGTATCTAAAGTTACTCTTTATTTTTTAATGTAGCACCTCACACATTCTATTTTTCATTAAAAACCTTTCACAGTTTACCAAAAACTAGGGTAAAAAGATAAATGGCAAAACTTCTTTTCTAGTTATTATTCTACTCTAAATCCAAAAATATTATTAAATTATTAATTTTTTACCTAATATTAAACTTAAATATTCTAACTGTTTACAGTTTCGAAAAAACTGTAAGATTACTAAGGTTGAAGTTAAAACGTTGTTTTCAAAAAAAATCGATTTTGATATCTAATTGTAATTCTGTTCCATTCTGAAAATTTTCTCTTTTATTCTTAGTTTCATTTTTTTCATAAGAACAATATTTTTATCATCTGTTGTTAAATTTTCTTGTGCGCTTTTTATATTATCTTTCAATGTCAGGTGCTTACTTTTTAGTTTCTTTAAATAATTGCTCAATGACATGGTTTTTCTACTCCTATTTTTATAATATCTTGATTAAACACCAAAAAGTAAAAAAAACCTAAGGTTCTTTTATTGAATAGAGAGTACATTTTTCTTCTTACCACAATCTTCGCACTTATTATAAAAGTTCTCACAGTTTAACTCAAAGCTAATATAGTGACTAAAGTCTATAAATGTATTGACATACATCCATATAAATAAGATTTAAATAAGGAACAAATAGTGAACAAAAATATTTTCAATGAAATTTATAGAACTAAACATAACATCAAACTTTACTTTTCTAACTGGAGGTTCTCACCCAGAGGAATATGCTAATCGTGTAGCCTCAATCGGAATGGAGGCTTTTGCAATCACAGATGTTAACTCTGTTGCCGGCATTGTAAGAGCTCATAAAGAATGTGTTAAAATTGCGCTCGACAGAAAAGACTCTCAAACAAAAGACTATAAATGCTCCCCACGATTAATTCCCGCAACAAAACTAGTGCTCGATAATGGAGTGTGCTTAAATGCTCTAGCTCCAACAAGGTTAGCTTGGAGTGAGATGTCTCGTCTAATATCAAAAGGTCGTCTCTCTGCCCCGAAGGGTCAATGTAACATAAGTACAATGGACCTTCTAGAATTTGGATCCAACCTTATACTATTGATGCATCCATCCGAAGAAGCTCAAAAAAACGAAACGAGTCCAGATTACTGGTTAAATAGTTGTCAAAAAATAGTAAGTGCTTTTAGAAAGAGTTGTTTCTTTTTACTTAGTCCTTTTTATGACGGGCAAGATAACATAAGATTTAAACATCTATCTGAAATTTCTCAAAATTTACGTATTCCTACAATAGCATCGGCAGCTCCTTTAATGCATGCCGGAAATCGTAGAAAACTAACTGATATCTTAACATGCATAAGAAGTAACCTTCAGATTGAAAATTTAGGCTATTCAGCTCAGACAAATTCAGAAAAAAGACTACGAAATCACTCTGAAATGTTAACAATCTTTAAAGGGTTTGAAGAATCCGTATATCGTACAAATGAGGTTTCTGACTTATGTAATTTTTCTTTAGCAGACTTACGCCAGGACTATCCCTCCGAGGTTAATGCTGGAATGACTCCGCATCAAAGATTAAGAAACCTTTCTTACGAAGGCCTAAGCTGGCGTTATCCAGAAGGTGCCACAATAAAAGTTAGAAAAATGCTTGAACATGAGCTTACGCTTATAAATAAGCTCAAATATGAGTCTTATTTCCTAACAGTAAATGATATTGTCTACTTTGCTAGATCACAAAATATTCTATGCCAGGGTCGTGGTTCTGCTGCAAATTCAGTAGTTTGTTACTGCCTAGGAATAACCTCTGTTAGTCCGGAAATTGGTTCTATGGTGTTTGAACGTTTCGTTTCTGAAGCTCGAAATGAACCTCCAGATATTGATGTAGACTTTGAACACAGTCGACGGGAAGAGGTTATACAATACATATACAAAAAGTATGGAAGACATAGAGCAGGCCTCTGCGCTACAGTAATTCACTACAGAGGGAAGAGTGCCGTACGAGAAGTTGGAAAAGCTATGGGTCTTTCAGAAAGTACTATCACATCACTAAGCTCTCAAATATGGGGCTTTGGGTCCTCAAAAAATATCGATAATGATAAAATTAAAGAGCTTGGGCTTGACCCTTCTGACAGCCGACTTTCTCTTTCTTTAAAGTTAATAAATGAAATTCAAGGGTTTCCTAGACACTTATCACAACATGTTGGTGGCTTTATTATAACTGATAGTCGATTAGACGAATTGGTACCGATAGAAAACGCCACAATGGAAGGCAGAACTATTATTTGTTGGGACAAAGATGATATAGACACGCTTGGAATTCTTAAGGTGGATATTTTATCTCTTGGGATGTTAACATGTATACAAAAAGCTTTTAGCTTAATTAAAAAATATTATGGTCTCGAGTATACTCTCTCAACAATACCTCCAGAAGATCAATCCACTTATACAATGCTTAGCAAGGGAGATAGCTTAGGTGTGTTTCAAGTGGAGAGCCGTGCTCAAATGAATTTTCTTCCAAGAATGAAACCAAAGTGTTTTTATGACCTTGTCATTCAGGTTGCTATCGTTCGCCCCGGTCCTATCCAAGGAAAAATGGTTCATCCATTTTTAAGACGGCGCAACGGAGAGGAAAAAGTGGTTTTCCCATCCAATAAACTTGGTGAGATTTTAAAAAAGACACTTGGCGTCCCACTCTTTCAAGAACAAGCCATGCAAATTGCAATTATTGGTGCTGGCTTCACACCCGCAGAAGCAGACCAACTACGTCGTTCACTTGCTACATTTAAAAAAAATGGAGATATCAGTAGTTTTCGCAATAAATTCATAAAAGGCATGCTCTTGAATGGTTATGAAGAAGAGTTTTCATATCGTTGCTTTTCACAAATAGAAGGCTTTGGTAGTTACGGCTTCCCAGAAAGCCATGCTGCAAGCTTTGCCTTTCTTGTTTACGCATCCGCATGGATAAAATGTCATTACCCAGAAGTATTTTCCTGTGCCTTATTAAATTCTCAACCTATGGGTTTTTATGCACCAGCACAAATCGTTCGAGACGCAAAAGCCCATAACGTAACTGTTAGGCCTGTATCGATAAAACATAGTTACTGGGAAAATATTTTAGAGCCGGACGGTAGAGGTGAAATGGCATTGCGACTGGGGTTTTGCCAAATAAAATCTTTACAAAAAGATGAGATTGATTGGATTATAAGTGCTCGTGGAAATGGTTACTTAACCATAGAAGATGTTTGGCGTCGCGCCGGAACTCCTCCACACATATTAGCCACATTAGCAGAAGCAGATGCGTTTATTGATATGGGCATAGATCGCCGCAAAGCTTTATGGGATGCAAAGGCTATTACTAGTAGGAAGATATTACCACTTTTTGAAAAAAGCCTCGAGGGGGAAAACATAAAGGAGCTATCAAACTATATTCCAAAAAAAATGCACATAGGGGAACATATAGCCGAGGATTACGCGTCCATGCGTTTATCGTTGCATGGTCACCCACTTACCCTTTTAAGAAGTAAGCTAACTCCAAAATAAAAAAGAGAGTTTACCTTATATCAAAAAGTCTAATTAAAACTCGTACAAAGCTGTGTTAAAATTATCTTTAATAAGATATGCATGGCGGTAATAAAAACAGCTACATGTTTATTATCTATATAGAGGTAGGTTATGACTGTTAAAATAATTAACTCTTCTGACGTCGAATCCTTACTAGATTGGTCAGAGTTAGTAACAAACTTAATTGCTGGTCATGATCGTCCAAAAGCTCAAATTAGAGACGTAATTCTCTCTAGAAAAGAAGATACTCTGCTTTCAAGAACGGCCTGGATTGATGGCTTAGGTCAGCTCGTCAAAACTGCCACCATATTTCCTAAAAATAATGATACTAGCATATCTGCAATTAATGGTGCTGTTTCCTTATTCTCAGATCAAACTGGGGAATTAGAGGCATTTATTGACTTTCATCTTCTAACAAAATGGAAAACTGCCGCTGACTCTTTACTAGCCACCAAACACCTAGCTCGAAAGAACTCTCAAAAAATTCTTTTAGTTGGTTCAGGAAACATGAGTTCTGCAATGGTAGCTGCTTATAAAACTATTTTTCCAAATGCTAATTATTATGTTTGGAGCCGTTCATTAAAAAATGCTTCTCTTTTCTCCAAAAAGCATGCAGTTACTTTAGTCGAAAACCTAAAAAAAGGTGTAGAAGAAGCTGACATCATTTGCACAGCAACAATGTCAATTAAACCTTTAATTAAGGGTGATTGGCTTCAACCAGGGCAACATCTAGATTTAATTGGATCTTATCGCCCCGACATGCGGGAGATTGACGACATAGCAATAAAAAAAGGTAGTGTTTATGTGGATTCTTTTGATACTACTATTGAGCATATTGGAGAGTTAAAAATTCCACTACAGTCTGGAGTAATTAAAAGAGACGATATTTTAGCAGATTTCTACAATCTAAAAAAATTCGAAAGGAAGTCACAAAATGAGATAACCATCGCAAAAAACGGTGGTGGTGCACATTTAGATTTAATGACTAGTAAGTACATATTAAAAAAGTGGAAAACTATCCACAATTAAACCTTTAGGTTAGTATTTCTAAAATTATTATAAAAAGTACGTAAGTCACCTCAAAAAGACAATTAGTACATAATTATTTTAACGTACTGTGATTACTGTTAACTACTAATGAAGGATATAAAGGCTGCATGAGGTTAAAACTATGTCCATATTAAAGCAATATAATGAAGAAACTGCAGCAGGAACTTTATCTCTTGATAAAGCCCAAATCAAGACTGTTGAAATTTTAGACCAACTATCAAATTCTTTATCAAAAAGATTAAAAAATAAATATATACTTAACTTTAAAAAAAGTCATAAAATCACAAAAGGTATCTATCTTTGGGGTGGCGTCGGTTCAGGAAAATCCATGCTGATGGATAAATTTTTTGAAGCGAGTGTTTTAAAAAATAAAACTCGAGTTCACTTCCATAGCTTCATGCAACAGACCCATAAATCCCTTTATGATCTTAGAAAGGTTGGAACTAAGAACCCTATTGATAAAATTATAAAAGACATCACAAAAAAAACAGACTTACTTTGCTTTGATGAACTTCAAATAACTGACATTACTGATGCCATGCTTGTAGGCAGGCTTTTTGAAGGCCTAATGTCCTCCAGTGTGGCAATAGTAATAACCTCAAACAGAATTCCAGATAGTTTATATAAAGATGGCTTAAACCGTAACTTATTTTTACCTTTTATTTCTCTTATTAAAGACTCCCTTATAGTTCATAAGTTAGACACAAATACCGATTATCGCCAAATAAAGCTATCTACAGAGGTTCTTTACTATTCTCCAATAACTAAAGAATCACTGTCTAAGATTGACAAATTATGGAATGACATAACAAACGGTAAATCTGTCAAATTAAAAATTGAGGTAAATGATAGAGATTTTATATTTGATAAGTTTAAAAATGGTGCTGCTCGAGCTAGCTTCAATGATTTATGTGGCGTCCCATTGGGCCCCGCCGACTACCTCTGTTTTGCGGAAGTTTTAAACTTAATTATAATAGAAAATATCCCAATTTTATCTCCCTCAAAAGCAAATGAAGCTAAGCGCTTTATTACTCTTATAGACACTCTCTATGAAGCAAGAGTTCGGTTAATATGTTCAGCCGCTGATATTCCTAAAAACCTTTACCCAAAAGGAATGAATTCGTTTGAGTTTGAACGAACTGCGTCAAGACTTATCGAAATGCAATCAGACGAGTGGGTAGTACAGTAATTTAGTTTTTATTACTAGTTCAGGTATGAGATCTCAGTACAAACCCTGCCAGATAAAGTGAACCACATATAACTACTCTTGAGCTCTTAGAATATATCATAATTTTTTTCAAAGCATCCTCTAAGCTTTCCGCCTGTGAAGCTTTAATGCCAGCTTTAACAGCATAATCAGCCGTCTCTTTTGCTGTCAAAGTAGCTAACTCACCGGGCACAGCAACAGAAAAAAGTTCGTCCACTGAGCTCTTTAAATAAGCCATATAACCCAAAACATCTTTTGTATTTAGCATCCCACAAATTAAATATGTTGGCTTTGGCTCTAGAGACGCTAACACCTTTGCCAAAACCTCAGCAGCAGCAGGGTTATGTCCTCCATCAAGCCATAGCTCCGAGTCTATTAAAATATCAATAAATGGCCCAGACTTTAATCGTTGCATCCTAGCAGGCCAAACTACGTCAGTCATAGCTTGTCGAAAAGAGCTCTCAGATACACCCAAATGGCGAAGAGCAACTAGAGCTGCCCCAGCATTTTGAACTTGGTGAGAACCAATCAATGCGGGCAATGGTAAATTACAAACTCCTACGCTATCTTCAAAACTAAAGCTTGAGTCTTTCTCTAATACACTCCAATCTTCACCAAAGACCTTTAACGTAGCCTTGCAACGTTCCGCCTCAGTTTTTAGAACATCAAGAACTTTGTTATCTTGGCTGCTAACAACACAAAAACAGTCTGTTTTTAGAATGCCGGCTTTTTCAAATGCTATCTCTTGAAGAGTCTCCCCTAAGAAGATTTGGTGATCGAGTGAAATAGGAGTAATAATACAAACCTCTGGTGAATTAATTACGTTAGTAGCGTCAAACCTTCCACCAAGGCCAACCTCCAAGATACAAAAATCAGCCTTGGTTCTGCTGAATGCTAAAATAGCCGCTACCGTGGTCATTTCAAAATATGTTATTGGGGAGTTGGCATTTACCTGATAGCACTCTTCTAAAATTTGGGACAAACTATTATCAGTAATGCTCTTTCCTGCAACAGTAATGCGTTCGTGAAACCAAGCTAAGTGAGGAGATGTGTAGGAGTGAACCCGCTTCCCCTCTGCCTCCAACCCAGCCTTTATAATCGCCTGCGTCGATCCTTTACCATTTGTCCCCGCTATATGTATAACTGGAGGTAAATTTTTTTCAGGGTTACCTAATTTTTTTAAAAGACGTTCTACCCGATTGAGCTTTAGATCAATCACTTTCGGATGAAGCCTCATAATTCTTTCTAGAATTACATCGCTCGTTTTCTTACTCACTTAAATAAGCTCACAATTCATCATTCAACTGGTTGATCTTGTTTTTGTTGATCTATAGGGGCCGCTATATCTGCTTTTATTGCTCTAGGTTGCTTTGTAAGCATTCTTATAATACTTACTAACTCCTCTCTTATATTCTTTCTATGAACCACTCGATCAAGCATGCCATGATCGAGAAGATATTCAGCGCGCTGGAACCCCTCTGGAAGCTTTTCTCTAATAGTTTGCTCAATAACTCTCGGGCCTGCGAAACAAATTAAGGCATTTGGCTCTGCAATATGTACGTCTCCTAACATCGCATACGATGCTGTAACACCACCTGTAGTTGGGTGTGTCAAAACAACAATATAAGGGAGTCCAGCCTCCCTAAGCATCTCCACTGCTACAGTCGTCCTCGGCATTTGCATCAAGCTTAATATGCCTTCTTGCATTCTTGCCCCTCCAGCCGCTGAGAATAAAACAAGTGGCCTCTTCAGTTTGATTGCTCTTTTAGCTGCAACTATAATAGCGTTTCCGACATACATGCCCATTGATCCGCCCATAAAAGAAAAATCCTGACAAGCCCCAACAACTGGTGTACGCATTATCTCCCCTTCAGCTACTAACATTGCTTCCTTTTCACCTACAAGCTTAGTCGCAACCTTTAGTCTATCTGTATATTTTTTCTGATCCTTAAACTTTAATGGGTCAACTGTTGGCTCCGAAACTTCCACCTCAAAAAATAAACCGTCGTCAAAAAGAGCTTTAAACCTTTCTCTTGGCTTAAAAGACATATGATGTTCACAGTTAGGGCAAACATTTAAATTATCTGACAGCTCACGGTGAAAAAGCATTGTCCCGCACTCTCCACATTTCGACCATAGATTTTCCGGAACCTCCCGTCTAGAAAACAAAGAGTTTATTTTCGGCCGAACATAATTGGAGATCCAGTTCATAAAAGCCTCTTAATTGTTACGATAGTTCATTAGTACTCGTTTTAGAAAATTACAATCCACGAAAAGAACAGATTAACATAAATGTAATATACCAAGCTCTTATATCATTTTATTACTATAACCTCTACTCTACGGTTATCACTACGTCCTTTTGCATTTGAATTACTTGATCTTGGGGACAAGAATCCTATACCATGAAAGTCGAGCCGTTCTTCCTTAACATTAAATTTTGATATTAATTTTTTTTTAACTATCTCTGCTCGATCCTTGGAAAGTTCGATGTTCTTAGCTAAATCACCTTCTGCATCAGTATGCCCAACCAAAGCTATTTTTATGCCTTTGTTTTGCTTTAAGTATTTTGCTAAATCAACCAGTGAGAGATACTCACCTTCTATAAGTTCACTGGACCCTGCTTTAAAGATCACGTCAGATAATATAGCGGAACCATTTAAGTCTAACAGTTCCTTTATTGTTCCTCTAAAACTACTAGAGCTTCCCTCGACACTTTCAGAAACCTTATTCAAGGATTTTATTTTTAAGTTAGATACAACCTCATCACCAATAAAAAATAACTGAACAAATAACGATTCTCCACCCCTACTTACAATACAGCTAACAAACTCTCTCGGGGTTTTAGATAAAGAGCGCCCAGAAAAAAACTTAAAGCTGCCTAAATCAATATGCATTTCTGGATCTGGTAAAATAACTGTATTAAATCGGAAATCAAAACCGCCACAGGATTTAGAGTTACATTCATACAAAATTTCAAACCCAGATTTTTTTAATTGTTTCCTCAAATTTTCTGAAAGAGAATCAACTGTTTCTATAGTTTTAGTGATCTCCCATGCTTTTTTTAACATTGACCCTCTTACCTGAAGGCTTTCTATCACACCATTTTGGAATGGTCCCACAGGGAGATCATAACTGACGGAGAGCTGTTCTTCAGAAAACGTTTCTGTACTTACTCCTGAAAATGAAATTTCTACTTCTGCAAAAGCTTGTATGCCTGTAAAAAAAAATATTAGTGCTGCATAGTGAAGCCTATTCATCTATGTACCTTATGGTATTCATCGTTTGGACGCATATCTACTGCTGAAGCCATTCGGTTAGTCATA
>Ga0209403_10006658_pt1 | contig 11637 bp, 10 predicted proteins | sample ArcticOcean_MG_C_8_FD_187440 | JGI IMG/M metagenome (GOLD analysis project Ga0209403, IMG submission 187440) | Marine microbial communities from western Arctic Ocean - ArcticOcean_MG_CB11_86 (SPAdes) (version 2) | ecosystem: Environmental > Aquatic > Marine > Oceanic | place: Arctic Ocean... | reverse complement strand
GAAGCGTTGGGGCAACGTTGCTCGTTATGGTGAGGATATAATTCCTCAGAATATTCACGCGATGACGTTAGGCAGGGAATCGGCCGCAGAGAGCGGTTTCAGTCTTGGCGAACTGGCGGAGCCTATCGTCCCCGAATACGACCAAATATTCCTCAACGGTAACCAGGCCATCAGCCTAGGAGCCGCCCACGCAGGCGTGAACTTCTTCGCTGGCTACCCCATTTCGCCAGCGACGACGATCTTGCTGTGGATGGAGGCTAACCTCGTCGGAGAGGGCCAGTTCGCTTACCAGGTCAGCTCTGAAATCGAAGCAATCACCGCCCTGATTGGGGCGAGTTATGGCGGCGCCAAGGCCATGACCTCGACGGCGGGTCCTGGGCTATCACTTATGAGTGAAGGGCTCGGACTAGCCTGGATGGCGGAGATTCCCCTGGTTGTGGTTGATGTGCAGCGAGGCGGTCCGGCGACAGGACTGCCGACCAAGACCGAGCAGTCTGATCTCCTGGCCGCACTGAAGCCGTCCCATGGCGACCTCTCAGTCCCTGTAATCGCGCCTGGTACGGTTGAGGAATGTTTCTACGGCGCAGTAGCCGCAGTCAACTGGGCTGAGCGCTATCAGGGTCCTGTTATTTTGCTAAGTGAGCACGTGCTGTCGGAGCGAGAGCAGAACATTCGAAAGCCCGACCTGGACAACGTTAAGGTCGAGAACCGATTAGTGTACACAGGCGACAACGGCTACCAGCGCTATGAAGGCGGCGAGCTATCGGCAATGCCGATCCCCGGAAATCCTGGCAGCTATGTGGCGAACGCCAGCGAGCACGACCCCCTTGGCGATACGACCCACCTCGGTTCTCGCCACGTAGAGATGACCGACAGGCGATTTTCCAAGCTGAATCTTCTTTTGGATGGTACATACGAGTCCGAGAACACGGATGCCCGGATTGCTCTGATGCCCTGGGGAGGCTCGAAGGGGCCTAGCCTCGAGGCCTATGAGAAACTCGTGGATGCAGGTATGGACATCGCGTGGTACTACACCATGTACCTGAACCCACTTCCCCCGAAACTGTTGGAGGAGCTCAAGGAGAAAGATCTGGTTCTTGTCCCTGAGCTCAACTATCTCGGACAGCTATCGTCCGTGCTTCGAGCGGAGGGCGTGAAGGCCGAATCGATTACCCAGTACACAGGTTTGCCCCTGGGCATCAGTGATATTGTTAAGCGGGTGACGAAGCGGGTGGCGACCCCTAAGCAGGAGGGAATGAAAGCATGACGCAGAAAAACCCAGAGTACGACTTCAAGTGGTGCCCGGGCTGCGGCGACTTCGGTGTCAGACGAGCCCTCGAACGCGCCATCGAGCGACGGGTCATTGATACAGAGGAGCCGGTCGAGAGCAACGTCGTGGTAGCTGGTATAGGGTGCTCTGGCAACATGGTGCACCTCCTGGAGGGACCGCAACCCTACGGAGTACACGGTCTCCATGGTCGGACACTGCCCATTGCCATGGGCGTCAAGATGGGCAGGCCTGATCTTAATGTGGTGGTTGTGGCCGGCGACGGCGACTTCCTTAGCATTGGCATGGAGCACATCGGCCCTCAGGCACAGCGGAATCTGAACATATGTGTAGTGGTGATGGACAACGCCGTTTACGGGCTAACCAAGGGGCAGAGCTCGCCAACATCGGAAATTGGCATGGTGACCAGTTCGACTCCCTATGGCAAGACCGAAGATGGCCTCAACGCCCTGAAACTCTACCTGACTCTAGGGGTGTCCTTCGTGGCGTCGGCGATGTCCAGTAAGATCAACGATCTTGCAGACATGATGCGCCAGGGCATGGATCACCCAGGATTCTCTATCGTCCACGTGCAGTCTCCTTGCACGGTGTATAACGATACCTACGAAGAGTTGAAAGGCAGCAAACGCAAGGGCATCGAGCCCAAGGCGTGGCCCATTGAAGAAGGCCATGACCCCGCGGACATGTTGGCAGCGCAGGGAATCGTGGACAAGGGCGGCGTGCCATTGGGGATTATTTACCAGGACGAGGGTCGCGCGCCATTCGAAGAGCGAATACGTGACCTGCACGGTCGGGCCAAGCCCAAGACAGTCCAGGCGATGGTGGACTCCTTCGCACTGTAAATAGCAAATTCGCGATTCGCGAGGGGTTGCAGGCAAGCTTGCACCCCACTTTCGCAAGATCGTATCTAAAGGGAGGAGCTTCCAACGAGGGTCCTCCCTTTTTCATTTCGTGATCTCCGCGATACTCGTTTTCCACAACACTCTAGGCACCACTATCAGGACGTGGACTATGTATTGCCTGTCGACATCGCTCCCGATCGACGGAACATCACAACGCTGGTCGCCACTAACCACACCCAGTCCACGTCGGAAAGGCCCCGAACCGGACAGTGGCTATGCCTACTGCAAGGAATAGTGCGCTCTAGTCGTAACCGCCGAACTCCAGGCTGACTCGTAGAGGGCTCGCACGTTCTCGGGCGGAACTTCCTCGCGGATGGTGTGGCATGACGTGATTACGTAGCCACCGCCTCGCCCAAGCGTCGCCATCTTGGTCTTGACGTCGTCTCGCACCTCTTCTGGCGTGCCGAAGGGCAACGTCTGCTGAGTGTCCACTGCGCCCCAAAAGCCTAGCCTGTCGCCAAACTCCGCCTTCAGGGTCGGTGCGTCCATCTTCCACGCGGTGGTTTGGACCGGGTTCATGACCTCGACCCCTATGTCGATGAGGTCTGGGATCAGGTCGAATATAGCGCCGTCGCTGTGTATGACGACCTTGGCGTCGGTATTGTCATGGATGGCCTCCACGCACCTTGCCAGATATGGCTTGATCTGTCTCTGGAACATTGCCGTGCTGACGTAGGCGCGGTCCTGGAAGCCAAGGTCGTCGGAGAAGCTGACGACGTCAACATATTGTCCGGCCTCTTTCAGCATCGTGGTCGTGGATCTGACGATGACGTCGGTCACCCGCTCCAGCAGGGTTTCGGCGAGGACAGGTTGCAAGACCAGGTCTTCCATGAACTCGGCAAAGCCACGAAGCCTCTGGCACGGAGCCACGGATGAGTGTCCAACGGACAGCACGACTGCGTAATCGGTCTCCTCGTACAACTTTCGGGCTCGTTCCTTGAGCCCTGAGGACCGGTGGTCAGCCTCCGGGTCGGGCCACGGATAGCGGTCCACGTCGCGGACGGTCGCCCCTGGGGTCTGGAACGGGCCCTCTTTGTACATGTAAGGGCTGTCTTCGTTGACGGCCCTTTTTCAAATCACACCCCAATCGTCGCGGTAGGTATACGGGTCGAGCTGTTCGTGGACCAGTGCCTGGGAGTCGATGGGCGCGTCGGGGTGCACTGCCCTGGTATCGACGCCGAACATGTCGAGAATTTTGGGTGACGGAGTGACCTCTTTAGATGGCTCGTTGGGATCGTTGAGGTCTGGCCGGTCCAGCTCCTCTGTCATTGCCAGGTGCGCGACGAGCCTCTTGTAGGCGTTGCTGTCGATGGTGCTGGCTATGCAGCCGAAGTCGATGGGCACGCGGTCAGGCTCCTCGTGATTTAGGGCCGTTCTTACTCTCTCGCCGGGTGTCATGGATGCCATTAGATGGACCCTTTCTGGCCTGCAGTGCCGATTCCTAGATCTGCCTTTATCATCTTGATCGCCGATCCTGCGTCGGGAGCGTATCCATCGGCTCCGATTTCGGCTGCGAACGCGGTCGTTACCGGAGCGCCTCCGACATATATCTTGACTCGATCTCGAATCTTGAGCTCCTTTGCACGATCGATGGTGAGCTTCATGTTCTTGATGGTGGTGGTGAGGAGCGCGGAGAGACAAAGCACCTGGGCCTGCTGCTCCTCAACGACCTCAAGGAAACGGTCCGGGGTAATGTACGGTCCCAGGTGAATGACCTCGAATCCAGCGCCTTCGAGCATCATCCCTACGAGGTTGACGCCGATGTCGTGGAGGTCTCCCTGGACGGTGCCGCAGACGGCGCGAAGTCTGCCGGACTCCTCAGAGGCGGCGATGAGGAGTTTTATGAGCACCATCGCCGCTTTCATGGCGCGAGCTGCTACCAGCATCTCGGGCATGAAGTACTCGCGGCTCTGGAACTTTTCGCCTACGACATCCATCCCAGGTATCAGCCCCTGGTTGACGATGGTCATGGGGTCCACGCCCTCGTCCAGGGCCTGTTGGGTCCAATCGACGGCGGAGTCGGCGTCACCAACAACAATGTAGCTGCTGAGCTGTTCGAGGTCCATCGGTATCCCCCTGCATTCGGGCGTGTGGCGACCATTCGCCGGCCCGGGGGGTTGCGTTGGCCGAAGCGGGTCCGACCTTGCAGGGTTATTCGAAATGTCAATCCCACTCCTTTGGCGAAGTCAACCCGGAAGTGGCAAGTCGCGACCGATTGACGCTACGTCATGGCGGTGCTAATTTGGAATTAGTCTGTGGGGTTATGGAGGAACCATGAGCGCCGAAGTGCTGGAGATGGCAGATATCTCAGTGGATCTGGCTGAGTCTGACGTGTGGTCATGCCTGGGGTCGCCAGGACGGGTGGTGCCAGGTCTCGCCGGTGAGGTTTCTCGTAGCATCGCCCTTTCGGAGGAGCTATGTGTGCCCCGAGGGCTGTACGCCAGGCTAGAGGTTGCCGAGATCGCTCGCAAGAGCGTGTCGCTGGCGGGCGGTCCGACTCTTGAGGGTGCCTTCATATCTCACCTTTTCGAGGGCGCCAGTGAGCCAGTATTCCTGGTCGTCACAGTCGGCGAAGCTCTGGAAACGAAGGTGTCTGATCTGTTCGCTGCTGGCGAAAGCGTGGACGCTGTTGTCCTGGACGCGGTGGGTTCGGGCTCGATCATGGGGGCGTTCAGCCATGCGCTAACCCGGGTGTGGCAGGAGACGACGGATCGTGGCTGGGTCACCGGGACGTGCCTGAGGCCTGGTCAGAGCTACTGGGATATCACCGGACAGCAGGATGTATTTCATGTGGTTCCCGGAGAGCAAATAGGGGTGTCGCTGCTGGATTCGTCGTTTATGCGACCCCAAAAGTCCCAGTCAGCGGTGGTGCCTATCGGTCCTGAGATGAAGGTGCACGGTGACCCGAAGGAGTCCTACTGCCGCTACTGTCAGGCGACCCGCTGTCCTATGCGACAGGAGCCCCAAGTTTCATTGGCGGGATAGTTCCGCTGGCTGTCAGTGGTGGTGACCTATATCCTCGCCGACCGTGTTCAGCGCTGCCATGATCTCTTCGCGTGCAGACGGGTCGTGCTCGGCACATGCTCGCAGCAGACCAAAAGAACCAGCCAGCATCATCGAGCCATGGGGCGTGGCGAAGTAGGGATTAAGGCGTGAGCCCTGCAGCATCCCTCGCATCGGGCCGATGACACTGAGAAACCCGAGCCTTTCCCCTCCCTTGACGACCACTGCGCCGTGGCCCTGTGCCTTCCAGATGGCCTCCCCGTCGAGATTCCCCGATACCAACTCTTCCAGGTGCTGCTCCAGTCGCTCGGGCGTGACGACGTGTGTATGGTGTTCCAGCACGCCGAGGATAGCGGACCCGTGCAGGTGATATGCGAGAGCGTGCTCGTTCCCCAGGTTGGTGACGACCGCACAGGTCTCCGCCGAGACGGCGGGATCTTCCAGGGAGCCGAGAACGGCGGCCTGAGCTGTGTCCATGAGCAGCAGCGGACTCTGCCTACCTACGGTATCGGCTACAGCGGCCATGCGGGTCAGGTAGGCGGGTACATCCTCGGCCATGTATGCAAAGGACAGCAGTTCACGGCGTTGAGAAAGAATCTGGTCGCGCAGGTGGTCAAATCGGAACCTGCGGTCACTGTATCCCGGCGGTGCATCGCCGTGGTCGAAGACTGCGACGGCGACAGCATCCCACTCAGGAACAACGTCGAAGGCCTTGAGTGCGCGACGGACCATGTCCGTGTCTACGTCCTGTAACTTTACGACATCCGCATCCAACGCGGCGGCCTCGTCGTCGGATACGATGGTGATTCCCATACGGCGTACCATCTCCGGGTCGTCGTCGAATGTGACCGAGGCAGACGGAGTCGCGTAGGCGGCGAGACCCGTCGCCAGGTGCTGCTCAACCGCGCCGGTGACGGGCCCTCCGCCCATGTTAACGCCGGTGAGCACCAGGTTGCGAGAACGTTTGGTGGCTTCGTGAACCCTGCCCGCCGCGATAACCGTGGGCGCGGGGACGACGAGCTGCACGGAGTTCTCGACAGCCCGTGTCGAGTCGAACAGCAGGATATCTTGTGTGCCGGTGCCAACATCTATGGCAAGAATTCGCATTGGCTTCTCTCTCGGTATTGAGGCTCGCTGCTAAGGCGTTGGCTGCGTGTCTCTTTTGAAATATAGCAGTGCGCCGCCTACCAGTGCCAGAAGGCCCGACAGGTAGAAGACGGAGTCTATGCCGATGGCGCCGGCCACTACACCCCCCACGACGGGCCCGGCGAACATGCCGATTGCATATACCGCCTGGTACACGCCCATGGCGGTGACCCTGTTTTCCGGCGCAACAGTACGTATGCTCATCGCCATCAGAGCGGTATTGGACAGGCCCCGACCTACTCCGGCGGCCAGTTGCAGCGCGACCAGCACACCCAGGGTCGTAGCCAGGGGTGTAACTAGCAGCGTGCCGCCCATGATCGCCACCCCGAGGGTGACGGTGAATAAGAAGCCGCTTCGCTCTACCAGGTAGACGGTTACCAGCGTAGCGACGGTGGCCGCTCCCAGGTACGATCCAGTGATCAGTCCCAGGTCTGAAGGTCCGGCCCCAATGCGGGCGGCGTAGACCAACGTGAAGCTGAAGATCGAAGCAAAGCCCGCAAACTGGAGGAGCATGCTGGCAAAAGATGTTCGCAGCAGGTCGGGTTGGAGGGCGACCGCACGGAAGCTCGCCAGCGACCTGGTTTTACGGACCATCCTCTGTTCTCTTACTGGGAACAGGAAGCCCACGCCGATTAGGCCCAGAACCGCAGCAAATGCAAAAACCACCTCTGCATTCCACTGATCCGCCAGCAGCCCGCCCACGGATGTGGCCGCCACCATCGCCCCGTTGTTTACGAAGCTGATGATACCGATGCCGCGGGCGGTCCGCTCTGCGGTGAAGTACGAAGCGAAGAACACGCTGGAGACCACCCAGGTGGCGGCGGCGATCCCTGTGACCGCCCTCCCCGCGAACAAGGACCATGGATCTGGAGCCACTGCCATGATGCCTGCGCCAGCGGAGGCGAAAAGCAGGCCACCGACCACGAAGGGCTTGCGCCGTCCCACATGGTCCGCCCAGGCACCCACCGGCATGCGCAGCAGGAGTTGTGCAATGGCATACGAGGAGATGACCGCGCCAACCATTACCAGGCTGGAACCCATGGATTCGGCGTGAGCCGGTAGGATTGGTACGTACAGGTAGAGGGCTGTCCAGAAGAGAAACGTCGCGGTGCCGAAAAGGATCAGGTCCGCAGGGCTATGAGATGGGTCAGCCGGGGGAGCGTCCTCTTCGGTTCCTGGCGACATGCGCCTATGATACACCGGCCTACATACTGCGTGTACCGTTGACCATTTGTCGTGTCGGTGCTAGCCTTCGGGCGCTATTCGATGGGCTCACTGTGAACGGCAGGATGGGGCCGGGGCATAGAGGTAGACCAGACTGTAGGATTCGACTTCGAAGACAATAGGAGGCATGAAATGGCTCAGGTCGTCAGGACCATGGAAAATCCCAGCAGCGTCGCGCAGCCACTCGGGCGGTACTCGCAGCTAGCGCGCGTAAAGTCGCAAGAGACGCTGTACCTGGCAGGGCAGGTCGCGGTGGACGCTGATGGCAATCTGGTGGGAGTCGGTGACGTCGTCGCACAGGTGAGGCAGGTGTACGAGAACATCGGCAATATTTTGGAGAGCGCCGGCGCGACGTTCCGCAACGTAGTCCAGTTTACGACTTACCTATCGGGTCGCGATCTGATCGGGCCCTTCATGGCGGAGAGAAATAGGATCGTTGACGATCTATATCCCGACGGCGACTTCCCGCCCAGCACACTGCTGATCATTGATAGCCTGATGGACGAGGAGATGCTACTAGAGGTCACAACAGTGGCGGCGATTTAAGATTAGGACAAGGACCACGACTTAGACCGGCAATAACGCAGGCCCCGGAGGAACACGATGGCGAACAAGATCCCCACAGGCATGGCACAGACGGTGCTGGGCCCCATATCCCCTGACAAGTTGGGACTGACGGACCCGCATGAGCATCTGCTGCTGGACTTTAGCTTCGCCTTCAAACCGCCGCCAGAGGCCACCGAGTACCAAAAGGCATTTGAACCCGTCACCAAGAAAAACATTGGTTGGGTTGTGTACGATCCCTTTAGGAGCCTGGATAACCTTGTCACGTTGGACGAGGAGATCTCCATCTCGGAGGCCTCCCTGTTCTTCAGGGCAGGCGGCCAGACGATGATCGACACCACATCCAACGGCATCAATCGCGACCCGCTGGCGCTGGCCCGTATCTCCCGAGCGACTGGGATCAACGTCATCATGGGTTCTGGATACTACATAGGGCTACTCCACCCAGACGGCATGGACGACAAAACTGAGGAGGAAATCACCGAGGAGATAGTCCGCGATTTCACTGAGGGCGTTGGAGACACTGGGGTACGTTCTGGCATCATCGGCGAATTGGGGTGTTCATGGCCCCTCACACCGAACGAGCGCAAGGTGCTTCGCGCCGGAGCGAAGGCTCAGCTGCAGCTGGGCGCAACAATCACGATTCACCCGGGACGCGACAAGACCGCGCCCTTTGAGGTCCTAGACATCCTCGAAGAGGCGGGCGCAGACCCGAGCAGGGTCATTATGGACCACATGGACAGGACGCTCCATGGAATCGACGATCTGCTTGCTCTGGCGAAGCGAGGGTGTTACCTCGAGTGGGATTTCTTCGGCTGGGAGAACTCGGAGTTCTCGATGTCAGATATGGATATGCTCAACGACGCCCAACGATTGGGCTACGTCAAGCGAATGGTGGATGAGGGCTACGGCGAGCGGGTGCTGATGGCCCAGGACATGTTCGGCAAACACAGGCAAGTCAGGTTTGGTGGGCAGGGCTTCAAGCACCTCCCGGAGAACATCGTCCCCAGAATGCCTGACTACGGTTTTTCGAGGGACGACATCGAGATGATTACCGAGCGCAACCCAGCGAGAGTAGCCACCCTCGGATAAGGACAACAACTATGAGAACACCCCTGTCTCAGAGCAGCGGACCAATTGACATAGGCTCCAGACTGGAGTTGTTTGTCGACGATTACCTGATCGACCGCCTCCACGAGGTTGCTCAGGTTCTTCATCGACCCACGCCTCAGAACGTGGCCTTGAGTCTTGACGAGCCGTGGGAAGGCAACTCAAGTGCCGCCTTCACCATATTTCAAGACGGCGATATCTACCGGATGTACTATCGCGGCTTGGACATCGATTGGACCAAGAAGGACATGAACAAGCACCGGGAAGTAATCTGCTACGCCGAGAGCACGGACGGGATTAATTTTGAAAAGCCCTCACTGGGTCTGGTTGAGTTTGAGGGTTCCAAAAACAACAACATCATCCTCGACGGTCCAAGAACACGCTGCTTTTCGCCCTTCCGAGACGGCAATCCAAATGCAGAATCCGACGCTATTTATAAGGCCGTCGCCTTCGAGAAGATGAGGGGCGGTCTCTATGCCTACAAGTCGGCCGACGGAATCCACTGGTCCATGATGGCCGAGGAACCCGTGATTACTGACGGGGCGTTCGACTCGATCAATTTGGCCTTCTGGGACTCAGTACGCGGTGAGTATCGCGAGTACCATCGTGATACCCGACCTGGCAAAGACAGCAGAGGGAACGCCAACGGTCGAGACATCAAGACATCAGCCACAAAGGACTTCTTGAATTGGCCTGAGCCGGCCTGGCTGAACTATTCACCCGGACGAGTCAGCGAGCTATACACCAACGGCGTACTCCCCTACTTCCGCGCTCCACACATCTTTTTTGGCTTCCCGACCCGGTATGTCGACAGGGGCTGGACCGAGTCGACCCTGGCGCTACCGCAACTCGAATACCGCCGAGTCCGAGCATCCCGGACTGAGCGTATCGGGACCGCTGTCACCGACGGCATGTTCATGACTAGCCGCGACGGGTTGGATTTCAATATCTGGCCCGAATCCTTTATCAGACCTGGCCTCAGGCTGAGCGGAGGGTGGTTCTACGGGGACAACTATCAGGCGTGGGGTCTAGTGGAAACGCAATCGCACATTGAAGGCGCAGAGCGCGAGCTGTCCATCTACTCTCAGGATGCGGCCGGAGAGGCCGAATCCGGAGTAAGGCTCAGACGCTCCACAATGCGGGTAGACGGATTCGTGTCACTCCAGGCCAAATTGAGTGGAGGGGAGTTCCTGACTAAGCCCCTGGTTTTTCAGGGCAAAGAGCTTGCTATGAACCTTTCGACCGGTGGGGCTGGAGATATTCGAGTCGAGGTGCAGGACGCTGGTGGCACGGTTGTTCCGGGGTACTCGATGGAAGACTGTCACGAGGTATGGGGAGACGACCTGGCACGAATTGTGAAATGGGAAGGCGGTTCTGATGTGTCGGGGCTAGCCGGACATCCTGTAAGACTTAGATTTCAGCTTGCTGACGCCGATCTATACTCCATTCAGTTTCGCTAGGCGGAGCTTGGTCGTACCTACAAGTGTCAACGAAATCGATTCGCCCCCGACGTGGATTCCAATATGCATCCAAAATTGCTCCGATTTACCCGTTGACGGCGGGGTCCGCCATCGCTAAACTCCCTACCACTATGAGAGATCTTTTGAAAATACAAGGAGACGTTACATGACCGACGTGCGCCAGGAAAAACTCGTCGGGGCGATAATATCGCTTCCCACGTTCAAGGACGAGAATCACAACCTGCTGCTGGACAAGCAGCGCAAGCATATCCGCTGGCTACTGAGTCAGGGAGTCGCCGAGGGCAACGCGGTGCTGCTGATCGCAGGGGGTTATGGCGAAGGTTACTTCATGGAGGACGACGAGCTATACGCCCTCATGGAGGTGTTGGTGGAAGAAGCAGCGGGCAAGGTGCCAACGATGGTCGGCATATTTGACCTGAGCACCAGGGCGGCTGCCAGAAGGGCGCGTCGTGCCGCCGACACCGGCATCGACTTCCTGGAACTGGGTATGCCCCACTACTCCAGTCCGTCTGAGGACGACATTTTCATGCACCACCAGCACATCAACGATGCTGCTGATGTTGCCATCATGACCTACAACAACTTCTGGGTGATGCCCGACGGGTTCGAGTTGACTCGGAGCCTGTTCGAGAGGTTTTCCGAGTTGGAGCACGTTGTGGGCTTCAAGTGGAGCTCGGCCACCGTCGCTCACTATGTGGGTATCCTGAAGCTATTCGCCAACCAGTACAACTTTATCGACAATGGGACGAACTCGATGGGCGCACGCCTGGGTATGAAGGGCTTCGTGGACTTCCACGGCAACGTGGCCCCAAGGCTGACCGCCCACAAGTGGGAGCTGTTCAGCGAGGGCCGGTACGACGAGTTGGACGCGCTACTTGCAAAGCTGCACTTCGATCCCGACAACGAGCTGAACACGGCC
>Ga0209403_10006656_pt1 | contig 11638 bp, 10 predicted proteins | sample ArcticOcean_MG_C_8_FD_187440 | JGI IMG/M metagenome (GOLD analysis project Ga0209403, IMG submission 187440) | Marine microbial communities from western Arctic Ocean - ArcticOcean_MG_CB11_86 (SPAdes) (version 2) | ecosystem: Environmental > Aquatic > Marine > Oceanic | place: Arctic Ocean... | reverse complement strand
AAATAAAAAAGCTGTATTTTAAAAATATGTCTGGCAAATCATTAAATGAAATAAGAAATACCTTTTTAAAGTATTTTGAAAAAAACGATCATAAGATTGTTGAATCTAGTAATTTAGTTCCAAATAACGATCCTACCTTAATGTTTGCAAATTCTGGAATGGTTCAGTTTAAAAATCTTTTTACAGGTTTAGAAAAAAGAGATTACAAAAGAGCCACTACTTCACAAAAATGTGTAAGAGCGGGAGGTAAACATAATGATTTAGAAAACGTAGGTTATACCCCAAGACATCATACATTCTTTGAAATGTTAGGAAACTTTTCATTTGGTGATTATTTTAAAGAACAAGCAATTACATTTGCTTGGGATTTAATTACAAAGGAATTTGGTATTAACAAAGACAGGCTTTATGTAACAGTTTTTAGAGATGATGATGATGCATTTAATTTATGGAAAAAAGTAGCTGGTTTAAGTGATGATAAAGTAATTAGAATAGCAACTTCAGACAATTTTTGGTCTATGGGAGAAACTGGCCCATGTGGTCCTTGTTCCGAGATTTTTTTTGATCATGGTGACCACTTAAAAGGAGGATTGCCAGGCACAAAAGATCAGGATGGAGATCGATTTATAGAAATTTGGAACTTAGTTTTTATGCAATTCGAGCAAGTTGCTAAAGATAAAAGAATTGATTTACCAAAACCATCTGTAGACACAGGGATGGGTTTAGAAAGAATAGCTGCTTTACTACAAGGAAGTCATGATAATTATGAAACTGATCATTTCAAAAAATTAATTCAATCTACATCAAATGCACTTAAAAAAAAACCTGAAGCTTCAAATATTTCAAGCTTCAGAGTAATAGCAGACCACCTAAGAACTAGTTCATTTTTAATTGCCGAAGGAGTTTTACCTTCCAATGAAGGTAGAGGTTATGTGCTTAGACGAATTATGAGAAGAGGAATGAGACATTCTCATTTACTGGGAGCAAAAGAACCAATCTTTTTTAATATATTTAAAACTCTTCAAGAAGAAATGTCAGATAGTTATCCTGAGCTTGATAGAGCACAATCCTTAATAAAGGAAACTTTAAGAATGGAAGAAGAAAAATTTTTAGTTCTTCTAGATCGAGGAATAAAAATTTTAAATGATGAGGTTTCAAAAATAGATAAAATTTTACCAGGCGAAGTTGCTTTTAAACTGTATGACACTTATGGATTCCCATTAGATTTAACTGAAGACATACTTAAAAATAAATCAATGAAGGTTAACCATAAAAAATTTCAATCCTTAATGAAACAAAGTAAGGAGCTCGCTAAAAAAAATTGGAAAGGTTCTGGTGATAGCGCAGTTGATGAAATTTGGTTTGAGATTAAAGATCGTTTAGGAGCTACAGATTTTTTGGGATATGAAACAAATAAAGCTGAAGGCGTAGTTATTTCATTATTAAAAAATAACAAAGAAGTTAAAACTTTAAATGAAAAAGATGAAGGAATAATAATTACAAACCAAACACCTTTTTATGGTGAGGCAGGAGGTCAAGTAGGAGACATTGGTGAAATAATATCAGGAAATTTTAAATTTGAAGTAACGGATGTTCAAAAAAAATTAGGAGATTTATTTATTCATTATGGAAAAGTTAAATCTGGTTCGTTAAAAATTAATGACCCTGTTGAGTTACAAATAGACACTGAAAGAAGAGATAATATTAGAGCATATCATTCAGCAACTCATTTGTTACACGAGTCTCTTCGAAGAGTATTAGGTAAACATGTTACTCAAAAAGGTTCTTTGGTTGAAGCTGATAGGTTAAGATTTGATTTTAGTCACATGAAACCAATTTCATCTCATGAAATTGGAAAAGTAGAAAAATATGTAAATTCAATGATTAAAAAAAAAACTGATGTAAAAACTAGAATTATGACACCAAAAGAAGCAGTAGATAATGGTGCTTTAGCTTTATTTGGTGAAAAATATGGAGATGAAGTTAGAGTTTTGTCAATGGGAGATGATAATAATAGCCATTTTTCAACTGAATTGTGTGGCGGTACACATGTTGAAAATACGGGTGATATTGGAAATTTTAAAATAATAAATCAATCATCAATTGCGGCGGGCGTCAGAAGAGTAGAGGCATTAAGGGACAAACAACTGCAAAATTACTTAAAGAATAAAGATAAAAAATCTGGTGAGGCAAAAGAAAAAAATGAGTTAGCAATAAATGAATTAGTAGAAAAAATTAAATTGCTAAAAGGAAAACCTTATTTAAATCAGGAAAAAAATCAAATTGATATAATCAAAGATTTAAATAAACAATATGAAAAACTTTTGGTAACTTCCATTTTAGATGATAAAGAAAAAAATATAATTAAAGATATTTTGGTAAATAAAACCAAAGTAAGGTTTCAAAAAGTTCATGAACTTCCTTTTAAAGACTTGAGATCTTTGGTAGATAAAGGAAAAAAAGAGTTAAGCAATGGAGTAATAATTGTTTATGCAATTAAAGATGATAAAATTGGTTTAGCCGTAGGTATAACACAAGAACTTTCCAAAAAAATAAATGCTGTTGAGCTTGTTAAAGTTGGTTCAGAAATTATTGGTGGAAAAGGTGGCGGAGGTAGAGCTGATTTTGCCCAAGCTGGAGGATCTTTAATTGAAAAAATCGATGAGTCTTTTGAAAAAATTAAAAATTTAATTAATTAAGATTTTTTTTAAGTCGTCCATCTAATTCATCTAAAAATTGATTAGTTGTCATATATTTGCTGGAAGGGCCAATTAAAATAGCAAGGTCTTTTGTCATAGATCCACTTTCAACTGTATCAATACATATCTTCTCTAGTGTCAATGAAAAATCAATTAGTTCTTGATTATTATCTAACTTGCCTCTATGAGCCAGTCCTCTTGTCCAAGCAAAAATTGAAGCAATAGGGTTTGTTGAAGTTTCTTTTCCTTGCTGATGCAATCTATAATGTCTTGTTACTGTTCCATGAGCAGCCTCTGATTCCATGGTTCTTCCATCTGGAGCAAGAAGAACACTAGTCATTAAACCTAGAGAACCATAACCTTGAGCAATCGTATCAGATTGAACATCTCCATCATAATTTTTACAAGCCCAAATATACTTACCGCTCCATTTCATAGCGCAAGCAACCATGTCATCAATTAACTTATGTTCGTATGTGATTTTATTTTTTTTAAATTTTGATTTAAATTCTTTTTCAAAAACAGAATCAAAAATATCTTTAAACCTTCCGTCATAAATTTTTAGTATTGTATTTTTAGTTGAAAAATAAACAGGCCATTTTTTTATTAATCCATAGTTAAAACAGGATCTTGCAAAATCTTCGATAGATTTATCCAAGTTGTACATTGACAAAGCAATACCTGGTCCAGGAAAATTAAATACTTCATATTTTTTTTCATCACTTCCATCTTCTGCTGTCCATTTGATTTCTAACTTACCTTTACCAGGTACTTTAAAATCTGTTGCCCTATATTGATCACCAAAAGCATGTCTGCCAATTATTACTGGATCAGTCCATGAAGGAACAAGCTTTGGAATATTTTTGCAAATTATTGGTTCTCTAAAAACAGTTCCTCCAATAATATTTCGAATTGTGCCATTAGGAGATCGCCACATCTTTTTTAAATTAAATTCTTTTACTCTTGCTTCGTCAGGAGTTATTGTTGCACACTTAATTCCTACGCCATTTTTTTTTATTGCGTTTGCACAATCAATTGTGATTTGGTCTGAAGTATCATCTCTACTTTTCATACCTAAATCAAAATGCTCTATTCTTAAATCTAAATAGGGCAAGATCAGTTTTTTTTTGATAAAATCCCATATTACTCTTGTCATTTCATCACCACTTAGCTCAACTATGGGGGTTTTAACCTTAATTTTACTCATATTTGATTATATATCTTAATAATTGAATTTTGGAGTTTTATATACATATTAGTGAACAATTATCAAATTAAAGATTATGCTAGACAAGGTTTTTCCAAAAATTCATCAAGAGGGTTATAAGTTTTTAATTATAGCTATTTTAATAACAATAGTTTTATACTTTGTAAGCCATTTTTTAGGATTAATATGTTTGGTATTAACAATTTGGGTTTATTATTTTTTTAGAGACCCTGAAAGAATTTCAATTAATGATGAAAACTATCTTGTTAGTCCTGCTGATGGATTAGTTTTAGATGTTTCAGAAAAAAAAGGACCAAAAGAACTTGGTTTAGAAAATAAAAATTTAAAAAAAATAAGCATTTTTATGAATGTATTTGACTGTCACGTAAACAGATCACCTTGTGCAGGAAAAATTTCAGAAATTTTTTATAAACCAGGAAAATTTATTAATGCTTCTCTTGATAAATCAAGTGAAGACAATGAAAGAAATTATTACAAAATTATAAATAAACAGGGCGAAGAAGTTGTCGTCGTTCAAATAGCCGGATTAATAGCAAGAAGAATTGTGTGTGAAGCTTCAAAAGATCAGGAATTAGATCAAGGTTCAAGAATTGGAATGATAAGATTTGGAAGTAGAGTAGATATATATTTTGAAAATTATATTCCTCTTGTTAAAGTCAATCAAAAAACAATTGCTGGAGAAACATTGCTAGCTAAAAAATAATATCATGGAACAACCAAAAAAAAATTTTAAATTAGTTAGTGATAAAAAAACTAGAGTAATTTTACCAAACATACTTACATTGATTGGAGTATGTATTGGATTAAGCTCAATTAAATTTGCCTTAGATTCAAAATATGAAATTGCAGTCATTGCAATAATTTTTGCAGCATTAATAGACGGATTAGATGGACGAATAGCAAGATTAATAAAAGCAACATCTAAAGTTGGAAAAGAATTAGACTCATTAACTGATGTGATTAGTTTTGGAGTGGCCCCTGCCTTTATAATGTATTTTTGGTCTTTAAATAATTTAGGGAAGTTTGGTTGGCTTTTATGTTTAATTTACGTTGTGTGCGTAACTTTAAGGCTAGCTAGATTTAATGTTCATTCAAATGAAGAAACTTCTTGGAAAGATAATTTTTTTGAAGGAGTTCCTTCCCCTGCAGGAGGAATTTTAGTTTTAATGCCTTTAATATATAGTTTAAGTGAACTAAAATTTTTAAATATAAATTATAATTTTATAGTTCCAGTTTTTTTTATATTAGTTTCGTTGCTTTTAATTAGCAAAGTTCCAACCTATTCTTTAAAAAAAATTGTCGTTCCAAGAACCATGACTATTTTTTTACTCTTTGGAATTGTTTTATTTTTTGGTCTTTTACTTATATACACGTTTAATGTAATGGTTGTATCTGGTTTAGTTTATTTATGTCTTATTCCTATTAGTTTTATGCATTATATAAAATTAAATAAAAAGCTTGATGTAGTTAACTCTGAAAATGATAATGATGAAGACATGCTATAGATGAAAGAAAATGTAATTATTTCTTTAGTAGACGCAAATTATTTTGAATTATTAAATGAGTTAATTGATACAATTAAAAGGTTTAATGAAATTAAAAAAGTAAAATGGGATATTGAGGTTCCATCTTATAAAGTTAAAGATAAAAAAAGGTTAAAAAGTCAAGTTTCAAGAGCTTTTTACCAGAATATTTTCTTGGATTTAAAAAAAATTTAAGATTTAAACATTAATTGAAAAAAAATAAAATTTCAAAAAATTGGATCAACAAACAAAGAAGAGACATCTATGTAAGGCAATCAAAAGTAGATGGTTATAGATCAAGAGCAGTTTATAAATTAATAGAAATTGATCAAAAATTTAAAATAATAAAAAATGGAATTTCATTAATTGATCTTGGTGCTGCACCGGGTAGTTGGTCACAGTATGCGTCAAAAAGTATTAAAAATGGAAAAATATTATCTATTGATTTAAAAAAAATAGATCCAATAGGTAAAGTTGAATTTGTGGAGGGTGATTTTACTAACAATAGTTCACAACAAAATATTAAAAATTATTTTAAGTCTAAAGTAGATGTGGTTCTTTCTGATATGGCAGAAAATACCACTGGAATAAAAAGTGTTGATTCCACTTCAACAGGTGAATTGTGCAAAGAAGCAATGTTTTTTGCAAAAGATGTATTGTCTAAAAATGGCACATTTGTTTCAAAAATATTCATGGGATCGTCTTTTAATGAGATAATATTAAACTCAAAATCAATTTTTAAGGAAACCAAAGTGTTTAAACCTAAATCTAGCAGGAAAGACTCTAAGGAAAGTTTTATTATTTGTAAATATTTACGCTAGTTACTTTTTATTTTTAAAAAAAGATATATACATTATTATGGATCCCATAAAAGAAGCTCTTACTTTTGACGATGTTACATTAGCTCCAAACTATTCTGAGATTTTACCTTCCGAAGCAGATACTAAAACTGTTTTATCAAAAAACTTGACGTTAGAAATACCATTATTATCCTCAGCTATGGATACTGTCACAGAATCTAAAATGGCTATAGCTATTGCAAAAGAAGGAGGTATTGGAGTTATCCATAGAAATCTTGATATTAAAAAACAAATTTTTGAAATTAAAAAAGTTAAATATGAAAAACTAAAAGTTGGTGCGGCAGTTGGAGCTGGACCAAAAGAAATATTAAGAGCAGAAGCAATATTAAAAGAGAAAGTTGATTTAATTGTAGTGGATACTGCACATGGACATACAAAAAAAGTAGCAGAGATAATTAAGAAAATAAAAAAAAAGAAATCTAACAAAACAACTCTTTGTGCTGGAAACATTGCTACAGCTGAAGCAGCAAAGTTTTTAGCAAAACTAGGTGTTGACATAATAAAAGTTGGTATAGGACCGGGATCTATTTGCACTACAAGATTAGTAGCTGGTATAGGAGTTCCGCAGTTAACTGCAATTATTGATGCAAAAAAAGGAGTTAAAAATAAAAAAGTTACAATAATTTCTGATGGTGGAATTAAATTTTCAGGAGATATAGCAAAAGCTTTAGCTGCAGGTGCCGATGCTGTAATGATTGGGTCATTGTTTGCAGGAACTGTTGAAACGCCAGGAAAAATATTAAAAAAAAATGGACAATTATATAAAAGCTTTAGAGGTATGGGGTCGGTTGGAGCTATGAACAAAGGTTCTGCAGATAGATATTCCCAAAAAATTCAGAAAGACTCATCCAAATATGTACCTGAGGGAGTAGAGGGACTAGTTAAATTTAAAGGCAACGTAAGCAATATTATATATAAATTAATTGGAGGACTTAAATCTTCTATGGGGTATTTAGGATCAAAAAAAATAATTAATTTAAGAAGGAAACCTAAGTTTGTAAAAATTACTAAAGCTGGTTTTTACGAAAGTATGGTACATAATATAGATGAAATTAAAAAAGAAAGTAAATTTTAATGAAAAAACTATTTGTTTCAATATTATTATTGTGTATTTTTATTAGTGCTGAAGTTTATGCAAAAGAAAACTTTTTTGATGAAGCAAAAAACAAATATGATGAAAAAAAATTAGAAGACTCAAAATTTCTATTTCAAAGAAATATTGTTTTTAATCCAAAAGATGCAAAATCATATCTGTATTTAGCCAAAATTTACAATTCAGAAGAAAATGAAAGAAAAGAAGCCAAATATCTAAAAACAACTCTTTTATTAGAACCGGACAATGAAGAAGCAATGTATATGTTAATTGATATAGAGCTTAAAAAGTCTAATTTTTCGGAGGTAAAAAAATTAACAAAAAATTTTATAATTATTTGCTCATCTTTTTGCGATAAAACTAAAAGTATTAACGAAAGATTAAAAAATATCGAAGCAAAAGATGAGTCAAAACAATAATCTAAACAAAATCTTAATTATTGATTTTGGTTCTCAATTTACACAATTAATAGCAAGAAGAATTAGAGAACTTGGTGTTTTTTCAGAAATCATAAGTCACAATAGAATAAACCGTTTAAATGTATTTAAAAATGTAAAAGGTATTGTTTTGTCTGGTGGTCCACTTAGCGTTTATCAAAAGAACAAAGTTAAGTTTAATAAAAAAATCATTGAATTAGGTATACCCATTTTAGGTATTTGTTTTGGTCACCAGATAATTTCAAAAGTTATGGGAGGAAAAGTTAAAAAATCATTATCTAGAGAATTTGGTTTAGTTAAAATTAAAAAAATAAATAACAGCCTACTTGTTAAAAATTTTTTTTACAAAAATAATATTAATAATGTTTGGATGAGTCATGCTGATCAAGTTTATAAATTACCAAAAGAATTTAAAGTAATTGCGTCAAGTAAAAATTCAAAATTAACAATAATAGAAAATAGCAAAAAAAAAATTTATGGTGTGCAATTTCACCCAGAAGTAACTCATACAGACAAAGGGAAAATTTTATTAAAAAATTTCTTGTTTTTAATATGTAAATTAAAAAAGAATTGGTCTTCAAAACAACAAAAATTAAAACTCATTAAATCACTTAAAGAACAAGTCGGTAATGAAAAAGTTATCTGCGCTTTGTCAGGAGGTGTCGATAGCAGTGTTGTTGCTAAATTAATTAATACAGCAGTAGGTAAAAATTTAACATGTATTTTTGTTAATACAGGATTGTTAAGAAAAGATGAAGAAAAACAAGTAGTGAATACATTTAAAAAAAAACTAAAAATGAATTTAATTTATGTTGATGCCAGTAGTCAATTTTTGAATAAATTAAAAAATGTTTCTGATCCGGAAAAAAAAAGAATAATAATTGGAAATTTATTTATAAAGATTTTTGAAAAATATTCTAAAAAACTAAAGAATGTAAAATTTTTGGCACAAGGCACTTTGTATCCTGATTTAATAGAAAGTAAATCAGTCACAGGAAGCCAAACCTCAAAAATTAAATCACATCATAATGTTGGTGGTTTGCCTAAAAAAATGAAACTTAAACTGATTGAACCATTAAAATACTTGTTCAAAGATGAAGTTAGAAAACTTGGGTTAGAACTAAAACTATCAAATGAAATAATTTCAAGACATCCATTTCCTGGTCCTGGTTTAGCAATAAGAATGCCAGGAATTATAACTAAGGAAAAAATAAACATACTAAAAGAAGCAGATTATTATTTTATTAATCATTTGCGGAAATATAATCTTTATCATAAAATTTGGCAGGCTTATGCTGCTTTACTCCCAGTGAAAACAGTTGGCGTTATGGGAGATAATAGAACTTATGAACATATTTGTCTTTTAAGAGCAATAACGTCTGAAGATGGAATGACAGCCGATTTTTATAATTTTGATAAAAAATTTATGCAATCAATTTCAAATAAAATAATTAATAATATACGAGGGATAAATAGAGTGGTTTATGATATTACTTCAAAACCACCAAGCACTATTGAGCTAGAGTAATGAGTAAAAAAAATGATCTTATAAGCGAACTTAATCCAAGCCTTGTAATATTGAGAGACAATAAAGCAAAATGGTATTTACCCGAAACTAGACGAGACGGTTACAGAAATCTACATAAAATAAATAGATATGGTCTTTTGTTTAGATCTGATTTAGTTCTAAAACTAAATACAAATTTTAATAAAGATATTGAAAAAAAAACTTCAGTTAAAAAAATGACTAATCACAAATATTTTTGTTCTTTGATAGTTGGAAAAAAACAAGAAATTTTGTACGAAAAATATGCTAACGATTTTTCAAAATCACAACCACAAACAATAATGTCAATTACAAAAATGTTTATTAATTTATTTATTGGAGAACTTTTAGAAAAAAAAATGATAGATTTAAATAAAAATATATCTCACTATCTGCCTGATATTGGATCTGGTTATGCTTATGCAAAGATTCAAGATGTTTTGAACATGAATATAGACAATTCTTACTCAGAAGATTATACCGATCCATACACATCATCTTATTTACATGAGTCAGTAATTGGATGGAGACTTCCAAAAAATTTAAAAGATATAGAAAGTCAAGAAAGATTTTTAAATGCTATTGAAGCTAAAAAAGATAAAGATCTTGTCAATAATTCCGAATTTTCTCTTTACAAATCTGCTAACACAGATGTTTTAGGACTTTTAGTTGAGAAGGTTAGTGGTAAATCATTAAGAGATTGGTTGCTTTCTGCAGTGGAGGCTGCTGGATTTGAAGATGCACTTTATATGGGAACAGATAGACATTGCATGCCATGGATATCTGGAGGTGGATGTTTAATTTCTAGAGATTTTCTTAGATACGGCTTATTATTTTCTAGAAAAGGACAAGGAGTAGGAAACAGAGAAGTTGGTTCAGCTTTATTTATAGACCAGACATTAAAAAACAAGGGAACAAAGTATATGGAATTAAAAAAAGATAAATTTTTATATTATTCAAATTCCACAATGAAATCTGGTAATTGGATTGGTCACTCAGGGTTAGGAGGACAATTTTTAGCTGTAAATTTAAAAACTGGAATTGTTGCTGCTTATTTTTCTGTAATTGATACTCCTTCCGGAACTGATGAAAAATATAAAGCAGATATGATTAATATGCTTGATGAAATAGTATGTGAAAATTATTAAACTAAAAAATATGCAGCAAAAAATAAAAAAAATTATAAGAAAAAAAAACAAATCAAAGATTGTTTGTTTAACGGCTTATTCAAAAAATATTGCATCAATTTTAGACAATCATTGCGATATTATTTTAGTTGGAGACTCTCTGGGTTCAGTTTTGTACAACTATAAAACAACTCGAAACGTTACTCTTAACACTATGATAGAACATTCTAAGAGCGTCAAGTTAGGAGTTCAAAAAAGTCTTATGATAGTTGATATGCCTTATAATACTTACAGAACTTCTAAACAAGCATTAAAGAATGCAAAATTGATAATAAAAAAAACTAAATGCGATGGAGTAAAATTAGAAGGAGGAAATAAAATTGTAAAAATAATTAAATATCTTGTGAAAAATAGAATTTCAGTAATGGGTCATTTAGGAATACTTCCTCAATCTGAGAAAGGAAAATTTAGAGCAAAAGGAAAAAAACTAACTGAAAGAAATAAAATTTTACGTGAAGCAAAAATTTTAGAATCTGCTGGTGTATTTTCTATAGTTTTAGAGTGCGTTGAAAAGTCATTAGCAAAAGAGATTACATCTTCAATTAAAATACCAACGATTGGCATAGGCTCATCAGCTAATTGTGATGGTCAGGTTTTAGTAACAGATGATTTGTTAGGATTAAACCCTATAAATTTAAGATTTTTAAAAAAATATTCTAATTTGAGAAATGTTATAAATACTGCTGTTTCAAATTATAAAAAAGAAGTTAAAAAAAATAAATTTCCAACAAAAAAATATTCTTATTAAATTAAAAGTATTGTCTAAAAGTATGATTTATTGACAGAACGCCATAATCGTTTAGACCGCCAATGATTAATTGAATAGCTACGATAAGAATAACAACAAGCCCAACATAACCTATCCATTTATTTTTTTGTATGTATTCAGCAAAATATGTAGCTATGGTTCCAATTAAAATAACAGATAATAATAAACCAAAAATCATTAATCCAAAATTATCTTTTGCAGCTCCGACAACTCCAATAACATTATCGAAACTTAAAGTTAAATCTGCAAAAATTACTTTATACATACCCTGTAGAAAAGAAGGTTCTTTTGATGCT
>Ga0209403_10006655_pt1 | contig 11640 bp, 10 predicted proteins | sample ArcticOcean_MG_C_8_FD_187440 | JGI IMG/M metagenome (GOLD analysis project Ga0209403, IMG submission 187440) | Marine microbial communities from western Arctic Ocean - ArcticOcean_MG_CB11_86 (SPAdes) (version 2) | ecosystem: Environmental > Aquatic > Marine > Oceanic | place: Arctic Ocean... | reverse complement strand
TTACTTCGTAACCAATGAAAATCGCCAGTACGAATACTGTTAGAGCGATGATTAGCGCTTCAGCGTCAAACATTTATTCACCTAATCCGTGTCGTGCTTTGCCTTCGTGGGCGACGCACATGGTGTCGATCACTTCATCTTCGAAATCGAGGGTTAGAGTTCCTTCTTTTCGATCGATGATTAGATCAAATAGCGCCATTACGTTTCTAGAGTAGAGTTGGCTTGCGTGGAACGGCATCGAGCTTGGGACGTTGATAGGTCCGTTGATCATTACGCCATTCTTGTTGATGATTTCACCGGCGACCGTACCTGCGACGTTTCCGCCCGATTCCGCAGCGAGATCGATAACTACGCTACCCGGTTTCATTACGTCGACCATGTCTTCGGTCATTAGTAGCGGGGCAGGGCGACCTGGAATCGCAGCCGTCGTAATTACGGCGTCAGCATCGGCGATGTGCCCTTTAAGGAACTCTCGCTGTGCTGCTTGTTCGTCTTCGGTCTGTGCTCGGGCGTATCCGCCGGCACCTTCAGCGTCTTCGGCTGCTGGTGGCTGAATGAATTTAGCGCCAAGACTTTCGACCTGCTCACCGGCAGCGGCGCGAACGTCGAATGCTTCAACCACCGCACCTAGTCGGCGTGCAGTGGCGATAGCTTGAAGTCCAGCAACACCGGCTCCGAGCACTAGAATTTTCGCTGGCGGAATAGTTCCAGCAGCGGTCATCATCATGGGAAGATATTTACCGAGAGAGTTAGCGGCGAGAAGTGCAGCTTTGTATCCGGCGATAGACGCCTGAGACGACAGAACGTCCATTCGTTGTGCTCGGGCGATTCGTGGAACCAACTCCATCGCCAGCGCGGTGGCTCCAGCTGAAGTAAGTGACGCTACTGCCGGTGCGTTCGTTCGCGCACTCAATGTGCTTACGACGATGCTGCCCTTTTTCAGGGAGCCGACTTCTTCCGAAGTAGGAGGTTGGACGTGGACGAAAATATCGACCGATCCGGCTATCTCGGTTGCAGAGGCAGTCTTTGCCCCTGCTTCAGCATATGCAGAATCGGGGAAGCCAGCGGCTGTCCCTGCGTCTTCTTCAATAAATATTTCGTGGCCAGCTTTGACGAGGCGTTCAACTGTCTCTGGCACAAGTGCCACACGATTCTCGTTGGGATCTGACTCCCTTGGGGCGCCGATCTTCATCCATTGCTCCAGTCGAACAAGCGTAATTGCTCATTCCGTTTAGTTTGGCCTATTTGTTAGGCGACAACCATTTCATCATATCTCCGATAATTACCTAATCGGCGTGAAATTATGATGAAAACTCTGTGCACCCATTTACTGGGAGTTGGTTTGCGATGTACTTTGATCGTGTTCGGTCAAAATATTATTCACTGATCGATAAATATTACTAAAAATATCCCAGTGGCGGAACGGTGCCTGGTGACAACAATCGTGTGTACATGCAATGGACCGATGAAACTATTGATTCACCGTACCGCGCGGGTGTGCCATCTGTACCTGCGGCTTCCGCTATCGGGGCTGAAGTGCGAGAGCATGTTATCTCCAGTCGCATTGAGTTTTTTGAAATGATGATCCCGGCTAAGATGCAAAACGACTAGTTCGTTCTATGGATGATCCAATTGGGCGTAATTAGTTTTGGTCACATGTAGCAGTTTCATACTTAAGAAAGATCTTGGCACGTATTGAAGATAAAAGAAATAACCGCCTTCCCAATACGAATCTCTCGAGAAGACGATGAAGAGGGAAACGACCGCCCCGCTGTTATAGATTTTGGTGACTATTTTGTCGATGAATCGGCGTTCACTTCAATCTACTCGAAGTACCACGAGACGACGGTAATCAAAATCGAAACCGATACGGGAATTGTCGGCTGGGGCGAAGCGCAATCACCTGTGGCGCCTCGGACGACACAGGTGATTGTTGAGGATTTGGTTCGTCCTCTCATCCTAGGGCGTGATCCGTTCGACATCGAGGCGATCTGGACTCGAAACTTCGGCGCAATGCGCGAAAGAGGCCATCCAACCGGTTTCTACGTCGATGCGATCGGCGGTACTGATATCGCTCTTTGGGACATCGTTGGGAAGGCTACTGGTAAACCAGTTCATAAACTTGCTGGTGGTCGATATCGCGACAAGGTCAAGCTTTACGCTGGCCTAGGCGGAACCGATCCTGAGAAAGTGGCTGACGCTGCCGAAGAGCATGTTTCACTAGGCTACAAGGCTCTGAAGCTGCACTTGCTTTTGGATGTGGAAGGCGTTGCAGAAATAGCCAGTGCAGTTCGTAAACGGGTTGGACCAGACGTCATGCTGATGTGCGACGTTCACATGCGCCAGTCGCTGACGAGCGCTATCAAACTTGGTCGCGCTTTAGAGAAGCTCGATTTTACTTGGCTCGAGTCGCCACTGGTCCCTGAAGATATTCCTGGGGCGGTGGCTCTTGCTGAAGCTCTCGATATGGCAGTGGCGATTGGCGAGTGGAGCCGTACTAGATACGAAATGCGAGAGGCATTTGAGCGTCGTGCCTACGATATCGTGATGCACGACATCGCTCGAACCGGTATCACGGAAGGTCACCGTATCGGAACGATTGCTGATACCTACAATATTCCTGTTGCACCTCACGTTGGTGGCGGTGGAATTTTGTCGGTCGCGGCCACAGTTGAATACTCGGCGTCGTGCTCGAACTTCATGATTATGGAGCACGGTCATCACGCAAACGGCTACAAGAATGCGATCACTTCGGAAGAGTACGGGCCGAGCAACGGGTACTTCGAGATGAGCGATAAACCGGGACTTGGCATCGAAATCGATCAATCACTCGTCGAAAAACATCTGATCTCTTAGTGTGATACGAGACGAAAGAGGTGATGCGTTGAGCGACTACGAACCGCCGTTTGTGCTGGCAGTAGATATCGGCAGCTCGTCGGTTAAGGCCGTATTGTTCGACGGTCGCGCCCGAAGCGTCAAAGACGTTGAGGAAAGCATCCCTCACGCCCAGACAGTCGCCTCTGATGGCACGTGTGAAGAAGATGCTGAACAGATTCGTATAGCCACAGAGCAAGCTATCGATTCGGTTCTTAATAAAGCAGGCAATCTAGCATCAGAGATTATCGGTGTTGGATTCGACTGTATGGCAAGCACGGTGCTCGGTGTTGATGCCGATGGCAATGCAATAACACCCGTCTATACTTACGCCGATACTCGTTCGGCAGCGGATGTGGAACGACTCCGTGATGAGTTAAACGTTCCGGTCATCTACGACCGCACCGGGGTTATGCAGCACACATCGTACCTACCGGGTCGAATTAGATGGTTACGCAGAACTCAACCTGAAATCGCCAAACGAATCGATCGTTATGTCGACGTATCGACCTATATGTTTTCGAAATGGTTCGGTCGACGCGATGTAAAAGCGAGTTACAGCGTGTCGTCATGGAGTGGTCTGCTCAACAGGCATAATCTTGAATGGGATCATGGCCTGCTAGGTCGACTCGGAATCGACGAACGTAATCTACCTGAGCTAGCACCTTGGAACGCGCCTGAACGAGGGCTAGCCAAAGAATTTGCCCCTAGATGGCCAGCACTGGCGGAACTGCCATTCATGCTAGCTGTTGGCGATGGCGCAGCAGTTAACGTCGGTACAGGCTGTGTAGATGAAACAAAAGTGGCGCTTACGGTTGGGACAACTGGGGCTATGCGCGTGCTCAGTGAAGGCCCTGCGCCCGACGTGCCAACGGGACTTTGGGCGTATCGACTTGGTAGTAATCGAACATTGCTTGGCGGATCATTTTCCGAGGGGGGAAACGTCGTGCAATGGGCGCTCGACAATCTCAACCTGCCACCAATCGAACAGCTCGATTCTCAATTGGAAAAACTGCAACCAGCGAAGCACGGAATCAACGTTCTGCCGTTTATCGCCGGAGAAAGGGCAACCGGTTGGTCGACCTCAGCGACTGGCGTGCTCGAAGGGGTGAGAATATCGACCACTCCTATCGAAATACTTCAGGCAATGCTCGAATCAGTCGCGTACCGATTCGCCATGGTCGCCGATCTACTGTTGCCCGGTGTGAAGTCTGATTATCAGATGATCGCCAGCGGTGGAGCTATCCAGAACTCCCCGTGGTGGTTGCAAACTATGTCTGACGTACTGACCGTGCCAGTAGGCGTATCGGCAGAACAGCAAGATACCAGCAGAGGGACTGCAGTACTAGCATTGAACGCGTTAGGCGTTTGGGACAGCCTCGACAAATACCACGCTCACATCGCCGAAACTTATGAACCAAACTCAACTAATGCTGAGATTTATGCTGAAGGTAAAGAGCGACAGTCCGAACTCTACCGCCGATTGCTTGGTTAGCCGCTTCGAGAACCTCTTGGTTCGTCGGAATGTCGGTCGACACGTTCTTCGATAACCGTTCCCATTTGGTGTCGAACGTCCTGAATTAGTTCATCTGCAGGTGCTGTATCTTCCGGTGCCATTTCGGCTTCGTGAACCCATTCCCATAGATCTTCGAGGGTTTCTCGAAGTTCGCGCGCCGACATCATTTGCGTGTTGAGCAATGGGTAATGCGGCGGCGGGCGGAAGTTTTCCTCATGCATAGATTTAATCTGCCTTCTTAACGGCGTGACCACCGAAGCCGTTACGCATTGCAGCGAGCATCTTGCCGCCCAGCGGATCGGACTGGCGTGAACGGAATCGCATTTGGAGAGCGGCTGTTATTACAGGCGCCGGAACAGCCAGTTCAACAGATGCATCGACTGTCCAACGACCTTCACCTGAGTCATCGACATACGAACTGAGTTCTTGAAGACGAGGGTCTTTTTCTAGTTCATCAACCGTTAGGTCGAGGAGCCATGATCTAATCACGCTACCGCGCGTCCAGTTTTCGGCGATGGCTCCGAGATCGAGGTTGAAATCTTCTTTGGCGGCAAGAAGTTCAAAGCCTTCGGCATATGCCTGCATCAGACCGTATTCGATGCCGTTGTGAATCATCTTCACATAGTGTCCCGAACCGCCAGGTCCGACGTGTAAGTTACCGTCTGAGTCCTCCGGGGCAAGGGTTTTGAAGATCGGCCTGTTTCGGTCGTAGGCGTCGCGATTACCTCCAACTGTTAGGCAATAGCCATTGGCGAGTCCCCAGACTCCGCCGCTGGTTCCGGAGTCGAGAAAGTCAATCCCACTTTGGGCTGCATGTTCGCCTCGTCGCTGTGATTCCTTATAGTTCGAGTTTCCACCATCGATCAGCGTGTCGCCTTCGTCTAGAAGTTCGACCAATGAGTTGACAGTGCTCTCGGTGATATCGCCAGCTGGCACCATGACCCATACGGTTCGTGGAGCTTCAAGTTGGCTTACAACGTCTTCAAGCGAACTTGCTCCCGAAGCTCCTTTTTTGGCGAGTGGAGTAACTGCTGAAGAGTCAGGATCGAACACGACAACTTCATGGCCGTCGTTAAGTAGGCGTTCCGACATATTTCCGCCCATGCGGCCGAGGCCAATCATACCTAGTTTCATCAGTTTTCTCCGTGGAAATTCGACCGTACTTCTTATCTAGTGGGTGGTCAGCCGTTGCTTGTCGAGTTGATTCTGCGACTTACCGTTTCGTTGAGTTTAGCTACATCGTGCACAACCCATTGGGGATCAAGCCATGAACTTGCTTCGATACTCGCACGTGAAAACAATGTACTGACACAGATCCAAGAAGCTCCGGAAGCCATTGCTGCCTTCGTGCCGATAGGTGAATCTTCGATGATTACGACTTCTTCTGGTGCAACGCCCAGTCGATCCATAGCTAGCAGATAGATATCAGGATCGGGCTTAGGGTTGGTGACCATTTCCCGCCCAACTACATCGTCGAGCAGCACTCTTACTCCCAGAGCATCGAGCACTCGTTTCGCTTCGTCACTGAACGACGATGTTGCTACCGATACAGTCCGACCGTTGCGCTTTTGATCGCGTAAAAGATCGATATTGTGCTGATAGACGTTTTTGAGCAGCTGATCGGTTGCACCGTCTGTGGCTCGATATTCGTCCATTCGGATTTGGTGCAGATGCTTCCATAGTTCACCATCGATGGGATCAAGATAATCAGCTAGTCCGAACTCATTGATCATCCGTCGACTGACCATTTCGTCAGTCGAGCCGACGATATGTTCATAAAGTTCGATTGCACGGCAGTCTGGGGCGTTTGCCCCTGTGAGCCTGCCTAGGATCGTTGCATATGATTTTGCTTTGAGCCGCTCGGTTTCTACGAGGGTTCCGTCGAGATCGAAAATGAAGGCGCTAATCCGACTCTCTTGTTCGATCTGTTCTGACATTAGTTATTTCTGAAGACTAGTTACAGGACTTCGGAAGTCATGCGTGATTTCTCGAAGATTTCTCCGATATCGCCAAATTGAGCGGCGATCACCTCTACGGCTTCATCCCGTTCAATTATGCCTTCATTCAACTGGACTAGGTGACGATAATACGCACCCGGTCCGATCAATACGCCCGAGACACCTATTGTGTGAGCTGCGAGCGAAATAACGTTCTTATCAGCTTGAGAAAGTTCGTTTCCGATTTGCCCATCCGCAAGTCCGCCGGCAACAACGATCAGCACCGTATTTTTACGATCATCGACGTGGGCTTGAGCAGTGATTGCCGCAGTAAATGTCTCATCGTCAGCCGGTTCAAAAGCCCATATCGACGGATGAACGCCAGCATCCTGTAGCTGTTGAATCGACATAATTACGAGCATTGCACGTGCGCTCGAAAATCCGCCATACATTTCGATCTGTGTTGAATTTGGAATGGAGTCGAGTTCAATCATTAAGGGCTTAGATTCTTCACGCGCCTGGTCCGATACGATCTTCAGCTTCTCAAGAAGTTCCTTGCGACCTTCCTCAGGTCCGTCTGGATTCAGTGTCAGCTGGACTGCGGTGTAATCGACATTGAACCGGCTTAGCGAGTGCGTTCCACTTTGCGGTGAAGATGCGGTGGTTAGCTCCATAGCCTTAGCTCGCAGTAACACCGACTCTCCAAGATCACTGTCAGCCCAGAGGCCAATGCTCGATTTTGCCAACCCGTTTTCAACAGCAGTAGTGATGCCATCGAAAACTACGCGTTTGAGATTGGCTGCTTGTTCCCGGTCAGAGGCAGTTGGCTGGCCGTTGGTTGCAAGTACCTCAGAAATTAGGTCAACTCGATCGTCGAGTGCGATGAAGTAGTTAGGGTTTGAGTTGATTGTCGAGCTAGTCATTTGAAGGTCTAAGAATCATTAGGGGGTGTTCTGTTAGTTCTAACTTATTTTGTCGTATCTAATAATTATTTAGGGCTCGTACTGCAGCACTAAGTTCTTCGACAAGGTCGGATTCGATCTTGATCGGTAGAACCGTTTGGCCACCTGCAGCCATGACCGTAAAGTCGCTATCAGCTTGAGCCTCGGTCAGTTGGCCAAAAGTGTACGATTTGCCCGGGACGGCAAGGTGATCGTATTTCTCTGATACGAAACCTAGCACGATCGCGTTTTGTGGCCCACCTTTGTACAGCTGACCTGTTGAATGGAGATAGCGAGGACCGTATCCGAATGTTGTCGCCATCCCGGTCTGTTTAGATATTGCTTTGCGTAATTCAGAGAATGCAGCGGTTGTTTCTGGTGACTCAGGTAAGAAGGCTGTGATCGCCACGTAACGGGGGCTTGACTCAAATTTGATCTGGTCCAGAGCCGCGTTCAGTGAAATATTATCGATTGCCACCGGCGGGTCAGAAAGTAGTTCGAGTGATTTCACTTTTGAGGCCACGACGTCAGGTTGGTCGAAGGGGTAAATGTCCATTAACGACGAAGCGGCTGTAGTTGCGAATTGCCATCGGAAAAATTCCCCGGCAATTTCGCGTTTGTCGGAAGTAGGTGGTTCTATCACGTATACAGGGTGATCTGAATTACGAAGCGCGAATATAGCGTGGTTTATTCGCTTTTCGTCCCCTCCTGATTTAAACACTACGAACTGGCGATCCGATGCGAAATCGTCGAGAACCAAAGCCGGCTCTCCAATAACTGGGATCAGGCCTTTTCCATTTTTTCCGGTCGATTCGGCTAGTAGCTGATCGACCCACATTCCGAACATTGAGTACTCATCGCTTGTGATGAGGGTGACCTTGTCTCGTCCTTCGAGAGCATTCGACGCCAAGAATGCACCGAGAGTTAAACCGGGATTTTCTTTCGCGTCGACTTGGCATTGTTGTGCCATTCTGACTGCAGATTCAGCGAATGCTGGGATATTCATACCGGTCGCAGCAGCAGGCATCATTCCGAATGCACTGAGCGCTGAGAACCTGCCGCCTACGTCATCAGGAGTTGCAACCCACGTGCCAAATTCGCCAGCTATAGCTCGTTCTGCAAGCAGAGTTCCCGGATCGGTCAGCGCTACGAAATTCTTGCGATTCACCGAAGAATCGACGGCGTCGACCATTGCAGCACGGAAGTGCACCTCCAACGTCAACGGCTCGATGGTAGTGCCGGACTTGCTCGATACGAAGAACAGAGTTTTGCTGAGATCAAGCTTGTTAGTTATTTGCGAAATAGTGGTTGGATTTACCGTGTCGAGTACGTGGAGGCGAATTGTCGAAGTAACTTTCGACGCAGTTTCAGATATCCCGAAAATACTGCTGAGAGTCAGCGGCGTCATGCTACTGCCGCCCATTCCGAGTACTACGACATCGGTGTAGCCATCTCTAACAAGCTGTGAGTGAAGATCTTCAAACTGCGCTGCCAGCATCGACAGTCGTCCCGGAAGATCGAGCCAGCCGAGTGTTTTACTTGACGGATCTCCACCGGGAGATGGCTCCGGCCACAAAGTAGCGTCACGGTTCCACAGCCTCGAAGCGAATGATTCGTCTACCAGTCGTTGCAGAGCTTGGGATACTGAAACGTTTTGGTCATCATTCATTTGCGTCGATACTCCGAAATCAGTTGCCCAACGACTCGAGCTTTTCTTCGATTCGACCGAGCAGCGATGCGTACGAATCGGCAAATGTATCCACACCGGCAGTGAGAAGATCATCGGTTATTGCATCGAGCGATACGCCAACTTCGGCTAGAGCTTTTATCTGCGACTGTGCTTCACCTAGACCAGAGGTTAGATCAGATCCAGGGTTACCGTGATCAGAATATGCCGCCAACGTTGCTTCCGGAATTGTGTCGACCGTGTCGGGACCCATTAGGCAGTCAACATACATCGTGTCGGAGTAATCGGGGTTCTTCACGCCAGTAGATGCCCACAAAGGACGTTGTACCTGTGCACCTGTGCTGTGGAGTGGGAAGAATGAACCGCCACCACCTAACTTGCGATCAAATAATTCAGCGAACTTGGCGTATGCAACTTTGGCGTTCGCAATTCCGATTTTCCCCCGTAGTTCATGTCCGTCGGGAAGGGCGTTGTCGACCGCACTGTCCACACGGCTAACAAAGAACGATGCGACCGAGGCGACTGCGGATGGCATACCGCGTGCTGCCTTGGCAAATTCGGAGAGACCTTCAATATATGCGTTTGCGGCAGCCGTGTAAGCATCGAGAGAAAATAACAGTGTGACATTTACGTTGATGCCTTCTGAAATGAGTGTTTTGATTGCTGGAACACCCTCCGGAGTACCAGGAACTTTGATCATCACGTTAGGGCGGTCGATTGCAGCCCAGAGTCGTCGTGCCTCGGTAACAGTCCCATCTGTATCGGCGGCGAGAGTCGGGGACACCTCGATGCTGACGTATCCGTCACGCATGCTGGCGGCGTCGTAAACAGGGCGTAGAACGTCGGCGGTATCTCGAATATCATCTACAGCCAATCGTTCGAAAATCGTTTGGCTGTTTGCACCATCTTTCGCATATTCGATCAATGACTCGTCGTAGATGTTACTTTCTGCGATGGCTTTGTCGAAGATCGACGGATTTGATGTGACACCCGTGATTCCAGAATCGATGAACTTCTGAAGTTCGCCTGATCGAAGCATGTCTCGGCTGATCGAATCGAGCCAGATCGACTGACCGTTTTCGAGTGCCTTCTGGATGTTGTTCATAATTTCCCTGTGAATTCGAGGTATTCAGATTGCTTAGTACGAGAGCAGTACTACGTCGAACTAGCTTTTTGAGATTTGATCTTTTTCTATAGCCGTGACTTTATCGAGCCGACGTTGAAATCGTGGTTCGTCGGCTTCAAGATTTGCAGTCATGAACGACTTTACGAGATCTTCCGCGAGCGCAACGCCTACTACGCGTGCACCCATGCAAAGTACATTCATGTCGTCGTGTCTAACACCTTGTCCAGCTGAGTAGGTGTCGTGGCAGAGACCGGCTCGTACGCCGGGGTACTTATTGGCGGCGATCGCTGCACCTACTCCGCTTCCGCAGATAACGATTCCACGCTCGGCTTCGCCCGACTGAACCGAAGCTGCAACGGGCGCTGCGAAATCTGGAAAGTCGTCTTCGGCGTCGAAGTCGTGCGCACCTTTGTCCAGAACCTCATAACCCAGAGATTCGAGAACCTTGGTCATGTCGGATTTCAGTTCGTAGCCGCCGTGGTCGGCGCCAATTGCTACTTTCATATCAAGCCAGCCTATTCAAAGGTTTGTCAGTGCTAAGTAATTTATGGAAGACATTCTCGGTGCAATTCTGTGGGAATGCCACTGAACCACCGAGAATATCTCACTTAGTTTCCGTTGATTCTGATTTGCAGCCGCCTGTTAGTAGCGATGTGACCCAGCCACTTTTACTCGAACCGAATAGAGCGAAGTGTCACCGCATATGTAAATGCGTTTGCCATCTTTGTCACCAAATACGAGGTTTGCGGTTGCCTGTTCTGGAATTAGTATCTTTCCAAGAAGTGTTCCATCAGAGGAGTAGCATTGCACGCCATCACGGGCACTAGTCCATATGTTGCCCTCTTCATCGACACGGAAGCCGTCTGAAGCACCAGGTCGTACCTCAGCGAACAGTCGTCTATTAGATAGCGTCTTGCCATCCTCTACGACGTCGAAAACAGTGATGTTTCGAGGTGTGCCGGTATCGGCAAGGTAGAATAATTTCTCATCTGGAGAGAATGCGAGGCCGTTTGGTCGATCGCCAACGCTATCGACGATCGAAGTTTCATTTGATTCTGGGTCGAACCGATATGTGAAGTTGCCGTCGAGATCAGAGTCGCGCTTGTTGCCTTCCCGGTCGGAGAGGATGCCGTAAGGAGGGTCGGTGAACCAGATCGTGCCGTCCTTCTTTACTACTAGGTCGTTTGGAGAGTTCAGGCGGGCGCCTTGCCAATTATCTACAAGAGTGTTCACCGTGCCATCGGCTTCAGTGCGTGAAATTCGGTTGGCGGCGTGCTCACACGATATGAGTCGACCCTGTTGGTCGCGGTAGTGTCCGTTAGTGTTGTTGCACGGCTCGCGGAATACGGTTGTGTCACCTGAACCAGCTTCGAACTTCAGAATCCGGTTGTTTGGAATGTCCGACCACAAAACATAATCGGCTTCGGGGAAGTAAACCGGACCTTCTGCCCATTCGCAGCCAGTGAAATGCTTTGATATTTCAGAGTTTGTGTCGATGAGATCGAGAAAACGATCGTCGATCACCTCGATGCCTTTGAGTAGATCTTCAGAAGCAATCT
>Ga0209403_10006651_pt1 | contig 11641 bp, 9 predicted proteins | sample ArcticOcean_MG_C_8_FD_187440 | JGI IMG/M metagenome (GOLD analysis project Ga0209403, IMG submission 187440) | Marine microbial communities from western Arctic Ocean - ArcticOcean_MG_CB11_86 (SPAdes) (version 2) | ecosystem: Environmental > Aquatic > Marine > Oceanic | place: Arctic Ocean... | reverse complement strand
CTCGCCGATCTATGACGGTCACCGGCCGGCGGCGGACGCTTCCTGCGTGGCACTGCTGCGTGCCGCCGGCGCGGTTATCCTCGGCAAGACGGTGACTTGCGAGTTCGCCGGGCTGACCCCCCGCAAAACCGCCAATCCACACGATCCGGCGCGCACGCCGGGCGGTTCGTCCAGCGGGTCGGCTGCGGCAGTGGCGGATTGCATGATACCGGTCGCCTTCGGCACCCAGACCGGCGGATCGGTGCTGCGGCCTTCATCCTATTGCGGGATCATCGGTTACAAGCCCAGCTTCGACACATTCAGTCTGACCGGCATATATCCGGCGGCCGAAAGCCTCGACACGCTGGGCCTCCATGCCCGGACACTGGCCGATATCGAGCGCGTGACCTCGGCCTTGCTGATGCGGTCCCATGTACCGGCGCTGGATGTGAAAAAACCACCCGTTATCGGTCTCTGCCGGACGTCGATGTGGGACGAGGCGCAGCCCGAGACCCGGGCGGCTATCGAGGAAGCGGCGGCGGCGATGAAAGACGCGGGAGCACAAATTCGCGATTTGGACCTGCCTGAGGAATTCGGCTGGCTCAGCGATGTGCGCGGCATCATCAATGGGCGCGAGCGTGCCGCGGTAATGGCCGATGAATGGGCGCGTCACCGCGATGGGCTCAGCCCGCAGTTGCAGGCCACCATCCAGGCCGGGCTCGAACTGTCCTATGCCGACTACGTCGATGCCATGTATTTGATGGAAACCTGCCGCGCGCGCACCAACCAGGCGTTCGAAGGCTGCGATGTGCTGCTCACGCCGGCGGTTGACGGCGAGGCGCCAATCGGGTCGGCGGAGACCGGCAGTCCGCGGTTCCAGGCGCTGTGGACCATGCTTCATACGCCAACAATCACCCTGCCGACGCATACGGGGCCGAATGGCATGCCGGTCGGAATCCAGCTTGTCGCGCCTTACCGCGCCGACCGCGCGTTGATGAGCGTGTCGCGCTGGGCGCTGGAGGCGTTTGGGTGACGGCAGGCCGGAAGCGCGGCCCCATTGGCCAACGCGTATTGCGGCTGGAGGACGGGCCGCTGCTCGCCGGTGCGGGAACATTCGCGGCGGACTGGTCTTTCCCCGACACGCTGCATATGCGCGTTGTGCGCTCGAACGTCGCCCATGGCGATATCCGCGGTATCGATATTTCTGCGGCCGTCGCGCTGGAGGGCGTGTTTGCGGTGTGGACGCCTGACGACGTCGCCAATATCCCCCGGATCGATTTTCGCGCCACCAAATACACCGGACTTGAGCCCTACAAACAGCCGGTGCTGGCGCAAGGCCGCGTGCGTTATGTCGGCGAACCGGTCGCCGTCGTGTTTGCCGATACTCCCTATATCGCCGAGGACGCGGCCAATCTTGTGTTTGCCGATATAAACGAATTACCGGCGGTGACGGACGCATCTGCGCCACCATCGGAATTTCTGCCCGGTCACGATACCGAGGCGACCGTTATTGAAAAAGGATATGGCGATGTCGACGCGGCGTTTGCCGCGGCCCATGACGTGGTGGAACTGGATTTGCGGATTGGACGGCACAGTGGCGTGCCGCTGGAATGCCGCGGCGGGCTGGCGCGGGTAAATCCGGAGACCGGCATTCTGGAATTCTACGGCGCCACCAAACGGCCACATCCCAACCGGGATTTGATCGCGAAAACTCTTGGGCTCGATCCGGCCAGGGTGAATTTGTTCGAAGGCAATGTTGGCGGCGGGTTCGGTATCCGCGGAGAGTTGTATCCCGACGATTTCCTGCTCTGTGCAGCGGCGCTGCGTCTTGGCCGACCGGTGCGGTGGATCGAGGACCGGCGCGAACACCTACTGTCGGCAAATCATTCCCGGCAGCAGCGCCACCGCATTCGCGCGGCGATAGACGTGGATGGCCGCATACTTGCCATCGACAACCGGTTTTTTCACGACCAGGGTGGATATCTGCGCACCCATGGCGTCCGCGTGCCCGACATGACGGCAGGTCTGACGCTCGGTCCCTATGAAGTGCCGGCCTACCGGGTTGCCGGTCATGTGCGCCTGACCAACAAGACACCGGCGGCGACCTATCGCGCGCCGGGGCGCTATGAAGGCACGTTCGTGCGAGAACGCCTGCTCGACGCTATCGCCGCGCGTATCGGAGTCGATCCGGTGGAGACGCGCCGGCGGAACCTGATATCGGCGCTGTCGATACCCTACGCCCGGCCGCTCGATGCGCTCGAAGTCGATGTTGTGCTCGATTCCGGCGACTATGCCGGTCTGCTCGATAAGGCGCTGGCGCAGTTTGGCTGGGGCAAACTTCAGGCGGAGCTGAGAATCCGCCGCGCCGCGGGAGAATCCGTCGGGGCGGGGCTCGGGTTTTTTGTCGAAAAATCCGGGCTCGGGCCGACCGACAAGGTCCGCGTAGAGGTGAATGCGGACGGGAAAGTCACCGTGGTCACAGGTGCCGCCAATCTGGGGCAGGGGGTGATGACGGCTATAGCGCAGATCTGCGCGGGCACGCTCGGCGTCGATTATAGCGGCATCGACGTCATTCTTGGCCGCACCGACCGGATCGACGAAGGGTATGGCAGCCATGCGTCGCGCACCACCGTGATGACCGGCGAAGCAACGCGGGTGGCAAGCCTGGCATTGCGCGAAAAACTGTTGGCGGTTGCCGCCGGGCGATTGCAGGCGGATGCAACAGCGCTTGAAATCGAAGACGGTATCGCCCGCCACGGGGCAACCGGCGCGTCGATGTCGCTCGCGGATATCGTCGGCGCGGGCGGCGAAGAGATACTTTCGGCCGACGGCCGCTACGACACCACCCATATGAATTATCCCTATGGCATGCATGCGGCGGTGGTCGCAATTGACCGGGACACGGGTAACGCAACCGTCGAAAAGTTTATGATCGCGTATGACATCGGCTGTGCGATTAACCCGATGCTGGTCGACGGCCAGTTGCAGGGCGGGCTTGCGCAGGGCATCGGCGGCGCGCTGTTCGAGGAATTTACCTATGACGATGCCGGCCAGCCGCTGTCGTCGACCTTCGCCGATTACATCATGCCGGGGCCGACCGAAATCCCCGCCGCCGACATTCTGCTGACAGAGGATGCGCCGAGCCCGCTCAATCCGCTCGGCATCAAGGGCGCGGGCGAGGGCGGCATAAATGCTGTCGGTGCGGCCATCGCGTCGGCCATCGACGATGCGATCGGCAGACCGGGCGCGGTGACGGAATTGCCGGTCACGCCGCGGCGGCTATTGGGACTGATGCGCTAAAAATTAACCGTTATCGCTGCTCCGTCGAGACGCACACCGCCCCCCGGGGGGTGAGGACGCAATTCTGCGGAAAGCAATTGGCCATGGCGGCGTGTCTCCGCCGTCGGCAACGAATATCGATATTTTGTTTGAAGTACGATGGGAGACGGTACCCTCTCTCCGCCCGGCCGAAGTGGACTTGCACCTTCAGCCGAGCTCAGTGCCAATCGAAGCTCCGACACGACCGTTACAATCGATATGTAACGTTATGTCGAATGCGCCTGACAAAGCGCCGTCTCCCAGTCGTAAAGCCTCGCTTCGCCGCCCTGGCATTGGGCCCAAAGGCCGAAAGTATTGCGCCAAGGTCGTTTCGAAGCGATGAGAAGATGCCGTGAATTATATAGTAAATCTAATAGTAATTTCTGATAAACTAATCAGTATTATGCATGATTCATCTCAAATCAGAAATCTGAATGTCCGCCAGATGCTTGACCTGCTGGCGGTCGTCGATCATGGCGGCGTGACGGTCGCGGCGAAAGCGCTGAACGTCTCGCAGCCGGCTCTCACGCGGTCCATTCGCCAGCTCGAGGAAACCCTTGATGTGCAACTCCTCGCGCGCGCCGGCCGTGGCGTTGTACCGACCCGGTTCGGGCGCTCGCTGGCCCAGCATGCGCGCACGATCGAGGCCGAATTGCGCCATGCGACCCGCGATTTGTCGGATTTGCGACGTGCCGATGGCGGGCATCTGGCAATCGGCGCCGCCCCGATCGGGATGGCAACGCTTGTTGGTCCCGCCCTGGCAAGATTGAATGCCACGCGCCCCGGATTGACTGTCGACGTCCGCAACGACGCGTCCGAGAGCCAGCTCGACGCGCTCGACCGCGGGGAGCTGGATGTCGTGATCGGAGCGTTGGCAGGGGGCGCTGGAACCCGTGAACATCTGGTCGAGGAGGTGCTGTTCCAGAACACGCTGTCGGTCATCGTGCGCGGCGATCATCCGCTGACCCGGCGCGGCGATCTGAGATTTGCCGATCTCGCATCGGAGTCCTGGGTAATAGCCCGTGGTTCGGTGGCTATCCGCCAGCTTGTTGCGAACGAGTTCCGGTTTGAGGGAGGCGATCCACCACATTTCGCGGTAGAGACGGATTCGATGTTGTGCGTAAAAGGGCTTTTGCTGTCGGGAGATTTTCTCAGCGCCAACGCGCCGGAGCTTTTCGCCACCGAAATTGAACGGGGCGTATTGTGCGAGCTGCCGGTCCGCTGGCATTCCGGCACGCGGTCGATCGGGTTTACGCTGCGCGAACACGGTACAATCACCCCGGTAATGGGAGAGCTGATCGAGGTGCTGCGCGATCTTGGGCGTGAGCGGGCAGCCTAGGCGGGGAACAGGATCGTCGATGCCGACTATCCTTCGACCACCGCGATCGCCTGGATTTCGACCATCATTTCCGGCTGGGCGAAGCCGGCGGCGGTAATCATTGCGCTGCCCGGAAAATTGCCGTCGGGGAAAAACTCCTTGCGCAGGTCGGTGAACTGATTGCCGTAGCGGGAATCGATAATGAACACCGTCATCTGCACGATATCGGCAAGCGTCGCACCGCTTTGTTCAAGAAAGGTCTCGATATTGGCGAATGACTGGCGTGTCTGGGCTTCGAAATCGCCGGCGAGAGAGGTGCCGTCCGGTGTCTGGGGCGCGCCGTAGCCGGCCAGCCAGATGATCCGCTGGTCGCTGCCCTGGGTGATCACAGCGGGAGAAAACGACCGGTTTTTCTGCCAGGTGCCGTGGATGAATTCGCGTTTCATGAGATGCCTCCGTGTTCTGATCCCTGGAGGTAAGCACGACCGGCGTGCTGTGTCATCCGGCGGCGTGATTCGCGTTTTCCGACCGGGCGTTTTAAACAACCGTTATGCCGATGACGGAAATTGCATCGCATCAAGGCGGTAAGCGTTAGGATCGCATTTATGAACCGGAATACTCTTCTCCTGACTGTCCTGGGAGCCGCAATCGCTGTCGCCCCGGTTCTGATTGCACTGAGCCTCGTTTCGTCCAGCAGGTCCGGGAAGTCGGAGATAACGACGGCCAACACGGTCGCTGCTGTTATCGATGCGTTCAAAGACGCGGGCTTCGATCCTGAATCCGTACTGAAACCGGGAGAGCCTGAACTGCCACCCGTATTCCTGGCGTCATTGCCGGATGATTTGAAGAGCGTAAAGAATCTCGACCGCCGGAAGGCTTTGTTCGTGTCCATCGTCCTGCCGCATGTCCTGCGGGTGAATGACCGGATCGGCGAAGACCGCGCCCGGCTGATACGTCTGCAAAAGGCCCTTTCGGCGAAACGGACGCTGCGGACGCGGGATCGGAAATGGTTGGCGCAGCTGGCGAAAACCTATCGCACCCGACCAATGGAAATGGAGAAATTGTTGCGGCGCGTCGACGTCGTGCCGCCGCGGCTGACAATTGCCCAGGCGGTGCAGGAATCTGGCTGGGGCACATCGCGGTTCGCCCGGCTCGGCAATGCCCTTTTCGGCCAGCACGCGCCGGTCGGAGGCAGCGCGATCGCAGCCAAAGGCGATGTAACGGTGGCGCTTAAGGCGTTCGAGACGATTCAGCGCAGCGTGCTGGGGTATATGCGCAATCTGAATACCCACCGCGCCTACCGGCAGTTTCGCACGGCGCGGGCAGAGATGCGGGAAACAGGCCAGCCGATCGATGCCGTGGCGTTGGCAGCATCTCTTGGCAGATATTCAGAAGAGGGAACGATCTATGTCGAACGCCTTCGGATCATCATAGCGCTGCCGGAGATCGCGGCCGCGAAGGGCGCACGCCTTGCCGAAGAGCAATAGGTCCCGTCCGCCGGTGAATGTCGTTCCAGTTACGAAGTCACAATATTTTCGCAATTCACCGGAATTCGGCCCGGCGGCGGATAGTTTCACCGTATTTCATCGCGTATAAACGGACGCGGACAACAGGACTGAAAGACGACAGATCATGGCGGACAGCAAACCAGCGGCATTGGTAACCGGATCGGCAACCGGCATCGGCCGGGCGGAAGCGATAGCGCTCGCCGCGGCGGGGTACGACGTTGCCGTCAATTACAGCCGCAGCGCCGACGCCGCCGAGGAAACCGCCGCGGCCTGTGCGGCGCACGGCGCCAGGACCGTGCTGATCGGGTGCGACGTCGCCGACGACGCCCAGGTAAAGTCGATGGTGGCCGAGGTTGAAGCCGCGTTCGGTCGGCTCGACGTGTTGTGCAATAACGCCGGTATCACCAGCAACGCCCCGTTCAAGGATCTCGACGCGATCGATCTGGATGAGTGGGACCGGGTTCTTGCCGTCAATGTGCGCGGCATTGTCCAGGTGACACGCGCCTGCGCGCCGGCATTGCGTGCTGCCAAGGGCTGCATCGTCAACACGGCGAGCATCGTCGGGCTGCGGCCGGGCCCGCAGCCGCTCGCCTATTCGACCAGCAAGGCGGCGGTGATTTCGCTGACCAAAACCCTGGCGCTGGCACTCGGCCCCGATATCCGGGTCAACGCGGTGGCGCCGGGCTGGATGGAAGGCGGCTGGATGGAGCGGATGCTTGGCGACAACTATGACAGGCTGATGGAGCGCCGCGCCAAGATGACGCCGCTGAAACGCTGCGTGACCGCCGAGGATGTCGCAGACACGATGCTGAGCCTGGTCCAGGCCAACCGCTTCGTGACCGGCGAGATCATTGTCGTCGATGGCGGGTTTGCAGCGTCGACGTAAGGCGACCGGAAGAAATTCTATCTGACGCGACGCGATAACGGGGAGACAACAACATGCTTGAAGGCTTCGTCGGTTTTCCGCCCGAATACGCGGCTATGTGCCGGGAAAAGGGCTACTGGGAGGACCGGTCGCTGCGCGATCAGTTCGCCGACAATATTTTTACGCCTTTTGCCGACCGGATAGCGGTCATCGACGGCGATGTCTCTGTTACCTATGCCGAGCTCGACGCGATCGCTGAAAAGCTGGCGCTTAATCTGTGGGATCTGGGTTTGCGGCCGCTCGACCGGGTGGTGGTCATGCTGCCCAATGTGATCGAATTCGCTTATCTGTATTTCGCCCTGCAGAAGCTCGGCGCGATTCCGATCTGCGCACTGGCAACCCACCGGTATCATGAGCTAAGCCAGTTCACCGAGATCGCCCAGGCGACGATGTGCGTGGCCCCCGACCGCCAGCGCGATTTCGAGTTCGCGCCGATGATCGCCCGCGTCCAGGCAGAAAGTCCCTGTATGACGCATGGCATCATCCTCGGCGACGCGGGGGGCGGATTTTTGTCATTTGCCGATCTGCTGAACCGCACGCCGGAAGCGGCAAGCGCCGTGCTCGACGCCATCGAAATCGATCCAACCGATCCCGCCGTGTTCCAGTTGTCGGGCGGCACCACCGGCGTGCCCAAGCTGATCCCGCGCACCCACAACGATTACTGGCTGAATTCCAATCTCGCCACCGCGGTGACCGAGGTGTACCCGGAAAGCTGCCTGCTGCTGGTGCTGCCGATCGGCCATAACCTGCCGCTTGCGTGCCCCGGCATGCAGGGTTTCCTGATAAAGGGCGCGCGCGTCGTGTTGAGCACCAGCGCCCGGCCGGACGACGTGTTCCGGCTGGTCCAGCAACACAAGGTCACCCATATCCACGTCGTGCCGGCGCTGCTGATCCGCTGGATCAACGACCCCGCTATCGGTGATTACGACCTGTCGTCGCTGCGCATGATCCAGAGCGGCGGCCAGCGTCTGCAACCCGAGATCCGGATACGGACCCGCGAACTGATCCCGTCGGTCTTCGTGCAGGAGAATTTCGGCATGTCCGAGGGGACGTTGATGTTCGTGCGGGTCGGCGACCCGGAAGACGTTCAGCTGGAGACCGTGGGCCGCCCAGTCTGCCCGGATGACGAGGTCAGGCTGATCGACGAGGACGGTAACGAAGTGCCGTTCGGTGAGGTCGGCGAACTCAGCGTGCGCGGGCCCTATACGCTGCGCGGATATTACGGCTCGCCCGAGCACAATGCCAAGGTGTTTACCGCCGAAGGGTTCTACTGTTCCGGCGACCTGCTGCGCCAGCACCCGTCGGGCAATTACATGGTCGAAGGCCGGATCAAGGATGTGATCAACCGCGGCGGCGAGAAAATCAGCGCCGAAGAGGTCGAAAACCTGATCCTGCAGCACCCAGGTGTACAAAACGTCGCCTGCGTCGCCATGCCCGATCCGCTGCTCGGCGAGCGCATGTGCGCCTGCGTTATTCCGAAGGCCGGCGGGACGGTCGAGTTCGAGGACCTGCTGGCGTTTCTCGAGACCAAGGAATTTGCCCGCCACAAGCTTCCCGAGCGGCTCGAACTGATGGACGATTTTCCGCTCTCGACCTTCGGCAAGGTGTCGAAAAAATCGCTGGTCGAGATGGTCACGGCCAAACTTGCCGCCGAATTCCAAACCGAATCCCATTAAGCCGAGGCACCAGGATGCGTATCATCGATCTTCATTGCTACACCAACACCCAGCCCTGGATCGACTGCCAGGGCCCCTATGTGCGGGCGCTGGCCGAATACTGGGACCGCCAGTGGGTGGCCAAGGAAGAAGCCGACGTGATCGCCGATTTCACCGCGGCGGGGGTAGAGGCCGTCCTGGTCGCGCTCGATCTCGAAACCACGATCGATACCCCGCCATGCTCCAACGAATACGTCGCCGGCATGTGGAAACGCCATCCCGACCGGGTGATCCAGGCGTGGGGCGCGGTCGATCCGTTCAAGGGCGAAATTGCGATCCGCGAGGCGACCGAGGCCGTCGAGGTTCACGGCATGCTCGGCTTCCACTTTCATCCGATCATGGGCCACTTCGCGGTCAACGACCAGCGGCTTTATCCCCTGTTCGAAACCATCAACGCGCTTAAGGTGCCGGTGATGATCGATGTCGGCACCACCGGCATGGGGGCGGGAATTTCGGGCGGCATGGGGGCGAAAATCCGCCATGCGCACCCGTCGGCGATCGACGATCTCGCCGCCGATTTCCCCGGCCTGACCATCATCGCGGCCCATCCCGGCTGGCCCTGGGTCGACGAGATGACGGCGGTGGCGCTGCACAAGGGCAACGTGTTCTGGGAGATGTCGGGCTGGGCGCCCAAGCATTTTCCGCCGCAGCTCAAAATCGACATGCGCGCCCGGCTGCAGGACAAGATCATGTTCGGCAGCGATTACCCGAGCCTGCCCTATGAACGTATTTTCCGCGAATGGGACGAGCTCGGCTACAAGCCCGAAGTGATGGAAAAGATCTATCACGGCAATGCCGAGCGGGTGCTCGGGTTATAATAGCGTGTAACTGCACGGAATACGGCGTGACATTCCCGTGCATACGGGAATCTTTCTCGGGAAATTAACAGTGCTTCCGCCTTTCGGTGTCATCCCGGACTTGCTCCGGGATCCATCTTTCAGTGCGGATGATGTTCTGGACCCCGGAACAAGTCCGGGGTGACAAACGATTTGATTTTGGGAGCTCCCGGCTTTCGCCGGAATGACAGGGCAGAGGTCGTGCGCCGCCTAATTCGGCACGGTCGCCAGGTATTCCTGCCGCTTCGCCGCTACCGTGTCACGCAGTTTGGTACCGGAATTGTTCATTTGATCCCTGTCCTCGGCTTTTATCCGGCCGGGGATGCAGGCATCGGCGCTGGGGCGCGCTTTGCAACGATCCCACCACGTGGCGACAAGCGGCCGGTCGTCCATCCAGATATCGATCAGGTTGAGAAATTCGATGCGCCACAGATAGGGGATCATATTGATATCGGCGAGGGTGAACATATCGCCCAGCAGCCAAGGCCCCCCGCTGTCTTTCAGCGCCGCTTCCATCATCTTGAACGCTTTTTCCCAGTTGCCGATGGCCTGGAACACGTAGGGGCTTTCCACGCCGAGCTCGAACGTGGACATGAACCGTGCCCGCTTGTTCGGATCGCCCACATTGGTGAAGCGCCGTTCGCGCTGTTCGTCGGGCATCGCCTTCATTCTTTCGCGGAACATGGCGGAAAACGACAATTCCCGCGTCGCCTCGAAAATGCTCTCGTCGATCAGCTTCGAGAACTGGCGCATCTTGGTCTTGAGATACGGATCGTCCGGCACCAGCCCGTTATCGGGCCACATCTCGTCGATATATTCGCAGATCAGCGACGATTCCGGGATCGCGCGGCCGTCATGCACCAGCGTCGGCACTACCCCCTTGGGGTTCAGTTTGAGGTATTCCGGATCGAACTGCTCGGCAGCGAACAGGTTGATCAGGTGTTCGTCATAGCCGAGGTCCTTCTCGGCGAGGGCGATGAAAACCTTCTGGGTGCAGATCGAATTGTGGAAGGTGTAGAGGGTGAGCATGTTTTTATCCCGCCTATCAATATTCTTTTGCGCTCCAATATCCAGCAATCCGGCCGGTAATAATAGCTGTCACCCCGGATTTATTCCGGGGCCCAGTCTTCTTGAACTGGTGCCGTTCTGGATCCCGGCACGAGGCCGGGATGACAGGCAGGGCAGGTTGGACATTTTGACAATTTGCCGTGGATGCAGTCGTTTATGTCCCCCAGAACCTACCCGGCAGTGAATAATAGCTCCCGCAAACAAAGATAAAATCCGCGCCCTGCTGAAAAGCATCGAAACCGGCGATCCCGGCCCGGTCGCGGTCGTGAACGAGGCGAAATACATACAGCACAATCCGCAAACCCAGGAGGGGAGCGAGGGGCTGGCAGCCCTGTTCCAGCGGTTGTCCAAGATCTCGCCCCGGGTGAACGTTGTCCGCGCTTTTGAGGATGGCGACTTCGTCTTCGGGCATACCGAATACGATTTCGCGACGCGGCGGATCGGTTTCGAGGAGTTTCGCTTCGAAGACGGTCAGGCCGTGGAACACTGGGACAATATTCAGGCGCGGTTGGGGCCGAATGAATCCGGCCGCAGCATGGTGGACGGGCCGACAGAGGCTACCGACCACGACCTGACCGAAAACAACCGCGCCTTTGTGCGCAGCTTCGTCGAAACGGTTCTTATCGGCGGGCAACTGGACCGGTTGGCGGATTTTATCGACGCGGGCGACTTTGCCGAGCATAACCCGCGCGCTATGGACGGGCCTGTCCGCGCTCCGGGCCGCGCTGGCGGCCCCGCACGCGGAGCAAAGACAGATTCGACTATCAGCGCCTCCACCGAGTTCTGGCCGAGGGCAATTTCGTCCTGAGCGTCAGCGAGGGCGCCTTTGGCGGGGTTCATTCCGCCTTCTACGACCTGTTTCGCGTCGCTGACGACAAACTGGTCGAACATTGGGACACGACTGAAAAGATCGCGCCCCGCAGCGAATGGAAGAACGATAACGGCAAGTTCTGAGGACTGGGTAGCACCGTTAA
>Ga0209403_10006650_pt1 | contig 11641 bp, 8 predicted proteins | sample ArcticOcean_MG_C_8_FD_187440 | JGI IMG/M metagenome (GOLD analysis project Ga0209403, IMG submission 187440) | Marine microbial communities from western Arctic Ocean - ArcticOcean_MG_CB11_86 (SPAdes) (version 2) | ecosystem: Environmental > Aquatic > Marine > Oceanic | place: Arctic Ocean... | reverse complement strand
ACCTGTTTCTCTAAAGTCAGATGGTTCTGGGTCAAAGGAAGCTGCATATGAAGTACCAGCTGAGCCTTGGTCACCCATGGCTGTGGTCTTTGCATCTGAGCTCCACTCGATTAGATCGAGGTCCCATGTTTCTGATTCATCAGATTCTAAGTTAAGGTCTGGTTCAATCAAGGTCATGATAATATCACTTCCAATGATGTAAACAGACTTGTCTGTTTGTAATACGCCGTTTCTCATATCAAATGTTGCTGAATCGTATGCTACGCCTGTGTTACCTGATGCGTCATTCTGGTCGGTATATTCAACTGTGATTACATCACCTTGCAAAACACAATGATATTGTGAGGATGCAGTGGTTGCAAATCTTACTGTTGAACTATTTGTTTTATCAGTTGCAGTACTGGTACCGTCTGTGTTGGTCCAGTTATCTGTCTTGGTTGGACAATCGGCACTATCTGGACCGTCAGTATATCTGACTGTCATGTCAAGCTCAAATACTCCAGAATCTGGAGCTGTCTCTGAGATTGGGCCTAATTGTCTTGTTCCTGTTGAAGTACCGCCATTAACTACTGCTGAAGTTGCTGTGATTACACCATCTTGTGCGGTTGTTCCACCTGCTGTTGCAAGAACTACTGCTTCAGAGCCACGAGAGACGTAAATCTTTAGTGGTCCGTGCTTGTTAGTTGTTGTTCCAGTAACGGAGGAATCCTTACTTGTGGTATTCTCTGCAATTTGATCTTCACCTGTAGCTGATATGTCGTAATCTGGGTCATCTACACGGATGTGGATGGTTAAATCTCCATTTCCGAGTGTTTCGTTGGCTGCGTCGAGGTATGATCCTGTAAATCCTTCACTTGTGATTGGGAATAGTGATCTTCCGTTTGGAGTAGCTTTAGATGATTCTGCTGAGAAGTCATCTTTCTCTCCAAATGGTACAGGGTAAACAGTTCTGTCTAATGAGACTGAACCAGTGTTTGCTCTGATGCCTGCGCCGTCGCCTACTTCAATGATTTCGCCAGATGCGTCTCTGTAATCTACATAGTTAACTTCGAGATCTTTACCTAAGGTTGATGTTACTGTACATGTTCCTGAACTTCTTGCACCATACTGTGATGGTATTTGGAAGTCACCGGTGAAAACACCAGTGTCAACTCCAGTCTCTACGAGATTGAAGCCGGAATTGTACAAACCGTCAACTACACCACTGTCTAGGTCAGATGCGCAAACCAAGTTTGTGCTTGAACTTGTTTCGTCTGAATCTATCCATTGCTCGTCATCAATTGTGATGTCCAACATTCTACCGAAGTTATCGCCGGCGGAGTTTTGACCATAACCGGATGAACCGACCATGTCATTTGCTGGATCAGCTGCGTTAACAACTGTGTATATGTTTACGAGTGATGGGGATGTGTTAAGATCTGAGTCTGTTAATGTAACTGTTACAGTATCTGCTTCTTTGTAACTGTCGCTATCGAATTCTACAACACCTGAGTGTGTTGGAGCTGCTAGTTGTGCAGAAATTTGTGTTTCTACGCCGTCTGCGCCTAAGTCAAGGTATGAAACTCTGATTTCATCTTCGTCAGTACTGTCGTTGTGGACAATCATGACGATGGATGCATCGTTTGCAACTGTTCCGTTATATGTTCCAGTATCGTTTACGTTAAGTTGGTTTAACATAACGTATTCAACACTAGCTTCAAATGTGGAACTGTTGTTGTTACCTGATTCTTCGGCTTCGAGTCTGTAGATTGCGTTATTGTGTCTGTCGCCTGAGTTTATTCCGTCATTACTTTGACCCCATGTTACAATATCAACGGCTAATGGAATTGATTTACCATTACCTAATCCAACTGTAGCGTCTACAGTGTGGAATTGTATTTTCATTTGTAGTGGGTCAGAATCATCAAGGGAACTTAATCCATATAATTTCCATAGAGGTGCGTTGATAACTGCGTTACCAACGAGTCCTGAAAAGTATGATGGACCTACTCCAGCGTTCTGAGTTGCAGTGTATGTGGCAGATGCTGCGCCATAATGGCCAACACTTCCTATACCACCGTCACCAAGTTCAGAATCACCAAAGGTGAAGTTTCCTGCGAATGATAAGTTGTCGGAACCGTTATTCAAACCTCTCAAATCGAACTGGACATATGTGTATGCGCCAGTTCCGTTAGAACCAGAAATCAAATCCTTGAAGGTTTTGACTGTGGTGTCTGATGAGTGTGTGAATGTGAGATTATCTCCTGCTGCGAACAATCCTTGATCATCTGCTGTTGTGATGATACTTCTTTCGGAGTATTTCTCATAACAAGATGTGTAAGATGCTGCTCTGGAGTTGGTGGTATCATAATCAGATACGCACTGTGTTGTCAAACCACTATCTAATGTGATTTGACCACTCTCACCGGTCTCAGAAATTAGCGTTGACAAAGTTTTGAGTGTGATTGGTGAACCGACTTTAATTGCTGGAACGATTGTTGAGTTTAGATAAACTTTCAAATCGTCTTCAACTCTTGCGTCGAGATTCATGTCTGGGTCAAATATTGAGACCGTGACAGATTCACCAGAGTTCCACTCTGAACCTATACCACTTGTGTCGTATGCAATTGTACCAAATACTGGGTTGTGTAAGACACCATAGCTTGATCCGTCATAACCAAATACAGCTTGTGTACCTCTTGGGGCATTTTCACTAATATACATATTTGTGGTTAATGTCTCATCCCAGTTGATAAATACACCAGTGTTTGCACCGGCTTCTGTAAATGTAACTGGTTGATCGGCATCATTAACATCTGCAATTTCACAAAGTCCGTCTGCATCGTTGTCGTTACATGCGGAATCTGTGTTATCTTGGAAATTAATTACTGCATCTGTTGTGTCAGAACTACTTGTATCACCATTTCGGTCAATTGTCATAACACCATTAGCTGCTATGTCTCCTGCTGTTGCAGCATTAAACATAATAGCTCCTTTACTGGTACCAGAGCCTACTGCATCATCGCCGCCATTCTCATCATATAATTGATAAAATAGGGTTGCGTTAGATGGCAGTGTGCCAAATGTCCAAACGTCTTCGTCGGTTGGATCAATGTTAAGGTTCCAGTCAGTTAGTGTTACACCAACTTCGTGATTAAGTCCGTAAATTTCTTTGTCAAAGGATAGGCCATCGGCACCGCTTGCATAAACGAGTGATACAGTTTCATCTGCACCTGCTCTGTTATAAACAATGTCGATATTGCCGTCGCCAGAAAAGTCCAGTGTTTGAATCAGTGGCCATGCGTTTGCAGCGAGTCTGATATTACCATACTCGTTTGCTGTGGTCTGATTCGATAATGCTGGGGCTTCTCTTAACACATTCATTGTAAGGTTTGATGTTACGTTTGTACCGGCAGTTCTTCCAATTGTCCATTCATCAGCAGTTGGTGCACATACTGTGACACTATCACCTGCTGTGTAGGTAGAAGAACCGTCTACTTCCATATCAGTACCACCAGAGATTTGGTATGGTAACCAAATTCCTTGTGTTTCTGATGCGGTTAGTCCGGTTTCACTTGCACTATCATTTTTGTAAGCTAACTCAGTTGTTGGACCACATAACAAACCGAAGTCACCACCAGAACTTAATCCAGTGGAAAGTGCTTCGTAGTATGAGTCTTGCAATTGAGATGCTCCTGCGTCTGCGAGATATGCGTACCATGCACCATCAACGGCTTGCGCCATTATTAGTGATGATCCGTTTACGCTGACGTCGGGCATACCATAAGCAGTATCAAGTTCTGATATTGCTGGTTCTGCTACAACTATTTCAATTACTTGTGCGTTTGCGATTGATCCTTCGCTCTCGGCAGAAACGTAGAGATATTGATTCTCTGCATATGCTTCAGGCAATGCGCCTGGGATAGCAAATGCTACGCTTCCTGCTAGCATAATAGTCATTAAGGTTAGACTAGTTATTTTTCGTCCTAATTCTTTATTCATGTTATTACCAACTTTTTCTGAATTTTACTATTTAACCTTAATGGACGATTCGTACAGTTTTTCTCATAAACTTATGATCCTTACAAGATCAGCATTTGATCGTCATAATTATTATAACTAATATTGTAATAATTTCAATTTATGCCTAAGCACTGACTGATTTTGTGCCTAGAAGGCTTTTGTAGAGAGATATTGCTTCAGCCTCATTATTTGAACCAACCACGACTGCAGAACCTTTCTTCATGAAATTGACTGAGAGATCATTTGTACGCATGGAAATTCCTAAGTCCCCCTGATTTTCAACCAAAAATCCCTTCTCTTTGGCTATTGTGGTAACATCGGCAACATCAAGATTTACCTCATAAGTAGGAGTAATTGAAAATGTACGTTTTCCCATGTTTCGTCCACATAATTCTTCTAAGATCAATTCCTGTTTTGGTGCTTCAACTTTTTTACCAGAACCACATACTGAGCATGCATCTTGTTTGAATGTTTTAACAGATGAAAATTCTAAATTTTCTAAATCAATTGATAAAAATTTTTCTGATGACTTTGGTTTTTTACCAATTAAAACATCAACTGCTTCATGTACCTCTATACCACCAACAACAGAAAGTATTGAAGGATGTACACCTTGTATACTACAAGTTGGCATTGCATCTTCATCTAAATCAGGAAACATACAATGATAACATGCAGTTTCTTTTGGTAAAACTGTAAAGACCTGACCAGTGACACCAACTGCAGCACCGGTAACAAATGGAATATTTTTTTTTACACATGCTTTGTTAAGTGAGTAACGTGCATTAACACTATCAAGTGCATCAATTACAACATCACAACCATCAATTATTTCATCTGCATTGTAATCATTCACAGATACAGGTAAGGCTTCAATTTGTACTTCAGGGTTTAATTTTTTTAATTTTTTTTCTGCAACTTCAACTTTAACTTGTCCAACATCATCTTCATCAAACATTGTTTGTCGATGTAAGTTTGATAATTCAATTACATCTCGATCAACAATTCTTAATTTACCAATTCCCATTGTAGCAAGTCTTGTTACAATAGGATTTCCTAAACCACCAACGCCAACAACACATACTTTAGAATTTTTTAATTTTAATTGACCATCATAACCAATTTGTTCTAACATAACTTGACGAGAAAACCTATCTAATTCTTTTTCAGATAAATCAGAACCACCAGCAACTGCAGGTAAAATGTAAACTTCATCATTTTCATTTAGTGAAGTGTCAAGACCATTTTCAAATGCTGCATTCTTTCCATTGATGTAAATATTGATTAGTGAACGAGGAGAGCCGTCTGCTTCTAAAACTTTTCTCTTAAAATCATCACCCATAATTTCAGAAATTTTTTCAAAAGATTCCTTAAGAGTTGATGCTTCTAATTCTGTTTTCTTTTCGCCACCACCAGCATTAAGAACTGAGGGAATGGTAAAGGTAATTTTTGTCATTTTATAATCACCCTATGACTGCTGAGATTTCTGCAACATCAGCCTTCATTACTTGTGGTTTAGTTAATACACTCATTATTGATTCAGTAGTTTTGAGACCATTACCTGTAACATAACAAACGGTAGGTTCATCTTTGTCAATTTTTCCTTCTTCTACCATTTTTTTCAATACAGAAACAGAGACACCTCCAGCAGGTTCTGTAAAGATTCCTTCTGTTTTAGCTAAAAGTAAAATTGCATCTAAAATTTCTTTATCGTTAGTTTCTTTTGCTATTCCACCATATTGTTTCAATCTTTTTAGAACATAACGACCATCACCAGGATCACCAATTGCTAAACTTTTTGCCACAGTTTCTGGTCGCTCTACAGGAATTACTTTTTCAGAATTTTTATCAAATGCATTAACTATTGGTGCACAGCCGTGTGGTTGTGCACAATGCATATGCATCGAAGATAGATCATCAAGCAAAGAGACAGTTTGTAATTCTTCAAATCCTTTACAAATTGCATTTAACATGGCACCACTTCCAGTAGGAACTATAAGATGATTTGGAACATTCCAGTCTAGTTGTTCTGCTACTTCATATGCTAAGGTTTTAGAACCTTCAACATAATATGATCGCATGTTAATGTTAACTATACCAACACCTTTCCTATCACCAATTTGGGCAGCAATTCTATTTGCTTCATCATATGTACCGTCAACCGAAATGTATTCAGCCCCATAAGATAGGGCTTGTGCAATTTTTGCAGTTTCAATATCACTTGGTGCAAAAATGTAACAAGGCATGTTAGCTTTTGCTGCATGTGCAGCAGTAGCAGATGCTAAGTTACCAGTTGAAGCACAACCAACAGATTTTAATCCAAACTCTTTTGCTTTTGATATTGCTACACCTGCAGGTCTATCCTTAAAAGAAAATGTAGGATTCACAGAATCATTTTTTATGTAAAGATTGTTTAGTCCTAATTCTTTTCCAAGTTGTTCAGCTTTTATTAGAGGAGTCATTCCCGCTTCAATACTAACAATGTTTCGCTTATCAACTATTGGCAATAATTCAAAATAACGCCAGTATGTATTTTCTCGGTCCTTGAAGGTATTTTTATTTACAGACGGAAAATCATACTTTACATCTAAGGGTCCAAAACACTCATCACAAATGTACTTGAAAGTGGATTCATACTCTTTCTTACATTCTCTGCATTGAAGGTGATTTTTACTCATGATCATAATCTGATTATAATTTGTTCATAAAATATCCTAATATTAGATTAAGTGTTACTTAATTTCTACCCATGAAATTAAAATAGATTATTCATAGAAAAATTAAGAAGTTTCAGTATAATTAAAAAATATATGAAATTATCTCAAGAATATCTAATAATAGCAAATAAACTTGGAAAATGAGTAATTTTTTAGCAAAGAAAGTTTTATAGAATTAAAAAAAATGAGAAAACTGTGAATAGAAATGTTGTGATTGCCGTAGCAGTTGGTATTGCTGTAATTATTGGAGCGATAAGTTTTCAACTATATGATTCAGCATATCAAAAAAGTAGTATTGACGAATATTATGCGGACAAAGATCATAATGATGAAAAAAATATTAAACATGTAGTTTATCCAGACAACCCACAAAAATTGTATGGATTAATAATTAACAAAGATAAGTATCTCCTTGGAGAAAATATCTTCATTAGAGTAACTGGAATACCAATGGGATTGAAAGATAGCGTATATTTTTACACACCTCAAGGAATTAAATACCTGACACTACCTTTTGATGGAGATGAGAAACCATCTATCAAACATTACTTTAGACCATCATTGATAAGATCACAAGACATTTGTGACAAAGAAGAGATAATTGGAAAATGGTCAGCCTTCTTTGGAAATATGCCAGAAGAAAAATTATATTTTCATGTACTAGCTGAAACTCTACCACATTCTGAAGATTACTATTTAGGTTGTAATGAAGATCCTATGGAAATACCACCATATGTACAACCATCTCTTGGAGAATAACTAATATCTTACAGGTATGCCATTTTCTTTAATAATTTCTTTGACACGATTTACAGAATGAGTTTCATAATGAAAAATTGATGCTGCAAGTGCTGCATTAACTTCTGTATTTTTAAAAATATCAATCATGTGTTCCGGTTTACCACATCCACCTGATGCAATAACAGGAATACCAACTGCACTAACAATTTCATTTGTTAGTAATGTATCATAACCATCTTTTGTTCCATCTCTATCAATACTTGTAAGTAATATTTCACCTGCACCCAATTCCTCAATTTTTTTAGCCCAATCTATAACATCCAATCCTGTTTCTTTTTTGCCACCATAAATGAATACTTCAAACCAAAATTGTTTTTCATTTTCTGAAAAAATATTTTTTCCTTTCTCAATATTATAATTTCGTCTTGAATCTATTGCAACTACTACACATTGTCTTCCAAATAATTCCATTAATTCAGTAATTACTTCAGGGTTTTTCACAGCACCAGTATTAATTGCAACTTTATCAGCACCATTTAGTAAAATGTCTCTTGCATGTTGTAATGTTTTAACACCACCACCAACGGTGAATGGAATGTCAATTACTTCTGCAATTTTTTTTACAAGTGATTTGATAGTTTCACGTTGTTCAGAAGATGCAGTGATATCTAGAAAAACTAACTCATCTGCTCCTTCATTACTATATTTTTCAGCTAACTGAACAGGATCACCAGCATCTTTTATTGATTCAAAATTTAATCCTTTTACAACACGACCATTTGCAACATCAAGACATGGAATTATTCTTTTAGTTAATACCAATTTTTTTTGCCTCCTCTATTGAAACTAGACCTTCATAAAGTGCCTTTCCTAAAATCACTCCAAAAGGATGAAATTTTTTTACATCTTCAATATCTTTCATTTTTGATATTCCACCACTAGCAATAACATTACAATTTTTTATTTGGCAAATATCGCTTAAGGATGATAGATCAGGACCTTCTAGTGTGCCGTCTTTAGATACATTAGTTGTTAGAAATTCAGTAAAGCCATATTTTACAAATTCATGAGTCGCGTCTAAAAGATCAATATCAGTATTATTTTGCCATCCATGAGTAACAATTTTACCATCGATGTGATCAATTGAAATCACTACACGGTCATTTCCAAATGTTTCAATAAAATCACTTAGAATATTTTCTTGTTCACTTTCTTTTAGTTGCATTGCAATTGTACCAATAACCACACGAGAAGCAAAATCTAAGACTTTAGATATTTTTTCTTCACTTCTTAACCCACCAGCAACTTGTAAAGGAATTGAAATATTTTTAGATATTTCTTGAATCATTTGTAAATTTTCACCACTACCTAATGTTGCATCTAAATCAACAACATGTATCATATCTGCACCTGCAAATTCCCATTTTTTAGCAATTTCAACAGGATTATCACTATAGATTGTTTTATTTTTTGGATCACCTTTGTAAAGTCGTACAACCTTACCATCCATCAAATCAATTGCAGGAATAATTTTCATTTAACACACACTCTAAGAAAATTTTTGATCATTAATGATCCTATTTTTCCAGATTTTTCAGGGTGAAATTGAGTTCCAAAGAATAATTTATCTTCGACAACTGCAGGAACTTTAATTCCATAATCTGCATTAGCAACTATAATATCTTCATTATTTGGTTTTACTCTATAGGAATGAACGAAGTAAACCCATGAATTATTATCAACACCTTCTAAGATTTTACTATCTTTTGTAATTTCCAAATTATTCCATCCCATATGTGGAATTTTCATATTATTTGGAAGAATTACAACTTCACCATCCATAATGTCAAGACCTTTTTCTTTTCCTTCTTCACTTTGTTGAAAAAACATTTCCATTCCAAGACATATTCCAAGAACAGGAATTTTATCTTTAACAAAATCATTGAAGCCTAATGCAGAATAATCTCTAATACTTCTTATCGCAGGATCAAAATTTCCTACACCAGGTAACAGTAAACCATCATATTCTTTTGATTGATCAAAGCTTGTAATAATATCAACATTAGCACAATTTTTTTCAAGTGAAGTCTTAAGACTAAAGATATTTCCTGCTCCATAGTCAAAAATTGCAACATCTACCATTACATTGCGCCTTTGGTACTTGGTATTCCTTTTTGTTTAGGATCATTTGATATACCATTTCGTATTGCTACTGCCATTGATTTTATTGCAGCCTCAACTTTGTGGTGATCATTGTCGCCATACTTTACAGTAACGTGAATACAGCAGTTGAGATTTTGTGCAAGTGAAAAGAAAAAGTGTTCCAAATCTTCTTTCGACAAACCTTCGATCTTTGTTCTTTTTATCAAGAGAGTTATTTTGTGATATTGTCTTTTCACTAGATCAAGTGATGTTTCAGCAAGAGCCTCATCCATAGGAACAGATGAAAAACTAAATCTTGTGATTCCACTTCGGTTTCCCAATGCCTTGTCAATTGCACTTCCAACGGTTATACCCGTATCTTCAATCAAGTGGTGTTCAATTCCATCTTTTGATTTTGCTTTTACAGTTAGATCTATCATTGAATGCTTTCCAAAAGATCCAATCAAGTGATCTAAGAATTTGATACCAGTGTTAATTGTAGTTTTTCCACTACCATCCAAGTTTATGACAACTGAAACACTGGTTTCTTTGGTTTCCCGTTTAATGCTTGTTTTTCTAGGTTTCATGAGATTCTTGTTTGATTTCTATCATACTAAATTTAATGCCTTCGGAAGTTCTTGAATTGATTCAAGAATGAATGAAGGATTGTTTTTTTGAAATAATTCATATTTTAATTTAGGTTCATCGCTAGAGCCATAAATTCCACAAAATGATACATCATAACCACGTTCTCTACATTTTTCAACCATCATGAGATCCTCTATTGAATCACCAATATACAACGAACATTTAGAGCCAATTCCTGAAATTGATTCTATTAGAGATTCAGGATTAGGTTTGGCTAGATTCAGTGGACGATCTTCTAGAAACACCGAGTGTGTCATATCAAAATTTTGTAAAAATTCTTTCATAGAATATGAAAATGCAAATTTTCCTCTTCCAGTAACTGTAGAAATTTTATTTCCAAACCTATTTTTTAATGTCAACATAAGAGTATCATCTAAAATAACATCGTCCATATCAATTAATGGCTCTTCAGAAAATTGTGATTTTTCATTAAATATTTCTTCATATAAAGAAGAGCCATAGAATATTTGATTAAAGATTTTGTGTATGTAGCTTTCTTTACGAGAATTATTATAATCTAGTTTTGATTTAATTTCAGTTAAATCTATATTCTGATTAATCAAATAATCATCAATAGAATTTATTCCAGATTCATTTGCATTGGAAATTACATCAATAATTAATTTTTCAAATGAGACATTTGATTTTTTAGATGCAACTATTGTCATCACTACGGCATAGACTACAGCAACTTCATCATTGAATCCACCAGCCGCTTTTAAACCAAAGTGTATTTTTGAAGTAACAATGTTACTGACATCATCTCCAAATAATTCTTTAATTATTACAGCAATTGTTTTATTTATTGCATTATCATATGATTTTCTTATATCAACTAAAACACCATCACAATCAAATATGATTGAATCAAATTTTTGAATTTTCTGAGTTGCATCATCAGAAATAAAAAGTTCTGAGGTCATTCTAAAAGATCACGTATTGCCAGTAAGAATTTTGAATTCATGTCAGGAGTTCCAATTGTTACACGCAAACATCCTTTGTGTGACGCCAATTTTCCAAGTTTTCTGATCGAGATACCCTGTTCAATCAATGCATTGTATACTCGTGTATCAGCACCCTTAGCATCAAATAATACAAAATTTGCGTTAGAATCAAAGACATCGAAAGCATCATATTTTTTTAGATTTTCTATGATTCTCACTCTTTGTTTTTTGATAATTTCAAAAATTGATATGATTTGTTTTGATTTTTCTATTGCCAAGATGCCACATTCAATGGCAAGAGTGTTTAGTGGATATGGGTATTGAATGACAGTTGAGAAAACTTCAGTAAATTTTTTGTCTGCAATCATGTATCCAATTCGCAATCCAGCCAAACCAAATGCCTTTGATAGGGTTTTTACCAAAATCAAATTAGGATATTTTTTTACT
>Ga0209403_10006649_pt1 | contig 11642 bp, 6 predicted proteins | sample ArcticOcean_MG_C_8_FD_187440 | JGI IMG/M metagenome (GOLD analysis project Ga0209403, IMG submission 187440) | Marine microbial communities from western Arctic Ocean - ArcticOcean_MG_CB11_86 (SPAdes) (version 2) | ecosystem: Environmental > Aquatic > Marine > Oceanic | place: Arctic Ocean... | reverse complement strand
AGATTAAAACCCGCTTGGGTGAGAAGGATTTGCGCGGTTCTTAAGTTACGTTCGTTGTTTAGGAGCGTGGTATTGGTTGCTTGGACGTCGGCGATTATGTCGCGTAGCTCTTGAGTTTCGAATGCGCCCCACCAATCGACCGCAGGCCAAATAGTTTGCGTGTCGACGGTGATTTGCCAATCCTGGGGAATGTCGTAGGGTTCAAGTGAGGGTAACTCGGTGCTGCGGCAAGCAGACAACAGACAAGCCAACGTACAAATGAAAGCTATGCTGAAAATAGACCTATTCATTTGCGAGCGCCGCTACGGGATCGAGTCGCGAAGCATTGCGGGCGGGTGTGTAACCGAACACCAAACCAATGGTCGCCGCGCAGGAGAACGCGATCAACATTGGCGAAGTCTGGAACGCGATCGGTACACTGAACGTCGACAGGATCGTGCCGAGCACAACGCCTAGCACAATGCCAACAACCCCGCCTATTGCAGAAACGACGATGGCTTCGACAATAAATTGCAGAAGAATGTCCTTTTGCCGGGCTCCGGTGGCCATGCGGACGCCGATTTCGCGCGTACGCTCGGTGACGGATACGAGCATGATATTCATGATGCCGATGCCCCCAACCAATAGGGAGATAGCCCCGATACCGCCCAATAGCATTGTGAACGTTGCCGTTGCCGTTTCCATTTGCTCGAGCATCTCCGCGCTGTTTCTGATCCGATAACTGTCAGAGCCTTGGGTTTCCATCAAGTAATTCTTCAGGTCAAGCTCGGTTTGGTTGATAAACGTGGGGTCCTCGACTGTAACCCGCAGGTTATTCAAATAACGGCGGCCGAACAGGCGCAACGCGCCGGCGCGCAATGGCACAAAGATGGCATTGTCTTGATCGTCGTCTCGCAAACCCCCGCTGCCTTTCCTTACCAACGTGCCGATGACAAGAAAAGGCACGTTCCGGATGATGACATAAGTGCCGATTGGGTCGTCATCCGGGAACAGACTGTCTACTACCGTTGCGCCCAAGATCGCGACCGGTGCATAGGTTTCGCTGTCTTCGCGGTCGAAAAAGATGCCGCTGGCAACCTTCCAGGAACGAATCTGCGGTAAGTGTTCGGACGTCGCATATATATTTGCTTCGTGGTCGCGGTTGCCGACCCGGACCATTGCATCCCCTTGGACCATCGGCAGGACCGCTTCGACGTTGGGAACGTCTCGTTCGATCGCATCGGCGATATCAAGTGGCAACGTGGCCCCTGCTTTGCCTCGGCGCCAATTGGGATATACCGAAATAGTGTTTGCCCCGAGTGAGGAGAATTGGTTCACCACTTGCTGTTTTGCACCTTCGCCGATGGCCATCATTGTCACGACGGATGCAACACCGATGACAATGCCCAGAAGGGTAAGCACCGTACGGAATAGGTTGGCACGTAGCGAACGGAGCGCCATGCGTACCGCTTCTGATGTGTCGGCCAGCGTCGCCGCTGTGGTTACGTCTAGATCTAGAAGTTTGCTCGGCTTTTCTGCGTTGACCTCCGCGTGCGCCGGTCCACTGTCGGAGATAATTGTGCCATCACGCATTTCAATCACGCGATTTGCACGATCTGCCACGGCTTGATCGTGGGTAATTAGGATGATCGTATGTCCCTGGCGTGCCAGGTTTTCGAGTAGTGCTATGAGTTCTTCGCCGCTCTTCGTATCGAGTGCTCCGGTCGGTTCGTCTGCCAAAATGACCTGACCACCGTTCATTAGTGCGCGCGCTATCGAAACGCGTTGCTGTTGCCCGCCGGACAGTTGGCTGGGGCGGTGGTCAGCGCGGTCGGCGAGACCCAGGGTTTGCAACATTTCGGTGGCGCGTCGATGCCGCTCGTTTTGCCCGACGCCGGCGTAGATCGCGGGTATTTCGACATTTTCCTGTGCCGTCGCGGTGGGTAGGAGGTTGTAGTTTTGAAACACAAACCCAAAGGCTTCACGGCGCAACCAAGCTAACTGGTCGGGGCCAAAACTGTCTACGGACCGACCGTCGAAGAAGTAATCTCCCGCTGTCGGCCGGTCCAGACAGCCCAGGATGTTCATCAGGGTTGTCTTGCCAGAGCCGGATTGGCCCTTGATCGCGACGAATTCGCCACGTCGGATGGTAAGCGAAATGCCGCCGAGCGCGGTTACCTCGACGCCCCCGTCGGTCGCGAACACGCGTGTGATGTCACTTAGTTCGATAAGTGGGCGATGGTTGTCCATGGGCTACCTAGAAGCGAATAAAGCTGCGTCGCCGCGAGTTTGACTCAGATTCGCGTTCTTCCAAAATGCCGGCGATGACAGTCTCACCAGGATTTAGACCATTCAACACCTCGGCCATGATTCGGCTGGCTACACCGACATTGATCTCCCGGGTCTGCGTGAGTCCCGCTGCGTCAACCACTTCCACCGTGGCAGAACGGTGGCTACGACCGCGTTTCTTATCAGTATAGGTAAGTGCGCCGATGGGTACGGTGACGACGCCGCGTGCCTCGGAGGTGATGAAAAACACCTGTGCAGTCATGTTGGTCAAGAGGGCACGGTCGGAATTATCGATATCGAAGAGCACCGGATAGAGAACTACGTTATTGGTTATCGACGGCGATGGAATGATTTGCTTGACCTTGCTATTCCAGCGCCGATCGCCGCTGCCCAACGTTGTGAAATATACGTGCATACCGATGTCGAGTTGTGTCACATCGGCTTCTGAGACATTTGCTTGGACCGTCATAGTGTCCAGATTGGCCACGCTCAAGATGATGGGCGTCGTGTCGTTTGCATTCAACGTTTGACCTTCGAGGCTTGCTATATCGACAACGGTGCCCGCGCTCGGCGCATAGATCTTGGTATAGCCAAGCTCGGCTTCCTGGGTTGCGAGCTCGGCGCGGCTGCGTTCGATCTGCGATTGCAGTTGAATCAGCGAGGATTGTGCGCCGGCCAAGCTGTTGATCGAGTTCTCCAGGTCCGCTTGGCTTGTAGCATTCTCTGCCATTAGCCGCTCTTGCCGCGCGGCGTTGGCTTCAGCTAGTCGCAGGCCAGCTTGACGCGCGGACATTTGCGCCTCTTGTGCGCGCATGCTCGCCCGACTTGCTTCGACTCGATTAAGTTGCAGGGTCGCGTCGATTTCAGCTAAGAGTTGATCTCGCACTACGCTGTTGCCCACCTCAACGTACAACTTGCGCAACTGCCCACTGACTTGTGCCCCGACCTCGACGACTCGTTTTGGCTGCAGGCGGCGGTCACTGCATTTTCGACATCCCCGCGAGTGACCTCGGCAACAAGCGGCTTTTCCTGCTTCACATCTTCTCGCGTGAGGTAATAGCCAGTTGCAGCCATTGCCAATACGACAGTCATGCAGATGATTGGATGGCGTTTGATGAATTGCAACTAAATACCTTGTAAATCAGCGGTATACACACACTTCAAGTAAGTCAAGTTTAGCATAATGAGTGTCGCGATTTGGAAAGCTTTAGATCAGGCGACTGAGTCTGGCCACTTGCAATGCGCCATCGCGCATCTCACGTGGATGCGCAATGCTTGCCGCTGGAAAGCGCGCGTAATCCGGTCGTCACCTTTGCCTCCGGCCTAAACCTGGACTGAGTTTTGATCTCGGACGCTTAACGTAAGTTCTCGACAACGATCATGCAATGATCGTGGCGACGGTTGTGTTCGTAAACTAATTGGGCTTACCGCGGTCTTACAATGTGTCCGCAAATGGCCAAGATCATGTCGACATTGCCTACCAAATGCTCGGATGAGCACGCTGCGCCCGCAGCACACGAATGAGCCCAATCCATGACGCAGATTGGGACGGAAAGTGTGGCGGTGCTCAAACAAGGTGCAAGACTGTCGTGTCCACTCGACGACATGACTTATCAACACGATGCCGGGTTGGATGTGAGTAGTGTAGCGGCGCATATGCGGCATGTCCTGGACCACTATACGAGTTTCCTGGCAGGGCTCGAGAATGGCTCGATCAATTACGATCATTGCCTTAGGCTTAGATCATCGAGGTCGATCGCGGCGCCGCACTGGCGTCAATCCGTCAAGCGATGGACCGGTTGTCCGACCTCACTGACGGGTATCGCCCGCAGGCTCTACAAGTTTGCTCAAAACGCAGTGGCTCGAATGTGGTTTCGTCGGTTGATTGAGAACTCGATTTCCTCCTCGCCCACACCGTGCAGCACTACGCGATCATGGGATTGCTATGTCGGTTGCAGGGTGTTGTTGAGGCTGATTTCGGGGTCGCGCCCGCGACATTGCGATACCGCTAAGAGGAGCAATTGGCCTAAGCACCTCGAACGAAGGGGCCGTAGCGCATCGCTAACGCAGGTGCGTCAATGCGTCGCGGCCTCATCACCTAACCCGTCATCTAGTGCCCGCGCGAGTAGTACCCGCGCGAGCGATCGCGTCATTGTTTCTTTATTGGGGAGGACATCGCCTCGCACCCGCGCCGCAGGTCGGGCTAGAATGCACGCTACGAAATAGGACACCCATTGAATCCATATCACGCTGCGGCCTGCCAGACCGCTACAAAATAGTACAAAATAGGACACCCATTGAATCCATATTACGCTGCGGCCTGCCAGACTGATTTTCCTGCGCCTCTTGATCGCAGCGAAATCGGTGCACGCACCGCGCGTATGTGCGAGATCGTTGAGCAGACGGTGACCGGCTACGAGCCATTTTTCGATGTGCGTTTGCTGACATTTCCAGAATTTGCCCACAGCGTGCCGATTTATGACAACGTGGCAGAATTGCGAGATAAGCTGGCGGTGGAAGTGCCGAACGAGCATACCGATGCATACGCGAGATTGACCAAACAATACGGCTGTTGGATACAGACGGGCACCTTCATCGAGATCGACCCCCAGTACCCAGAGTTCTTGTTCAATACGACGGTGTTGATTGGGCCTAACGGCGTGATATCCAAGTACCGTAAAGTCAATCCATGGATACCTTGGGAGGTGCACGCGTCGCCGCATGACGTCCCCGGCTATAGCGCCGATCCTTTTCCGGTGGCCGATACGGAATTAGGCCATCTGGGTGTTGCGATCTGCTATGACTGGCTGTTTCCCGAGACGATCCGTCAGATCGCATTCAACGGTGCCGAAGTCATCATTCGTGTGTCGGCTTATATGGATCCGTGGGGTACTCAGGAACCAATGGATTGGTGGACGCTGATCAACCGCACCCGAGCGCTCGAAAACACGGCCTACGTCGTCGCATCCAACCAAGGTGCGAGCTTTGCCAACTATCCGCCGTTCAGTTGGCCCGGCGGCAGCATGGTCGTGGACTACGACGGACGAATTTTGGCCCAGGCCGATCCGGGGCCGGGCGAGAAAGTCGTCGTTGCGCCAATCAACATCGCGGCCCAAAGAGCGGAGCGCGAACGACGTCAAGGTCACGATTTTCGCAGTCATCTTCGTAGCGAAGTGCACCCGTATTTGACGAGCAACTATCTCGATCGTGCGGGGCCAGACCTGTCAATTGAGAGTAACAAAAAACGCATCTTGGTCGCGAAGGAAAAACTGAAGTGAAATTGATGGCGCTTGGCATAGTGGTGTCGTTGCTGTGCGGTTGCGCTGACGATGCGCTATTCACGGCCGAAGATGTTGCGAAGAACGACTTCGGCGTGGCTCAAATGGGTCAGTATGAATATATCCAGGCCGAGCAAACATTTGCTGACGTCGTGGCGAGCGCTCCAGGCTGGTTAGATGCGCAAGTCAATCATGCGATCGCAACGCTCAACCGTCAGGAAGAGGGAGACGAAATCACGGCTCTGGATATGTTGGCAGCGGTTTTGGTTAAAGATCCGCAACATTTGCGCGCACTGTACAGCTCCGGGATTCTTCGGCTCTATTTGGGAGAGGCGGAGACAGCCATCGAGTTGTTCGGCCAAGTCGTAGGCGCTGATTCGAGGGATGCTTATGCCGCGTACTTTCTAGGCCAGGCGCACTTGCAATTGGGTAACTACGAACAAGCGTCGCAATGGTTGGTTCTCGCCAGTCGCCTTGATCCGTATTTGCGAAGCGCGTATTGGGCATCTGCACAAGCGCTACGGCGTGTCGGCAAAACCGCCGAAGCGCAGGAAATGCTCGATGTTTATCAACGCTTCGCGCCCAATCCGGCGGCGCATCTTGCCGATTTTGCCTATAAACGCATGGGGCCGAAGGCTGAAGCCGAGGCCGTCACGGTGATTGATGTTGCACCGATCGAATTGCCGAGCGGGCCGCTGTTCGACGATCCGCAAACGATCGCAGATGTGTCACAAGGCGCTTCGGTGACAGCGGTTGACCTCACGGGCGACGGACAATTGGATCTAGTGGTTAGCCGCGAGATCGGCAATGTGGTTTTCATAGGTGCGAAGAATGGTTTTCAACAAGCCTCCAACCACCCGTTGGCAAACGCGTCGAGTAAAGCTGCACTGTGGGGTGATATCGACGATGACGGTATGGTCGATGTCATCTTCTGTTCGGACAAGGGTATCGAGTATTGGCGTCAAGCACCGGCAGATGAGTGGCAACCGACCACGCTCGGGGTCGATGCGAGTCTACCATGTGTGGCTGGCGCAATTTTTGATGCAGATCATGACGGCGATTTAGATGTGTTTACCGCCGGTGCAGAAGGCGCTGAACTCTACAGCAACAATCGGGATGGTTCTTTTAGAGTACTCGCTGGCGAGCTAGGCATGCGCGGTGGCGCGGGGCGGCAGGTCCTCGTGGCCGATCTCGACAGTGATCGCGACTTAGACATTGTCGTGCTGAATGACAAGCTACCACACGATGTTTGGCAGAACGACAGAACCTGGCGCTATCAAAAAATTGCGGGGCTAGAAGCGTTTGCATCTGCTGATCTCGTGGCGGCCACAGCTGCTGATATCGATGCCGATGGACACATAGAGATCGTGTCGATTCAGCGTGATGGAGTGCTAACCGAATGGGATGTATTCGAGGCCACAAGCCGCGTGATTGCTAACGTACGTGCAGCCAACGATTCTGAGTTGGCCGTTGCCGATGTAAACGGCGATAGCCGTCCAGAAGTAATGATTGTGGGTGCGGGGGAAGTGCAGATACTCGATCCGGATAACGGAGAAGTCATGTTTGCGCGGCCGGTTGCGGACCTGGCAACCGCGCAGCTGTTGCCGCTGACTGCGAGCCAAGGTCCATCACTCGTTACTGTGTCGAGTCGCTCGGTTGATTTGCATTTGCCCGGAACGGGACGCCACGATTTCATGACCATTGCGCCCAGCGGGCGCAATGAATCGGACCAAATGCGATCTAATGCCTCTGGAATTGGCACACGGATTAAGCTGCGGATCGCAGGGCAGTGGACGGTCATGGACGCGCTGGATACGCATTCCGGCCCTGGACAGAGTTTGACCCCTTTGCCGGTTGGGCTTAACGGCCGGGAGTTTGCTGACTTCGTTGCACTCGAGTGGTCGGATGGCGTGACCCAGAGTGAAATCGAGTTGGCAGTCGGGCAATTGCACGAGATACCGGAAACTCAGCGTCAATTGGCCAGTTGTCCGGTGCTTTTCGTCTGGGATGGAGAGAAATATCGTTTTGTTAGCGATGTTTTAGGCGTTGGCGGTTTAGGTTTTTTTGCGTCCCCCGGTGTGTATGGACAGCCGCGTCCATTTGAGGTGTTTCTGTTCGAGCAAGGTTTGCTGGTGCCTAAAGATGGGCGCTACCACATCAAATTGACTGAGCCGATGGAAGAAAACGCATACGTCGATTCGGCGATGCTGCGCATATATGACGTGCCTGCAGGGTGGTCGATGGTGGTCGATGAGCGAATGGCGACCAGTGCACCTGAACCCAGCGGACAACCCATCTTCTATCAAAAACAGGTTGATCCAATCCGTGCTTGGTCGAATGCCGAAGACGATGCGACCGATCTGGTGTTGGTCCGTGACTTGACGGCGCCGTCCCCGGGGGCGCTAGATGAACGGTTCGTCGGTTTGTTAAGCGAGCCACAGATTCTAACGGTCGAATTTGGCGAGCCAATCGATCTTGATGGGGCGACCCTAGTGGCGGATGGGTGGGTCGAGTACGGCTATTCGCAAACGGTGTTCGCCGCTTGGCAAGCGGGCAAGCAATATCAACCAGTTTCACTTGAAGCGCGCGATGGTCACGGTCAGTGGCACATGGTTGCAAAACACTTTGGCTATCCGGCTGGTATGCCGAGAAAAATGGTTTTGCCGCTGCAGCACCTCCCTCGCAACACGCGCGCACTGCGGCTGACTTCGAATATGGAAATTTATTGGGATCGCCTGCAAATTGTACTGCAGGAGGATTTGCCGGGTGCCCAGGTGGTCAATGTCTTGCCGGTCGCCGCGAGGGTCGGCAAACCTGGGTTTGCCGGCCGCACGACGGGCGATCAGCGCGTACCGGACTACGACTACAACAAGCGCAGTCCGTATTGGGACACCAAGTTTCAACGCGGCTACTACACGGCGTTCGGCGATGCTTTGGCACTAATTAATGCCACCGACGGCGCCATGGCCATCATTGGAGGGGGCGAAGAGCTTCACTTTGAGTTTGCCAATCCAGCGCCGGTGTTGCCGGGCTTCGAGCGATTCATTGGTATTGAATTTCGTGGCTGGGCCAAGGACATGGATCTATATACCGAACACGGTGAAACGGTCGGCCCATTACCTGTGCTGCCTGACCAGACCGAGGCCGCCATAGAGCGACGCCGTGCATTGCATCGGCGCTACAATGTGCGCTTCCAAGAGGGGTTCTAAGCTACCGATCCCATGAACCAGGTACGCGTTCGAGAAGTCGTAGGACCCGGCATGCGAAAGCTGCTCGTGGTGGTACTCGTGCTGTTTGCCGTTCTCGTCGTTGATTCCGTTTATTTGGGCTCGATTACGTTTGCCCAATGGCTGCGGGGCACCAGTTTAGAGGGGGAGATCTTCCAAGGCGCATTCCTCGTCCATTTAGCGCTTGGGTTCTTGCTCATAATCCCGGCAGTAATTTTTGCAGCGCTGCATTTGGCGCGTGCCATCGATCTGCCGAATCGCCTTGCGGTGCGCTTGGGAATTACGCTGTTCGTAACCTTATTGGTGTTACTGACCTCGGGGGTCATGTTGACGCGGGGCCTGCCCGTTTTGGAGCTCAACGATGAAGAGCTGCGCGCCGTCACATATTGGTTGCACGTAGCCGCACCGTTTGTCGTTGGATGGCTCTTTGTCATGCACCGTTTGGCTGGCCCGCGCATTCGCTGGTCGGTGGGTGGTGGCATTCTTGCAGTCAGCGCCGTGCTGACAGTCGCTGGGCTGTGGGTTGCGGATTCTGGAGGCGGAAACACAGCGCTGGCAGATGATCGCTATTTTTTCCCATCGCTTGCGCGCACAGCGTCTGGTCGTTTCATTGCCGCACAAGATCTGATGCGCGATGACTATTGTGCGGGCTGCCATGAGGACATCCATGAACAGTGGCAATACAGTGCACATCGGTTTGCGTCGTTCAACAATCCGGCGTATCGGTTCTCCGTGCGCAATACGCGCCAAGTTGCGCTAGAGCGGGATGGCGATGTGCAAGCGGCGCGTTTCTGTGCGGGCTGTCATGACCCGGTGCCGTTATTTAGTGGTGCATTCGATGACCCAGAGTTTGATGATGAGAACCATCCCACCGCACAAGCGGGCATTACCTGTGTTGCTTGTCATGCCATCGAACAGATCAATAGCCAGCGTGGCAACGCCGATTACTCGATTGGTGCACCCGAACACTATCCCTTTGCTTTTTCCGAAAGCGAGACGTTGCGCTGGGTAAACCGGCTGTTGATCAAAGCTAAACCGGCATTCCACAAACGCTCGTTTCTAAAACCCATGCATAAGTCGGCCGAGTTTTGCGGGACCTGCCATAAGGTCCACTTGCCGCAGGAACTCAATCAATACAAGTGGCTGCGGGGACAGAACCATTACGACTCATTTTTGTTGAGCGGGGTGTCGGGTCACGGGGTGACGAGTTTCTACTATCCTGCAAAAGCCACGACCACGTGCGCGCAATGCCACATGCCGCTCGAGCGATCGACCGACCTTGCTGCAGGGCGTAATGATGACAGCGGCAACACCACCATTCACAACCACCAGTTTCCCGCAGCCAATACCGCACTGACCACGTTTTTCGATTTACCAGCCAAAGCGACGCAAGCGCATGTGAAGATGCTAGAGGGTGCGTTGCGTGTCGATATATTCGCGATACGCCAAGGGTCTGAAATCGGCAGTGAGGTAGTAGCCCCCCTACGTCCGGTAGTGCCAGTTTTGCTGCCAGGGCAAACGTACGTGTTCGACGTCGTCCTACGAACTCTGACGGTTGGTCATCTATTCACCGAAGGCACTGCAGATTCTAATGAAGTTTGGCTCGACGTGACGGTGCGCAGCGGCGAGCGCGTCATTGGTCGTAGTGGTGCTCGCGCCGCCGACGGCACCGTTGATCCTTGGTCGCACTTCGTTAACGCCTACGTGGTGGATCGTAACGGTAATCGCATCGATCGGCGCAACGCTGAGGACATCTTTACCAAACTCTATGACCATCAGATTCCGCCCGGTGCAGCGGATGTCGTTCATTACCAGGTCACGCTCCCCGCTGATTTGGTCGATCCTATTGAGATTGACGTCCGACTCAATTATCGAAAATTCGACACGTCCTACATGCGGTTGTTCGAAGGCGAAGAATTTGTGGAGAACGATTTGCCAATCACAACGATCGCATCGGACCGGCTGGCTTTGTCCTTGACCGAGAATACGCTGCGCCCAGCGCCAAGCATTGCGGGATGGGAACGCTGGAACGACTACGGCATAGGTTTTCTTCGTAAGCCGGATCTCCGGGCGTTGAAACTAGCAGAAGAAGCCTTCGATAAAGTACGGGAACTCGGTCGACCCGAGGGACACCTTCATTTGGCGCGCGTGCTGATCCGCGAAGGCCGCTTGGACGAAGCAGCGCAAGCTTTGCGTGATGCGGCGCAAAGCGGGGCTTACCCGTGGTCCGTTACATGGTTCGCTGGGCTTGTGGACATGCAGAATGGTGAACTCGATGCTGCGATCGAGGCCTTTCGCAGTTTGGTGGATACCCAGTTCAATGATGCGCGCGAACGCGGATTTGATTTTTCTTATGATTACCGACTGCGCAATCAACTGGCTCAAGCTTTGTTTGAACGGGCAAAACTAGCCGATTCGAGTAGCGAAGAGCGAGACTGGTTGGATCTAGCTGTGACGGAGTTTATGGCGGCGTTGGCCGTCGATCCGGAAAATCTCGCCGCCCACTACGGTCTGGCACAGGTGTATGCGCGGCAGGGCGAAACGGATAAAGCCGATCGGCATCGGGCGTTGCACGCAACCTATCGGCCCGATGACAACGCGCAAGATCAAGCCGTGCAGCGCGCGCGGCAGCAAGATCCGGCAGCGAATCATGCGTCCGAACCGGTGGTGATCTACGATTTGCAGCGCGGTGACGTCGACGTTACGAGGGCGCAGGATCCATGACCGAAGGTGATGCAGAGGGTCAGGATCCGCAACAAACCGAAGATGCGATAAGGCGCGCGCTTGTTGTTTCATTGGTGATTGGTTTGGTGTTGGTCGCCGTGTTGGGCATCGTGTATTGGCTGCTCGACGAGCCAATCGAAGAGCA
>Ga0209403_10006648_pt1 | contig 11644 bp, 10 predicted proteins | sample ArcticOcean_MG_C_8_FD_187440 | JGI IMG/M metagenome (GOLD analysis project Ga0209403, IMG submission 187440) | Marine microbial communities from western Arctic Ocean - ArcticOcean_MG_CB11_86 (SPAdes) (version 2) | ecosystem: Environmental > Aquatic > Marine > Oceanic | place: Arctic Ocean... | reverse complement strand
TTCTGCCGCCGGGTCAATCGACATGACAATCGGCATACTGGCGCCTGCGATCTCGGCGTAGCCTTCGCGTTCGCGGCCAAGTTCCCAGGCACGGCGAAGAACCTCCGCCTTGGCCAGTGCGACGGTCTGCTCGGCCGCGGCCCGGATCAGCAGCGCCCGTGTGCGCGGGGCCCAGCTTTCCTCGGCCGTCGATATCGGACTGTTCAGTTCGTCTTTGGTAAACGGGAAACCGCGATACAACCGGATGATTTCACCGCCGGTCAGCGCGCCCAAGCGATGCGCCCTCTCGGCGGCGATCAGCCGGATATCGAGGGCCGCGTTGGGCGCCAGCGCGACGGCCCGCAACACGGCGACGTTGCCGGTCTGCGCGATCTCGGCCGTGAATTGCAGACCGACCGACCGCATCATCGCAAGGTGCAGCGCGAGGGGCGCTTTCAGCGACGGGCTCTCGCCTCCCCTGGAGCCGGCCAGCGCATCGACGGCGCTGAAAAATACAGGCTCTATTTCATTTTCGCGTTCACGCAACAGATCGGCGATCAGCGATGCGCGCGCATGTTCGCCCGACAGGGCAAAACAGAATGCCTGCGCCTGTGACCAGTACATGCCGGAATAATCGCTGACGGCGGCACGAACCGCCTTGCAGGCATCGGAATTATTGTTATCGAAAAAAAGCGCCTCTATCCGCGTGCGCAACAGATTTTCATCGCGGCGCGCGTCGGGCGCGATCTTCAACAACGCGAGCGCATTGCCGATATCTCCCATCGCCAGCAACCGGTCGACCCGCAGCGCAACGAAACTGGCGTCCAGCGGCTTGCCGGCCGGCACGCTGGCACGCGACATCAGAAGCCGTTTGGCAAGGTCCCTGATTGCCAGTGAGCTCGTCGCCGCCGGCATGCGCTGCATAAGCGCGCGGACAAGCGGCCATTCCGTACCCTGCCACAGGCCAAGCGGGAAACCACCCTGGTCTTCGCCAATCAGTCCGATCGCATCCGGATCGACGGTTTCGAGCGTGTTGACGACAATCGACGAGCCATCGAACGGGCGCGGCGCAACCGTGATCCCGGCCGGCGGGCGAACCGCAGGCGGGTCGGCCTGGTCGGCCTGCGGCTTTTCGACCGCAACGGGCGCTGTTTGATCGGGCGTGGGCGTCACCGCCGGCGTCGGGCGGCGCAGCTGCAGCTGCGCCATCGCAAAATCCGGGACCATCATAGCCAGCGCGCACACACCGGCGACCGCGCAACGGCGCGCGTTGCCTTTAGCGGGGGAAACGGTCATTGGGAATTATTCTTTCGATATCCGTCGCGGGCACCGGAATATCCCAGGCAGCGAGGAACAATCCGCCGCCGATCAGGAGGATCAGCGCACCGAAAATGACGACCGAGGCTAGCTTTTTCATGCAGGCGCGACCCTGTCCCGTTTTGTGATTCGCCGCCAGTGCAAAACGCCGTTTGCGCAGCGTCAAGACTGGCGACACAGACGATATTTCGTCGTATATTCAGCAGGTAATGAATATTTGTGGCGATTTCGAGGCAGTTTATCGGTTGCCGGGAATGCTTTCAACGTTGTCCTCGGTCATTCCGGTGATAGCCGGGACCCCCATCGTGGCGACGGCGGCGGAAATTGCTGCGGCGTTTACAGCGACGATTCGGCTTTGATGTCATGACAGGTCAGGAAAATTCCGAAAGAGCGGATTCGGGTCCAGAATCGAGCACCGAATCATCCCCCGGCTCCTCCAATGTGGCGCCGGACCGGTCGATCGTGCTTGTCGGGCTGATGGGCGCGGGAAAGACCTGTATTGGCAAACGACTTGCCCACAAGCTCGGCATGCCCTTCGTGGACGCCGATGCCGAGATCGAGACCGCCGCCAACTGTTCGATAGAGGAAATCTTCGACCGGTTCGGCGAACAGGCGTTTCGCGATGGCGAGCGCAAGGTCATCGCGCGCCTGCTCGAGGACACGCCGCGTATTGTCGCCACCGGCGGCGGTGCATTCGTCAATCCGGAAACCCGGAAGAACGTCCAGGAAAACGGCATATCGGTGTGGTTAAAGGCCGATCTGGACGTGCTTTTGCAGCGGGTGTCGCGCCGCGGCAACCGTCCCCTGCTCAAGACCGGCAATAAGCGCCAAATTCTCGAACGCTTGATTGCCGAAAGATATCCGTCCTATGCCAAGGCCGATCTCACCGTCGAAACCGGTGATGAATCGCCGGACCGGACGGTCCTGAAGGTTCTCGGCGCGCTGGCCGACCATGCCGGTTCGCCGCCTGCCGGTTCGGACGCCGAATGACCGGTTCAAACGGCCGCTTAAGGGTCGATCTAGGCGACAGGTCCTACGACATTATTGTCGGCGACAGCCTGCTGGCATCGGCCGGGGAATCCATCCGCACGGCGGCGGGCAACGGACGCTGCTGGGTCGTGACAGACGAGACCGTCGCCGGGCTGTATCTCGATCAGGTCGCGGCATCTCTCAGCGATTCCGGCTTCGACGTACAATCGATAATCCTGCCGCCGGGCGAAAGCAGCAAAAGCTTCGCGACCGTCGAGCGGATCGTCAACACGGTTCTCGACAGCGGGCCCGAACGGAACTCGACACTGGTGGCGCTCGGCGGCGGCGTGGTGGGCGATGTCACCGGCTTCGCCGCCAGCATCATTCTGCGCGGCGTCAATTTCGTGCAGATCCCGACGACCCTGTTGGCGCAGGTCGACAGTTCGGTTGGTGGCAAGACCGGCATCAACACGCGTCACGGCAAAAATCTCGCCGGGGCGTTCTACCAGCCAAGACTGGTGATCGCGGATACCGGCGTGCTGGACACCCTGCCGCGGCGCGAGCTGCTTGCCGGCTACGCTGAAATCGTCAAATACGGGCTGATCCGGGATTCCGGGTTCTTCGACTGGCTGGAACGGAACGGCGGCGCCGTCATCGACGGCGACCGGGATGCGCGGCGCTACGCGGTGCAGGCTAGCTGCACCGCCAAAGCTGCGGTGGTGTCGGAGGACGAACGCGAAAACGGAGTCAGGGCGCTGCTCAATTTCGGTCACACGTTCGGCCATGCATTGGAGGCCGAGACCGGTTTCGGCGCGGAATTGCTGCATGGCGAAGCGGTTTCCATCGGTATGGTCATGGCGTTCGAGCTGTCGGAAATGATGGCGTTTTGCCCGCGCACCGACGTCGAGCGGGTGCGGCAGCATTTTGCCGTCACCGGATTGCCGATGACGCTTCCGACGGCACAGGGCCGGCGATGGGACCCCGCCACGCTGATCGAGCATATGGGCCATGACAAGAAGATCCGGGACGGACAGGTTACGTTCATTCTCGCCCGTGGCATCGGCGACGCCTTCATCGCCCGCGACATCAAACCGGAAACCGTCCGCCGGCTGCTTGATGGCGCGGTCGCGGCATGACCCTGTTCCCTGCCGACCCAGCGGCTCAACTGAACGGAGCGAACGCGTCCCACTAATGGAAATAGCAACACTTGCCACGATCGGTGGCATTACGGTTCTTCTGGTTCTCTCGGCGTTTTTTTCCAGCTCGGAAACGGCGCTGACCACGGCGTCGCGGCCGCGCATGCACCTGCTTGAAGCCAGGGGCGACAAACGCGCCAGGCTGGTGAACCGGTTGCGCCGCGAACAGGATCACATGATCGGCACGATCCTGCTGGGCAATAATCTGGTCAACATTCTCGCTTCGGCGCTGGCAACCAGCGTGCTGATCAGCCTGTTTGGCGAAACCGGCGTGATCTATGCGACGATCGCAATGACGTTGCTCGTGCTCGTCTTCGGCGAAATCCTTCCCAAGACCTATGCGTTCCGCAACGCCGACCGCCTGGCGCTGACGATCGCCCCGACGTTCCTGATCCTGGTCCGGCTGCTGAGCCCGATCATGTCGGCGATTCAGTTTGCCATTCGCGGCATGCAAGGGCATTTTAGCGCCAACCGCGCTGGCCAGCCTGAATGGAGCGCCACCATCGAAGAGCTGCGCGGAGCGATCGAATTGCATCGCGGACGCGGTGCGATGGCCCACCATGAACGCGCGATGCTGCACAGTATTCTCGATCTCGCGGATGTCGACGTCGAGATGGTGATGCAGCACCGGCGCGATATCTTCTTGATCGATGCCTCCCTGCCAACCAGCCAGATCGTCGAAGAGGCCCTGGTCAGCCCATTTACCCGCATCCCGCTATGGCGCGATACGCCGGACAATATCATCGGGGTCATGCATGCCAAGGCGATGCTGCGCGAAGTTCACGCCCATACCGGCGATCTGGACGCGCTCGACCTCGATAAGATCGCAACGCCGCCCTGGTTCATTCCCGAATCGACAACGCTGCTGGACCAGCTTCACGCGTTCCGACGGCGCCGCGAACATTTCGCGCTGGTGGTCGACGAATACGGTGCGCTGATGGGCGTCGTGACACTGGAAGACATTCTCGAAGAAATCGTCGGCGACATATCGGATGAACACGATGTCGTGCCGATCGGCGTCCGGCCTCAACGCGACGGCTCGTACCTTGTGTCCGGCGGGGTCACCGTCCGCGATCTGAACCGGCGGTTCGGCTGGGTTCTACCGGACCAGGAAGCCGCCACCATCGCCGGATTGGTGATCCACGAATCGAAAGTCATTCCGCAGGTCGGACAGATTTTTCATTTCCACGGTTTCCGATTCGAGATTGTCCGCCGCCAGCGCAACCGCATCACCTCGATCCGGATGGCTAAAATGGGCGAAATTTCCGAGGAAACCGCCGCCGAATAGCGGCCAGAAATGCCAGAAACAAAGGAAGCCGAATGCCTCTGACAGAAGTGACAGTCGACCGGGACCCGATTCATACGCGCGCCATCGAATGCCGGAGCTATCGAAGGGCGGACGGGTTGTGGGACATCGAAGGCCACCTGACCGACATCAAAGCCTATTCGTTCAGCAACAGTTTTCGCGGCGAGATCGTGCCGGGGGAGCCGCTTCACGATATGTGGATCAGACTGACCGTCGACCGTGATTTCATCGTTCAATCCGTCGATGCCGTCACCGATGCAGGGCCCTACGCGCTGTGTCCCGCGATCCTGCCGTCGTTTCAGAAACTAAAGGGGCTTAAAATCGGACCGGGCTGGAACCGGCGGGTCCGGGAACATCTCGGCGGATCCAAAGGGTGCGCACATTTGGTCGATATGCTGAAACCGATTGCGACCGTGGCGTTTCATACTGTGCGGTGGTCCGATTCAGCGCCCGCAAACGAGGGCCGGCAACCAGAAAAGGTATCGCGCCCACCGGTCAACACCTGCCATGTATGGGCTGCCGATGGCGAGTTGATCCGCACGGAACATCCGGATTTCTACGCCGCAGATTGAATCTGACAGGACTGAACGGGGTTGAACCGAGCGGCGGCGGAACGGGCCGCGCCATTCACGACGGGTTAGCGGCCGACCGGAAGTAATTGACGATGTAGATTCGCATCGCCGATGTCAGGCCGGTATCGCCCTTCGTTTTGTCGATATCGGAACAGATTTCGTGCATCGACCGATCTTCGCGTTCCGCGATATCGCGCAATGCCGCCCAGAGATCCGGTTCGAGACGAACGCTCGTTCGTCTTCCGCTCACGTTGACGTTGCGCGTCACGAGGAGGGACGTAAGGACCACAATAACACCCACTTATTGTTAGCAGTGACCACATCCGGATTGTTACGGGCATCTATCCGGGGTTAAATTTGGTGAAATTAGAACCTGTCTAACAGTTTACCTGTACCGGTCAGCAAAACACAAGAAACGGCGCACAGCGCATAGCTTGATGGTGAGCGGTGCATAACGTCGAAAGCGCGCTGTCTTCGCTGAAATACTGAACAATACCTGTCGGGCCCTTTGCAAACAAACGCCTCCCGCCGGAGGCAGCGGCCAGACACCTTATTCACTGGCGGGGCGTCAGGGCGGGGTTGCCGCAACCGACAGCGCATGTACCGGTCCGGCCAGTTCATCGCGCAATACGTCATAGACCAGGCGCTGACGATCGACGCGGCTGCAGCCGTCAAAGGCGGCGGAGACGATTTCGACCCGAAAATGAGTTTCTCCGCCGGGCCGGGCGCCGACATGGCCCGCATGCAGGTGGGATTCGTCAATAACGTTCAGCACGAGCGGGGCAAACGCCTCTTTCAGCTTGTTTTCGATGCTTTCTGCGACCGACATCAACCATTTTCCTCAAAAATCACTGTCTTTGAGATAGGGGATATACTCAATCATGGCAAAAGGCACGTCCTTGCATGGGCATTTATCCCAGATCATACTGCCGTTATGGCGACTGAAGGCTATAGCAACGGCACCGTTCTGGACGGCGCACCCGGCACGGAAACGGTCGAGGCGACGTGCGCCCACCCGGATTGCCGGGAATCGGGCGCCTATCGCGCGCCGCGGTCGCGGCACGAGCTGACAAGATTTTACTGGTTCTGCCTGGAGCATGTCCGCGAGTACAACGCAGCCTGGAATTACTTCGCCGACATGGACGATGCGGCGGTTGAGGCTGAAATCCGGAAAGATATCGTCTGGCAGCGCCCAACGTGGCCGCTGGGCACGCGTCTTGGCGTCGGGGCCGATCAGTTCCACGATCCGCTCAGTCTTCTCGGAGACGGCGAATTCGGCGGGAGGACCGCCCGCGAAGCGCAGGTTCAGGCGCAATCTCTGAACGCTGCGGAGCGCGAAGCGCTGTCGGTACTTGGCATGGTTGCGCCGGTCACCCGAGCCGATATAAAACAACGTTACAAGATTCTTGCGAAATCGTTGCATCCGGATGCAAACGGGGGCGACAAGAAGGCCGAAGAGCGGTTAAAATCGGTCAATCACGCCTATACGACGTTAAAGAGCAGCGAGCGCCTCACCTAGCGCGACTCGTTTTTTTTACGCTTACGCTTAAGGAATGGAGTTGGATGGCTTCTAAGACCAAAAAAGTTATCGCCGATATCAGCGAAATCGATGAGCCGGATACCACGGTATCCGCCCGCGACCTGTTCGACCTCGATATCGATATGGAGGTTCCGGCCTTCAAAAAACAAACCGAACACGTGCCCGCCTTTGACGACACGTATTGCTTCGATCACGACACCACGCTCGCGATCCTGGTCGCGTTCGCGCACAATCGCCGGCTTCTGATCCAGGGCTATCACGGCACGGGTAAATCGACCCACATAGAACAGGTTGCCGCGCGGCTGAACTGGCCCTGCATTCGCATCAATCTCGACAGTCACATCAGTCGGATCGATTTGATCGGCAAGGATGCGATCGTCGTCAAGGACGGCAAGCAGATCACGGAGTTCCGCGACGGTATTCTTCCGTGGGCGCTTCAAAGTCCGATCGCGCTTGTATTCGACGAATACGACGCGGGCCGCCCCGATGTCATGTTTGTCATCCAGCGCGTGCTCGAACGCGACGGCAAGATGACGCTTCTGGACCAGAACCGCGTTTTGAGCCCGCATCCGGCATTCCGACTGATGGCGACCGCAAACACGGTCGGCCTGGGTGACACCACCGGTCTCTATCACGGGACCCAGCAGATCAATCAGGGCCAGCTCGACCGCTGGAACCTCGTGACCACGCTGAACTATCTGCCGCACGAACAGGAAACCGCCATCGTGCTGTCGAAATGCCCGGGGTTCAACAAGGATGAAGAAGGCCGTCGGACGATAGCGTCGATGGTCCGGGTCGCCGATCTGTCGCGCGCCGGATTCATGGCTGGCGATATATCCACCGTCATGTCGCCCCGCACCGTCATCACCTGGGCGGAGAACGCCGAGATATTCAAGGATATCGGGATCGCATTCCGGATGACGTTCCTGAACAAATGCGACGAACTCGAAAGGACCACGGTCGCCGAATACTATCAGCGTTGTTTCGGCCAGGAATTGCAGGAACTGAAACCTGCGTTGACGGCGGCCTGATACATTTATGAGCGACAACCAGCCGGCTGAAGAGTTTCGCCGCGTTACCGCGGCCGCCATGCGCGCGATCGCCGAGCGCGACGACATCACGCTTGTCTATGGCTCGGAAGCTCGCCTGGTCGATAATCAGGCGCGGCTGCCGATCCCGTCACGGGATTTCACCGAGCATGAAGTCGCCGCACTGCGGGGTGAAGCGGATGCCATGGCGTTGCGCCTTCGGTTTCACGACGAGGAGGTTCACGCCACAAGGGCGCCGCAAGGCGAAAACGCCCGCGCGGTGTTCGAGACGCTTGAACGCGTACGCTGCGAGGCGCTGGGCAGCCGGATGATGGCCGGAGTCGCAAACAATCTGCGGGCCGCACTCGAAGACAGGTGCGATGCATTTGGATACACCCGGGTCAACGTCCGCGACGACGCGCCGCTATCGGAAGCCATCGGCCTGATGGTGCGGGAAAAGCTGACCGGCGAAAAACTTCCCGAGGGCGGCGAACAACTCGTCAGCCTGTGGCGCGACTGGGTCAACGACAAAGTAGACACGGATTTTGACGCGCTGGCCGAGAAGATCGACGATCAGGAAGCCTATGCCAGGGCGCTGACCGATCTTCTGGTCGAGCTGGAATTGATCGACGAACAGTCGGAAGCGACCGAACAACAGGACGGCGAACAGGGCGAAGATTCCGAAGAACAGGATGCCGAGGACGCAGACGCCGAAGATGCCGACATGGATGGCGTGTCTGCCGAGATGAGCGGCTCCGAATCATCCGAGATGGACGATATGGACGTCGAGGACGGCGACGAATCAATGTCCGAGCAGGGCCAGGAAGAAATGATGCCCGGCACCGGCGACGAGGACGGCGAACAATCGCAGCACCAGCAGCGGCCCGACGGCAGCATGTCCGACCGGCAGCGTGAGCCGCAGTACCGCCCTTATACGGCTGAATTCGACGAAGTGATCGAGGCCCAGGATCTGTGCGACCCGGACGAGCTGAACAGACTGCGCCATCATCTCGACCAGCAGCTTGCCAATCTTCAGGGGATCATCGGGCGCCTGGCCAACCGGTTGCAGCGCCGCTTGCTCGCGCAGCAGTCGCGGTCGTGGGAGTTCGACCTCGAAGAAGGCATGCTCGATGCCGGCCGGCTGTCGCGGGTCGTCATCAATCCAATGCATCCGCTGTCCTACAAGATCGAAAAAGAAACCGAATTCCGCGACACCGTCGTCACCCTGCTGATCGATAATTCGGGATCGATGCGGGGACGACCAATCACCGTGGCGGCGATGAGCGCCGATATTCTGGCCCGCACTCTGGAGCGCTGCGGCGTCAAGGTCGAGATTCTCGGTTTTACCACGCGCGCCTGGAAAGGCGGCCAGGCACGCGAACGCTGGCTCGCCGACGGCAAGCCGACCAATCCGGGCCGGCTGAACGATCTGCGGCACATCGTCTATAAATCCGCCGACGCCCCGTGGCGGCGCGCGCGCAGATCGCTTGGACTGATGCTGCGCGAAGGGCTGCTGAAGGAAAACATCGACGGCGAGGCGCTGCTATGGGCGCATAGCCGCATGGTCAACAGACCCGAACAGCGCAAGATCCTGATGGTCATATCCGACGGCGCACCGGTCGATGATTCCACGCTTTCCGTCAACCCAGGAAACTATCTCGAACGCCATCTGCGCGAAGTGATCAAAACACTCGAATCCTACACCGACGTCCAGCTAACGGCGATCGGCATCGGCCATGACGTAACGCGGTATTACGACCGCGCGGTGACGATCATGGATGCCGAACAGCTCGGCGGCACGATGATGGACCGCCTTGCCGAACTGTTCGATGACGATATGACACCTAACGGTGCCAGGACACGGCGCAAAAAACGCGCCGCCTGATCGGTCCCGGGATCACGCAACCACAATAAAATACCGGCCGGATTATCAATCCGGCCGGTTTCACGTTTACGGCGGGAAGAACCGCCGGAATGATAAGGCTTAGCTTTAGCCGCCGAAGATCAGCTTGCGGGCATGTTTTACAACATCAGGAGAAGCCTCAGTTACCGAATCGTTCACGACCTTCTGAATCTGGGCGCCAGTTGACGGAATGAGCCGCAGTCTGCGCTTCTTAAGTTCGGCGGCAAATGCTGGAGACGCATTCATCTTGTCGTAGGCTGCTCGAAGGGCTGCTATCGTGTCTTTGTCAACACTTGGCGGAAGAGCTAAGCCGCGGCCAAGCAGCCCGGCGACACTTAAAAACCCTACAGCCTTCTTATCCATCGGGTCGGAGACCAAATCACTAATCATAGGCACGGATTTTGGTAGATCAGGATCGCGGAAGATTCCGATTTGGGCAATAGGCCGAGCAAAAGGCTTATCGCCTTTGAACCAGTGAGGAACCTTCGATGCCCACGCAAGCCAGTTGAACGCAGCCATCTGGGATTCGCCTTGTTCCATAGCAAAAATTGATTTAGATGACCCCTTATAGCCGGTCACCATTTTGATCTTATAACCAAACAGGCCTGCGATAATCATCGGGTTGATATAACCTGACGAATTCTTACCACTTGTGCTCCCAATTATTGCTTTCGATTTCAGATCCGAAAGCTTCGAAATACCGCTATCTGTGCGTACAACCATAACCACGTTTGTCTGGTTACTGGAGCCAATCCAGTTAAATTTGCGAGCGTCGTAGCGTGCTTTCTTGGGACGCATCAGCTGGTTGGTTACGCCATTGTCTAGCGGAACTATCAAGGTTAACCCATCCTTAGGTGCAACATTGTAAAACCAGTTCATTGCCTTCGCTCCGCCAGCACCCGGCATGTGCTGAAGGATGATATTGGGGCTTCCAGATATATGCCTCCCAAGATGGTTCGAGAACGAGACACCATATTTATCGTAGGTTCCACCAGGTCCATATGGGATGATGATTTTTATCGTCTTCCCTTTGTAATTCATTGCCGCCGAAGCCGGACCGATCAGGACAGCTAGCGCTATCCCGGCGGTAACACCGGCAACAAGCGTTTTTATGGTTAGTTTCATTCTCAAGTCTCCCATTGTTTAGTACTCCCGTTGTTTAGCACTCGAATTGTATATAACTTCGCACATGTATAGGACGGGTGCAAATCTGATATCGGCGGCGTATATTATCTAGCTAAATGTCCAATACTCTTCATCAATTTCGGAGTTAGTCGTGTCAGAAAAAGAAGCGATCAAGGCCGCCCACACCCGTATAGCGGAGTTTCGCGCGCGAATTCAGCATCTCGACGACAATTCTCTCGACATGATCTTCCGTGAAGGCCGCAGCCATAACTGGTTTCAGGACAGGGAAGTAACTGACGAGCAGCTGCGCGAAATTTATGATCTGGTAAAATTCGGATCGACAAGCTCCAATACCCAACCGGCACGCCTTATCTTCATCCGCACAGCAGAAGCAAAAGAACGCCTGCGCCCCTGCCTGATGCCAGCCAATGTCGATAAGACCATGGTCGCCCCGGTAACGGCCCTACTCGCCTATGATCTCGACTTTTACACTGACTTTGCAAAACTCTACCCGGTACGACCCGAGCTGGGCGAGCGATTTGCTTCCGACGCGGCAGTGGCCGAACATTTCGCATTTCAGCAAAGCACACTGCAGGGCGCGTACCTAATCATGGCAGTCCGCGCAGTCGGGCTCGACGCCGGCGGCATGGGGGGCTTCAACACGGAGGCCGTCGATGCCGAATTCTTGAGTGGCAAAAACTGGAAATCG
>Ga0209403_10006646_pt1 | contig 11646 bp, 6 predicted proteins | sample ArcticOcean_MG_C_8_FD_187440 | JGI IMG/M metagenome (GOLD analysis project Ga0209403, IMG submission 187440) | Marine microbial communities from western Arctic Ocean - ArcticOcean_MG_CB11_86 (SPAdes) (version 2) | ecosystem: Environmental > Aquatic > Marine > Oceanic | place: Arctic Ocean... | reverse complement strand
AATGGGGCGGTTGAGGGAGGCGATGACCTCTTTGGCATAGGTGGGGTCGGCATCCATCAGATGCACATGCGCCGCGTCTCCATGCTTGGCTATCGTCGCCAAGAACTTGGCGCCGAACTGGGCAAAATATTGCTCATCGCAGGCCAGCCAGGCGAGGTATCCCGGCGGTGCTTCGTAGATGGTTTCCACATCTGGTAGTTCATGGAGGGGTTGCGGACCAATGAGCTGAGACGTGGTGCACATTTTAACGTCGTCGGCGCCTTTCCAGGCGGCCTCCATGGCGTCGTAATCACCTTCCAGGAATGCGGTTATGCCGGCGTCGGGTGAACTGGGCTCGGTAAAGCGGAAGCCGATATCCGTTTGGTCGACGGAGTGATACTTCGGCAGGCCGGCTTTTTCTCTGGCGTCCCACTCGTGCTCTAACTTGAACATAACAATCCGTTCGCGAAAAAAGGGTCTGCCCGCTTGATCCTGGCCCGTTCTGTATTACCTGTTTTTTATCCAGCTCTCTATAGAATCCGGTTGTGTCGTAAGGAACTGGTTAAAGTTTACGCCAGTCGGGTCACGAGGGAGGAGAGTGGGTTCCGGCATAAGGGTCATGTTCTGTTCATCAATGAGAAAATAGGAATACCCCAATTCTTTTGTCATATGCCCTATATAAGACGCGCTTTTAGGATCGAAGGTTTCGATTTGTGGCGGCCCGCCTTGCAGAAACAGAAAGACGATCGATTTGTTTTTGAATACATTATTCTCTAGAGCGGCCTGCGATTGAGCTGCCCGAAGTCCCGGCATCGTTAAGCCACCTAGGCTGCCGATGCGAAGAAAGTCACGACGACCAAAGGAGGAGGGGCTATGAGCGAATCGACGGTCAGTGATGGTTAACATCGACTAGGTACCTTGATCGCTCACTCTCTTGGCCTCACTGAGGCTTTTGTGAATGGTTTATTATTACTAGAATTCTTTATCCAAAAAGTTCAGTAATTGCCTCGGCCTTGACTAACTCACGTGGCTGATTCAAGTGATTATAAACTATTGAAGTAGGATCGATTCCAAAGGCATGATAAATCGTTGCTAATAACTGTGTTGGATGGACTGGATCCTCGACGGGAGCTGAGCCGGTCTTATCTGATTTTCCATACACATTACCGCGCTTGATTCCTGCACCTGCAATGAGTCCAGTATAGCAATAAGGCCAGTGATCACGTCCGTCGGCACTGTTTCCGTTACCGGAAGTGCTGACTCCTTTTTGAGGGCTACGACCAAACTCACCAACGGCTACGACTAGAGTTTCATCAAGTAAGCCTCTCTCATCGAGGTCTGAGATAAGACCCGAGAGACCCTTATCGAGCATTGGACCGGACTGGTTTTTCATTCTCTTACTCAGGTCCTTATGATGGTCCCACGAATGATTATCAGAATTGGCAACCTTTGGCCAGATCACTTCGACGACTTTAGTCCCGGCTTCAACAAGTCTGCGAGCCAATAGGCAACTGTCTCCAAATGAAGTGTTACCATACCGTTCCCGGTTCTTGAGTGGTTCCTGATCCAGCGCGAAAGCTTCTCTTGCCTTTCCTGAAATAATCAAGTTAAGGGCCTGATCATAATATTCATTGAGCTTGTAGCTTTGTACCGCTTCTTCGACCTTATTCATTTTCTTGGCAATGGTCTCTCTCAGAGAAGCACGTCTCTGGAGCCTCGCGCTAAATATGTCCGGACGAAGCTGAAGATCATCGATCTTGATGCGGGTCATTTTCTTCATGTCCATGTCATCTCCACTCGGATAAAGGGTGTATGGATCATAGGATCTTCCGAGGAAACCTCCCGTGCCTCCCTTGCCAACGACATTCGATTCCTGTAATGGACGAGGAAGCATAACGAACGGCAGCATTGGCTCGGTCTGTGGTTTGAATTTAATGAGGTTCGACCCGAAGTTAGGGAAGTCCTTAGGGGAAGGTGGCTCGAGCTGACCAGAAGGTGAGACCTTGTCTGTCGTGTAACCGGTCATCATCTGGTAAATGGCCGCGGTGTGGTTGAAGAGCCCGTTCGGTTCATAACTCACTGCACGCATTAGGGTGAACTTATCATTCACCTTCGCAAGCTCAGGTAGGACCTCGGTGAAGTGAACGCCTGGTATCTTGGTGGGAATGGTGCCGAATGAGGAACGCACATTATCAGGAACGTCTTTCTTAGGGTCCCACAGATCAAGGTGACTGGGTCCGCCCTGAAGATAAACCATGATGATTGACTTGGCCTTGCCCCAGCCCGGTGATGAAGCTTTAGCTGCTTTCGCTTTAAGTTCGAGCATTGAACTTAGAGTCAGACCGATCATGCCTCCTCCTCCTACACGAAGAAAGTCTCTCCTCGAGGGCTTGAGGTGTGTATCACATAAGTCTTTACCAGGATTACCAAGAATTCGGAGCATCGTTTTAGTAGATTTAACGGTTATTAGTTTCTTAACTTAAATTATATAACTGCTAGTGATTTTGTAAATCCCTGATTTTCATTAAGAAACAGTTAAAAACATACAGATCATTCACTTTTCTTTGTTTTAACGATTAAAGAGGAATGCCGGTGTATTTATGATAGCCCAGGCAATGTCTTGTGCTGCGGTGAGTCTTTTTTGACTTTTTTGGTGTTCACTCAGTGCTGCGTCCTTGCGTAATTGAGCGAGTTGATAATCTTCTGGAATTGGTTTTTCAGCTTCTTTGATGTCCGCTTCCAGTTCCGTTATCTTGGAGTCAGCTGGGCGAGGCTTCTTAGTGGTTGCGAGAGTCTCATTTAATTTTTTAAGGTCACCATTATTTTCTTTATAATATTTAGTGATCTCGGCAACTTCTACCTCGGTCCGTTCGTTCTCGGCCTTGGCAATGATCGAGGTGACATTTCCTGGTAGACCAAAATTAATTGGTTTGAGTGAAGAGGTCACGGAAATCCGAAAACGTCCAAGTGAAAAGTTCTTTCCCTTGTACCTTTGATCAAGGTCGAATCTGAGGAGTCTCCTCCCATCGACCTTGGGCTGTTCTTTGACTTCGAAAATGGCGGTGTGTGGTTTATTCATTTGAGGTGCGATTGCCCAACCATTTTTTTCATCACCTCTTTGTCCATCGATGGCTGTATTGACAGCATAATCGGGTTGACTGAAGTCCGCTTTTGCATTTTCCAGGGCAAACTTTTCGAGTTTCGGAGTTTCTGCTCTGTTAACGCGCAACGCGTCAACGTAGACGACGTTCTTATCATCGATTGGATCGAATCTGAGTGAAGTTAGCTCACTGTCTGTCTGGAAAAAGAAACGGTAATTTTGCCACCCCTTCTTTCCTCTGGGAAGGGTCAGTCTTGTGGATCTTTCCTCAGAAATGTTATTGTCTTTTTTGGTGGTCCAGAAGAGTTGCACGTGAGCCTTTCCTTGTCCGGGAAACTCGGCCTTAAGATCGACCATGAATGTTCCTGCTGGAGCGTTCAGTGCGGCAGTCACTGAAGGGTCGTTTCCTTTGCTGTTAATCTTTAGGACACCTTTCTCGACTGTGACCTCTGCCTGATTGGGCTTTTCCCAGCCGTCAGCATTTTGGTCAAATGTCCACAGCTTTACGACTTTCCAGTCTTCCTTCTTCTGAACGGCGGAACCGTGAATCTCAAATTCGGTGAGAACAAAGTTCCCGTCATCACCTGCCCTTCCGGGCCCTCCCTTAGGTAATCTGCTATCAGATATAGCTTCGATTCTGACGCCCGTGATATTTTGGGTTGCTGTTGTCGCGAAGATCCTGTAATTGCCTATCCCGTTCTTTCCAGAAGCAAAGATGGAGCTATCATTCTCAAGCTCAAGCTTTGATCCGTTCGTCGAGTTAAATCCTATCGGGTTGATGACTTCCCAGGATGAGTCCGTTGAGCTTGCCTTGGCCCATGCGGATACTTTTTGGGGGATGGTTTGCTCAAAGTCTTTAACCGCCTTCTCAGCCGCGGCGATACGGTCAGCCTGTTCCTTGTTGAGCTTTTCTTCGCGTGCGGCCATCTCCTCACGGTACTTAGTGAGTGCTGATTTAGCTGTAGTGATAGCATCTTCTCTTTTCTTTGTGGCCTTATCAGTTTCGGCTTTGAGGTTTGATTCACGGTCATTGACCATTGAAACAATGTTTGAATGGTCTTTATCAATGTCATCCATCAGGGAAAGGCTCGCGGCAAGTTCATCACCACTTGCCGGACGCGATAGTAAACGAAGGAAAATCTCGTTAATGACTTTTTTATCGTCCTCGGACCCTTTGATAAGTTTTGGAAGTACATTATTCGGATCACTTATGGCATTTCCAACGGTTGGTCCTGAGACGAGAGCCATGATTGGTCCTAACTGAAGGCCACTACTGCGCTCGCATTCGCAGGCGCTTTCACGGACCGGTCTCCCGGCATTATCTAAGAACCCATCAGGTAATTTGATTCCAACGTCAGGGAGCTGCGAGGCCCGTGTCCCGACAGGAACGCCAGGAAATTTCGACTGAGCTCCTAGAGAAGCGTAAATGGTGTCGTAAAGGACTTCGGCCGGTAAGCGTCGGGCTTTTCCATGTGAAAAGTTAGTACCGTCATCATTGTTCCATTTGTTGGTTTCAATGGAAAGTTGATACGCTCTTGATTTACAAATCAGACGCAGAACGTGCTGAACATTAAATTTACTACTGATGAATTCCTGCTCCAGATATTTTAGAAGCTCCGGATTACTTGGGGGATTTCCAGCACGAATATCATCGAGAGGTTCTATGATCCCTGTCCCGAGCATGTATCCCCAGAGCCGGTTCACGTAACTGGAGGCAAAGTACTGGTTGCCGGGTGATGTGATCCAGTCGGCCAGTTCAGCCCTTCTGGTTTCTTTTTTTGGTTTTGTGATATCTCTGCCAGCCAAATAAGGGAAAGATGGTGCAGACACTTCTTTGGTCCTGTCGTGGATAACTTCTCCCTCTTTCTTGTCAGAAATAAGTTCGTAAAGAGGCTTCGCGCCTTCGACTGCAGTGCCTCCAATGTTACTCTTTCCTGAAGCCGGATCCCTTTGCAGATCGACTTGAGCAAAGTACGCTGCTAACTCGTAATACTGATCCTGGGTCCATCTCTCGAAGGGATGGTCATGGCACTTATTGCAATTGAACCGGGTCGCTAGGAAAAGGTGAGTGGTGTTTTCCATTATAGAGACGGGCTCACGTAGTATTTTAAAGTATGAAGCTGCAGGGTTCGTTTTGTTTGAACCTGTGGACGTGATGATCTCACGGACAAAATGATCGTAAGGCTTATTGTTTTGAACCTGCATTCTGATCCACTGACGGAGCCCCTTTGCCCCTTCTTGCCCAAGGAACTTACGGTTCACCTGCAATAGGTCGGCCCACTTATTGGTCCAATGGTCAATGTATTCTTCGGATCCGATGAGGAGATCAATGAGAGCATCCCGTTTCTGTTTTTGATTTGTTTTATCAGAGACAAAGTCCTGTAAGGCCTGGGCCGAAGGTGGTAACCCGGTAAGGTCGAGATATACTCTTCTCACGAATTCATAATCATCACACAGGCCCGAAGGTAGTATCTTCATGCGTTCCCATTTCGATGCGACGAGTCCATCGATTTTGTTATTTGCTGGAGGTTGTTGCCAAACGAATCCGCTCCTATCTCCCATTACCGTGACGGTGGTCGCAGTATAATTTCCTTCGTAACGGATCAGTATGGGGGCCTCTCCTCTACGGATAGTATTGATTAGGGAATGACTTTCTTTTTCTGGTTCGGCCACTTCGGCGTTTCCGCTTTGGACGAAGGCATCTCTGGTAACGTCTCGCTTGAGTCCGTCACTATAAGTGGCGACGACCCGGATCTGTTGTTTGCTTCCAATTTTTTGGACTACTGGGTTCTTGGGGAACACTTCGATCCCTTTAACTCTAGGAGTTGAAAGGTTGAGTTTGGCTCCATTTGCGATCCAACTTTTCACAATGTTGTAATAGTTTGAATTAATTTTAGTAACTTGACCCCCTTCGTGAGGGACGGCCCCAGTTGCTTTCAGAAGTAATAGGCTTGAGTCTGGAGCAGCAACATTGACGCGCCTTCCACCCAGGTCATCAGTGAAGGCACGAATGTCATAGATTGGATCATATCCTCTCAATGAGAGTTTGAATCCATTTTTTCCAGTTCTTGAACCATGGCATGTGCCCGCGTTACAGCCCATTCTAGAAATGATGGGCATAATATCTCTCACGTAGTCTGATTTAAATTCATTTGTCTGATCATGCACTTTCACTGAGAGACTGACTGTTTTTCCTTTGAGTTCGAAATTGATTGTGGAATTGCCATCCTTTAAAGGCTCAACAAAACCGGACTTATTTATTTTTGCGGAATCCCCTTGGGTGGTGACTTTCGCTAACCTCGTCACATCGACGCTTTCACCGCTCATTAATTTTGCGGTGGCAATGACCTGAGCGTTGGCAAAAGGAGAACCGAGTTGAATCTCTGTCGGGTTCAATGAGAGAGATTCAATTTCTGATAAATTTTCCTCGGCATTTAGCCCACAGATTAAAATGAACGAGAGGACTGTTCCCGTGCAGATTAGATTTTTTAGTAATGTCATAATTTATATTATTGAGTAAATTTTAAAGTTCAGGCCCTGGAGGCTCCTGTAGATGATCTTTTCTATTGGTTTATTGGTACAGGGACAAATTCAGTGATTTTCTGTCCGTTCGTGGTGTCAAAGATTCTCACATGCCCATCAGATCCGGCCGCAGCGACTTGGGTTCCTGCAGGATTAAATTTCACTGAATAGATTCCTGATGGGATTGAGTCAATGGTGGCAATGGTTTTGATGCCGTTCTTGAAATAGTTATTGAGCTTATCGCGCTCACCACCGTTGCGGTTCTGGACAGGCTTTTTAATGATTCCATCGATGTCGCCCGGCACCTTGTAGTCTGGATCTATACTGTAGATATGAAGGTATCCGTTACCGTCCAGGCTGCTCCCAGCTGCGATGAGTTTTCCGTCTTTACTCCAGTCCACGGCGAATATCCGCCCCTTCAGTGGAGGAAGGTTCCATAGCTGGTTCGAATCGTCTCCGATCTCACGCTTTTTCACACGCTGGGTCCGATAAATCTTCGGAACTCCATCAGCTCCTCCAAATAATATTTCATCTCTAGAAGGGTGTCTTGTCACAGATAAGATCCCACCTTTGAGGGCCTTCGGAGTGATTGAGGTAATGTTGTCTATGAATCTTTGCTCGTCGACTTTGGTCAGCTTTGCTGACATGTCTCTTCCAACTGATACAAGATAATCGCTCTTCATGGAAAATACGGTGTCGATGACCCAGTTATTATGGCTCCCCATGAACAGTATCTGCTTGCCGCTCTTTGCATCGATTGCTCTGACCGTAGTGTCGGAACATCCGAACGCGATGAGTTTCCCGTCCGGTGACCAACTCCCACCGTAAACAGTATCATAAGTTACGGGAACCGATAAGCTTAGCTTCCTTGTCGCGACGTCCCACACTTGCACTTCGCCCATCCTCGCGGGCAGTCCTCCTGTCACGGCAATCTTTTTACCGTCCGGTGAGAATGATATTGATTCGATCCTCTCAGACAAACCTACTAGCCTTGATTCCATTGCTGATCCGTCAGACTTATGAATCAGGACTTCATGAAACCCTGAGACGGCCAACAATGAACCGTCCGGAGAAAAATCTAAGGCACTGATTACTGGTGGATGAATGTATTCTGGTGGTTTTTCTGCAGTGTATCTTTGTTTGGCTCCTTCTGGCGTATCGTCCTTCGCTCCTTCTGAGATCCATTTTTTAATTAAATCGATTTCTGTTTCGTGCAAAGGGTCAGCTTTCTGAGGCATCTCAGCTTCACCGTCCTCCGGAGTAATTAATTCAACCATATGGCTCTTCCCAAGATCGCTCGGAACGATGGCCGGATCACCGCTGTCACCTCCCAAAATGAGTTTATCAAACTCAGTCATGATGTACTTGCCTTTTGCCTTGGAGGGCTGATGGCATCCCTGACAGTTGGCCTGAAAGATTGGTCTGATGTCTTTGTAATAGCTGACAGCTTTATTGGTTAGCTCCTCTTCTTTGCCTTTTGCTAATTGGGTAAAAATTACCAGACTCAGTAACGGGAAAGTTTTGCGAGTAAAAAGAAGCGAATTCATTTTTGTAAGTTTAAGAGATTTAGTCTCTCCATTCAAGTTACAGAAGCACCCGTTTTTGGCGACGTTCCAAAAAAGGATGTATTATAACAGATATGAATATTATGGCTGTTCCGCAATAGAATAAAGGCCCAAATAAGTGATGCTCACTAAAAAATAAGGCTGCAAAAAGCATCCCATATACTGGTTCCAAATTATAAGAGAGGTGAATAGTGAAGACGCTCAACCGCTTTAATAGCTCTATGTATTGGGCATAAGCGTAGACTGTGCAGAAGAAGACCAATAAGAGCATCCAACCAATGTCTTGGTACGAGGGAATGAGATTGGGCATGCTCTTTTTCCATAGTGCGGTCAGAAGGATCCCTACTCCGGCAATCAGAGTGGCCCCTATCATCTGGTAAAAGGCAATGGTGTAATGATTATATTTTTTGGTGAATCCACTATTAAGAATTGAAAATAGAGTGCCAATCCCTGCTGAAAAAATTGCGATTAAAAGACCGCTCAAATAATTAAAGTCACTTCCGACTATCAGTGCTATTGCCGCAATCATGATTCCTCCGAGTCCGAATTCGTATGCGCGAAAAGAACGTTTCTTAACTAACATAGGTTCTAGGATTGCAGTCCACATTGCAGTGGTTGCCATGCCAATCATGCAGACTGAAACATTGGCAATTTTAACCGCCAAAAAAAATAGAGTCCAATGGGTCCCGAGCAAGAGTCCGTTTGCGAGCATTTGGATTCGTCCTTTTTTTGATTTAGCACCTGGCGCCTTTATTAGTTTGATTAATATTGCCAGAATGATTCCGGCGAGCCCGACCCGGTAAAAAACGAGGACCGGACTTTCTAGTTGGATTAGTTCACCTAGGATTGCGGTGAATCCCCAAAGGATGACGACAAAATGAAGTTTTGCATAATCGCGGCTCACTGCGTTTTATCGTTAAGTATTAATGACACAAAAGCCGCAGACGATGACTGGCTGCGGCTTTTGGATTGGTGAACTATTTTACTGATGATTTATGACCAGCCATGTGAGTCGCGGACTTGAATCATAGTGTCGAGGATAGTGTTCCAAGTGTCCACTTGTTCAAGCATCGCGTTAGGGAACATGCAGCCGTCCCAACAAATATGCTTAATGCCCCTTTCCTGAGCGTCCTTGAGCCAGTAACTGGAGGCCTTCACGATATCAAGTTTGCCGTTCGGATCGTCTGCGGGGCAATGCTTTCCTGTCTTGTCATGGGTTCCGGCCCCGTGCACGGTTCCGTCGTTCTGAGCGACATGAAAATCAATTGTCCATGGGCGAAGCTTGTCGGTCATTGTTTCGTAAGCGGCCCAGAACTCTTCGTCACTATAGTTCTCACTGACTAGTGCATGATCAGGAGCATTATAGCCTAGCAGATATAAATAAGTGTGTGCCAGGTCCGCCTGGAATCCTAGAGAGTCAGGCATTCCAACACCTTCGAGTACGTCCAGCATATCTTTCCAGCTATGCATTCCTGCCCAGCAAATTTCACCTTCGGCGGCAAGTCTTTCGCCACTGTCTGCAGCGATCTTTGCAGCTTCTTGGAAAGTTTCGATGATTGTCGCAGTGTTGGCAGAAGGGTTTTCGGCCCATTTCTCGACTCCGAACTCAGCGGAATCGATACGTATGACTCCATCCTTACGGACCCCGTGCTCATTGAAAACGCCAGCGATCCTGCATGCCATTTTAACGGCATCAAGGAACTTGGCACGTTGCTCTGCGTCTCCCATAGCGGAATCTCCGACAGTCCCCGGCCAAATAGGAGCCACGAGTGAGCCCACATCAAAGCCTTTGCCTTGAATTAAGTCGGCGATCGCCTTGAGATCATCGTTACTGGCTTCAGGGTCTGTGTGCGGCAAGAAAAGAAAATAGTCAATACCATCAAATTTGGTTCCATTGACTTCTGCAGCTGCCGTCAATTCAAGCATGCGCTCGAGACTAATTGGTGGTTCTTGTCCTTCATCGTCACCTTTACCGACGAGTCCAGGCCACATTGCGTTATGAAGTTTTGGTTTTGGGTTACTCATAGTTTATTTGAAATTGTTTATTAACTTAATACCTAATTTTTATGGAAGTCGACGTTAAGAGCAAGCGTCTAATAAGGATGCTCCAAATTTATTTTTCTTAAATGGAATAGTTAATATTAATGAAGTAATTAACTTAATCGATTAATCTTATATCTTGATTGCCTTTTCTACACTGGCTAGAAGCTGAGAGAGAATCTTTCCGTCAGTGATTTTATTCCCTTCTGATGTGACAATATAAATAGTGTCAATTGCAGCGCCGCGAGTCGTCGTGATTCGGGCATGGGTCACTTCGAGTTCAATTTCTGCGATTGAGGAGAGTATATTGTGAAGTAATCCGATCCGGTCCAATGCTTGAATTTCAATGAGGGTATGATTCTCATCGGCCTGATTATTTATGTAGACTCTTTGGGGGAACTGATTGGCAAGTTCGTGCCAGTCGAGGAGATCTTTGTCAGCTTCCTTGATAAAATCATCGTAAGAGAAGTCGTTATCGGTTAGACCGGAAACTAGAAGCTTCTCAATATTCTTTTTCTTATTTAATGAGGTGATGGGTTCGAACTTTGTGGAGCATACACGCAATATATCAAATACGACGTCGTCACCTCTGGCAAAGAATTCAGCTGAAATAATGTTAATTTTTTGAGCAGCCAATGCACCTGTCAGGCAAGATGCCAGCTTGTGCTGATCTTGCCATATGACACTGAGCTCGCTGCATCCTTGCTGCGCGATCTCGCGCCAATGCAGGATCGGCTTTGATACGTTATCAGAAGTTGCCCAGCCCTTAAAGTAGTCGACTAGAAGTTTAATATGGCGTGCGATATGTGAAGCTTCATTGCGCAGAAAGTATCTTGCAGGCATTTCAATGAAATGATCCATGGCTGTGCTTTCATGACTTTCGGGTAATTGCTCAATTACTCTTTGAAGTAATTCATCTTTCGCCTCTTTGCGCTTCTTTGAGAATGCTTCCGCATCTTCAAGGTACTCCCGCGTCTCAAAGTATAAAAAACGGAGAGGGGATTCTTTGGTGTCAGTCCATGATTTCAGATCGGTCCCTCGCGAGTCGGCATAAGTGAGTAACATTAGATAATTAAGCCACCGCTTGGATCCAACTATCTGAGCAAATTTTACAATCGTGTTGGGGTCATCAATGTTCTTAGTGTTTGCTGTTCTCCAGAGTTCGAGGTGGGAATTGACAAGAAACAAAAGGAGCTGACGCCTTTTGGTTTTGAGGGAGAACCGACGCGCAACGTTCTGAGCAAGTGTAGCACTCGCATCTTCATGCTGCGAAGTGTTCATTGCTCTTCCAGTGTCATGAAGAAGTACTGCCAGATAAAGTACGAACGGATCTTCAATTTCCTGATAAATTTCCCTGTAGAGACTCTTGCGCTGATCCTCACTTTCCAATATTAATTCATCCAGTTCTTCGGTGACTCTTAGGGTATGCTCGTCAGCTGA
>Ga0209403_10006644_pt1 | contig 11650 bp, 14 predicted proteins | sample ArcticOcean_MG_C_8_FD_187440 | JGI IMG/M metagenome (GOLD analysis project Ga0209403, IMG submission 187440) | Marine microbial communities from western Arctic Ocean - ArcticOcean_MG_CB11_86 (SPAdes) (version 2) | ecosystem: Environmental > Aquatic > Marine > Oceanic | place: Arctic Ocean... | reverse complement strand
TGCACCTAAAGGAGATGACTGGGAGACTGCGGTTGAATTTTGGAAATCTCTTCCTACTGAAGATGGGGCATTTTTCGATAAAGAAATTATTATTAAAGCAAGTGATATTCTTCCTCAAGTGACATGGGGAACAAGCCCACAAGATGTTGCTCCAATTAATGGCACAATTCCTGATCCTAAAAAAATAGAAGATATAAATCGTCGCAATGCCGTTCAACGATCCCTTGATTATATGGGTCTTGAAGCCAATCAAAATATTAAAGATATTAAAATAGATAAAGTATTTATAGGCTCATGTACAAATGGAAGAATTGAGGATCTAAGAGAGGTGGCCAAGGTAGTTGAAGGAAAAAAAGTAACCGTTGATTCAATGATTGTTCCTGGGTCTGGTTTAGTTAAAGAGCAAGCAGAAAAAGAAGGGTTAGATAAAATATTAATTGAAGCCGGGTTTGATTGGCGTGAGCCCGGATGTTCAATGTGTCTAGCTATGAATCCAGATCAGTTAAAACCAAAAGAAAGATGCGCATCAACTTCAAACAGAAATTTTGAAGGAAGGCAAGGTAGAGAAGGCAGAACTCATCTTGTAAGTCCAGTTGTAGCAGCGGCATCAGCTATTCGTGGAACTTTAAGTTTAGTTGAGGATTTATAGATGGATAAATTTAAAAATTTCAAAGGTATAGTAGCTCCATTACCTATGATGAATATTGATACGGATATGATAATTCCTAAGCAATTTCTAAAAACAATTAAAAGATCAGGTTTGGGGAAAAACCTTTTTCATGAACTGAGGTTTGATCTTCAAGGAAATATTAGAAATGATTTTGTATTAAATTGTGATCCTTATAAATCATCATCAATTTTGATTACTGGAGATAATTTTGGCTGTGGCAGTAGTAGAGAACATGCTCCATGGTCTCTCCTTGATTTTGGTTTTAGATGTATAATTGCACCTAGTTTTGCTGATATTTTTTATAATAATTGTTTTAAAAATGGAATTTTACCAATAAAATTAGATCAGAAAAAAATTGATCAACTTATTAAAGAAGCTGAAAATAAAAGAATGTTATCAATTAATTTAGAAGAACAAAAAATAATAGATGAAGAAAATAACGCAATAGAATTTGATATAGATTCTTTTAGGAAAAAATGTTTGCTTGAAGGATTAGATGATATTGCTCTTAGCTTAAAGAAAGTAACAAAAATTGATTCTTTTGAACAAAATTTAAATAAATCCCAACCTTGGATAGTTCAATATTAATGTCTAATAAAAAACTTTTAGTATTACCAGGTGATGGCATTGGTGTTGAGGTTATGGATGAAGTTATAAAATTAATTAATTGGATGGCTCAAAACAAATCCATTTCATTTGATGTTACTAAACGTTTAGTTGGTGGAGCTGCTTATGATGAAGAAGGTGATTCGATAAGTGATTCTACTATGGACGAAGCCTTAAAAGCTGATGCAGTTTTGTTCGGCGCTGTTGGAGGCTCTAAGTGGGATAATGTAGAGAGATCTAAACGACCTGAAGCTGCTTTATTAAGGTTAAGGAAAGATCTTGATTTATTTGCTAATCTTAGACCTGCAGTAGTTTTTGATGCATTGGCAAATTCATCATCATTAAAACTTGATATTGTTAAAGGTTTGGATATTTTAATTTTGAGAGAATTGACTAGCGGTGTTTACTTTGGTTTGCCCCGAGGTGTTGAAAAAATTAATGATAATGAAGAAAAAGCTATTGATACTCAAAGTTATACTACATCAGAGGTAACCAGAATTGGAAAAATAGCTTTTGATTTAGCAAAAAAAAGAAATAATAAAGTTACTTCAGTAGAAAAATCAAATGTTATGGAAACAGGAATGTTTTGGAAAAATATTATTACAGCATTGCATATAAAAGATTTTAGTGATGTAAATTTGGAGCATATGTTAGCTGATAATTGTGCAATGCAACTTGTTAGGAAGCCAAAACAGTTTGATGTTATTTTAACTGATAATTTATTTGGTGATTTATTGAGTGATATAGCTGCAATGCTTACTGGATCTCTTGGCATGTTACCTTCTGCATCACTTGGACCCCTAAAGAGTAATGGTAAGAGAGCAGCAATGTATGAGCCTGTGCATGGGAGTGCTCCTGATATAGCAGGACAAGGAAAAGCTAACCCACTTGCGATGATTATGAGTTTTGCTATGATGTTAAAATATAGTTTTGATATGCAAGAAGATAGTCAGTTAATAGAAAAAGCTGTTCAAAATGTATTAATTAAAGGTTTGCGAACAATAGATATTAAAGAAGGTGCTGATAAAATAGTATCAACACAAGAAATGGGAAAAGCTATAATTGATGAATTAAATATTTTGGCAGGTATTTAAATGTCTCAAAAATTTAATATAGCTATTGCTGGCGCAACAGGAAATGTTGGTAGAGAAATTATTCAAATTTTAGAACAAAGAAACTTTCCTATTGATAATTTGTATTTACTTGCTTCTTCACGTTCTAAAGGTCAAAAAATTGAATTTCAAGGTGCAGAGTATACAGTTGAAGATCTGTCAGAGTTTGATTTTTCTAAAGCACAAATAGGATTGTTTTCACCTGGGGGTAAAATCTCAGCTGAATTTGCTCCTAAAGCTGCAAAGACTGGATGCATTGTAATTGACAATTCATCATTTTTTAGAATGCATGATGATGTTCCACTTATTGTACCTGAAGTGAATGCTTCTGCATTAGAAGAGTTTTTTCAGAATGAGGGAAGAAGTAATATTATTGCTAATCCAAATTGTTCAACTATTCAAATGATGGTTGCACTTAAACCTTTGCATGATGCTTCAATTATCAATAGGATTGTGGTATCAACCTATCAGTCAGTATCTGGTGCAGGAAAAGAAGCAATGGATGAATTATTTAATCAGACACAAAACATTTACACAAATAAAACGGTAGAAAAAAATAAATTTACAAAGCAAATAGCTTTTAATGCAATACCTCATATCGACAGTTTTGTTGAAAATGGTAATACCAAAGAAGAAGAAAAAATGATTAATGAAACAAAAAAAATACTGGATAAGGGAATAAATGTATCTGCTACTTGTGTTCGAATTCCAGTTTTCATTAGTCACGCGGAGTCAATTAATATTGAATTTGATTCTCCATTAGATGAAAAAGAAGCAACAGAATTATTAAAAAATTTTGATGGAATTTCAGTTATAGATTACCGCAAAGATGAAGGTTATATTACACCTGTTGAAGCTGCTGGAGAAGATAAAGTATATGTAAGTCGTATTCGCAATGACACTTCAATTGATAATGGATTAAATATATGGGTAGTGTCAGATAATTTACGTAAGGGGGCTGCTTTAAATGCTATTCAAATAGCAGAAATAATAATCACCCAACATAATCAATACTTGTAATATTTTTTAGAAATTTTTATAGTGTATTATCTTATAAAAAAATTTTTAGTATGAAAATTCTTTTGATGAGCGCAATAGTTATAACTGCTTTAGATATTTTTATTATTATATTTGGTTTTTGTTTGAAATTTTTTTCAAGTCAATACAAATGGAAAAAAGAAGTTAAGCAGGATACTTTAATTGGCGTATCTATAATATGGTTAACAATGGCCGCTTGTTTTTTATGGGTATTTTATCTTTATTTTAAAATTTTTTAATAGTTGGCGGTCTCGCAGGGACTCGAACCCTAAATTTTGGTTCCGAAGACCAACGTGATATCCATTTCACTACGAGACCAGCAATAATTTATTACTATATGTTAATATTGTTTTTACCAAGAAGTGTTTGGATTTGATAAAAAGATCTCTTCTTCTTTGGTTGATTTTCTCTCCAAAACTTTATTGCGATGAGGGTATCTCCCAAATTTTTTTATAGGAGAAGTATGATAATTAAAGTGTTTTTTTATTTTATCTATTTGAGGATGTGATTTTAGGAAAGAATCACAAAGTTTGTGGGCAAAAACATGATCACTGATATCTTCACTATGGATTAAAGGTAGAATTACAAAAAATTTTTCATCATTATTGAGATTTTCTAAATTCCCTCTATCTACTGCTTCGTTTACAATAAGCCTAGCTTTTTTATCATATGCAAAAGCCTTAGAATTATTCCGAAATAAATTTCTAGAAAATTGATCTAATAAAATAATGAGCGCAAGGCATGTTTTCGGATCATCTTGCCAATCTTCTAATTCATTATTTATTGCTTTTTGATAATCATTTGCAAAACGATTTCTTATTTTTTTATCAAAATCCTCACTTCTTTTGAAATGTTCTTTTGGAGAGGATTCTACAAACCAAAATTTTAGGATACCCTTAGCTCTTTCTTTCATAGCGGGCTTATACTATACAAAAGAACAATGACAACATCTCTGATTAAATTAAATAAGCAAATTATTTCTTGTAAAAAATGTAAAAGATTAGTTAGTTTTCGTGAAAAAATCGCTACTGAAAAAAGGAAGCAATATATTGATCAAGTATATTGGGGTAAACCAATTACAGGATATGGTGATGAAAAAGCAAAATTATTAATGATTGGTCTTGCTCCAGCAGCGCATGGGGGCAATAGAACAGGAAGAGTATTTACAGGTGATCAATCTTCTGATTTTTTATTTAAATGTTTATTTGAAGCTGGTTTATCAAATCAATCTAATTCTTTACATAAAAAAGATGGTTTAAAGTTATTTAATACTTATCTCACTACAGCTCTTAAATGCGTACCTCCTGGAGACAAGCCTACTCCAATTGAGCTTAAAACATGTTCCTATTATTTTAAAAAAGAAAATCAATATTTAAATAAAGTTAATATTATTTTGGCTTTAGGAAAAATAGCTTTTGATGCATGTTTAAATTTTTATAAAGAAGATTATACAATAAAAAATAAAGATTTTATTTTTTCACATGGCTGTAAGTATATACTACCTGATAAAAAAATACTTATTGGAAGTTACCACCCGAGTCCTCGTAATGTTAATACAGGAAGAATTAATGTTGAAAAAATGGTTTCACTTTTTAAAAATGTAAAGGAAATGATGAGAGTTTAAAAATAAATGAAAAAAAAATCTTCAATAGACAAATATATTTATGAATTAAATGGACAAATATCTATGTTTGGTCATGATAATTTATCATTCAAAACTATTAATATGCCCAAAAAGCAACGCTTTAATAATATTTGTATAAATTTTAAATTAAAAAAATTAATTAAGGAAATTAATTTATTTTTACCCATCATTTATATAGATAGTTAATGAAACATTTTTTTATTTTTGATCCACAATTACTTTTTTATGGTTTTGCAATTATTTTTTTTGCTAGCTATGGTCAAACTTTTTTTATTTCAATTTTTAATACTGAAATAAGAGCTTTGTATAATTTAACAGATGGAGAATTTGGACTTATTTATGCAATAGGAACTTTGCTTAGCTCTTTTTGCTTAATTGGATTTGCTAAGCTTATTGATCACATAGATTTAAGGCTTTATTCTTTTATTATTTCAGTAGGTTTAGCTGTTGCCTGTTTAGGTATTTATATTTCATATAACTCAATAATTTTTTTAATAATTATTATTTTTTCTTTACGTTTTTTTGGTCAAGGAGCTATGTCACATGCCGGAGAAACAACAATGGCAAGGTACTTTGATAAAAATAGAGGAAAGGCATTATCAGTTAGTACTTTGGGGGGAATGATTGGGGTAATGGTTTTGCCAATTGTTGTTGTTAAACTAACTTTTTTAATTGGATGGAAACATGTATGGCTGATTTCAAGTTTAAGTATTTTTTTATTTTTTATCCCTTTACTTTTTTTAGCTTTACAAAATCAATCTATTAGACACGCTAATTTCTCAAAATTTAATAATAATTTTTCAGACAATAAAAGATTAAGGACAAAGGATATTTTATTAGATAAAAAATTTTATATTTATTTACCAATTTCAATAGCCTTTCCTTTTATAGGCACGGGTCTAACTTTTCATCAAATTTACATAATTAATCAAAAAGTATGGTCTTTAGATATTTTAGCTCAAGGGTTTATTTTTTTAGGTATTTTTTCAATAATTAGCTTAATATTAGGAGGTCCTATAGTGGATAAATACAATACTAAAAAAGTTGTTTTATTTACTTTGGCCCCTTTGTTTGTAGCTATTTTGATTTTAATATTTTTTAATAATTATTATTTTATGTTTTTATATATGTCTTTACTGGGTATTGCTCTTGGCATTGGGACTCCATTTATAGGTTCTTTATGGGCGGAGTTATATGGATTAGAAAGTCTCGGAACAGTTAAGGCATTGGTTCATGCAAGTGGTGTTTTTTTTAGTGCACTTTCCCCGGTTATCTTTGGTTATATGATAGATTTTGGTTTAGGAATATTTTCGCTCTGTATAATGAGTTTATTTATAATATTGATATCAACATTTTTGCCAATAATTTATAAAAAAGTTGATGAATAAAAATATTAATGAAAGTTTTAAGTTTTTATTGGCTGAATATAAAAGGTTAAAATTAAAGAAAGAAAAAATTATTTTAACTAATGATGAAGAAGAAACTTTAAATAAATTAAAATCATTTATAGGAAAAGAAGATGAATAATGATGAAATAGAAAAAATTTATAATAATTTTGTTATTAATCAATTTATTAATTATGATGATAGACAAGAAAAATTATTAAAGGAAATTAATTTAACTTGGAAAGAAAATAAAAAAATAAATTTTTTCTCATCATTAAAAAAATTTAATGGAGTATACGTTTATGGATCTGTTGGTATAGGTAAAACTTTTATATTGAATTTGTTTTCTCAAAATATTAAAAAATCAAAAAAAATTCACTTTAATCATTTTATGATTAATCTTCATGCATTTATCAACAATAGTAATAAAAAAGATGCTGTTGAAACTTATATTAAAGAAATTGGAAAAAATTTTGATCTTTTATTTATTGATGAGTTACATATTTTTAATATTGTAGATGCATTACTAATTAAAAAAATTTTTATATTATTTAAAAAATATAATATTTTTATTTTAGTTTCTTCTAATTTTAAACCTTATGATTTATATAAAAATGGATTGCAAAGAAATGATTTTATCCCATTTATAAATTTTATAAATGAAAATTTTCAAATTATTAATTTACAAAATATGAAAGATTATAGACGTGAAATGCTTAATCAATCAAAAACTTATTTTACACCTATAAATGAAAAAACATCAAGAGAGTTTGTTAAGTTATTTGAGAGATTTGTTCATCAAAGTCAGATTCATATAAGAAAAATTAAAACAAAAAGTCGAGATATAAGGTTTGAAAAATGCACTGCAAATATAGTTTTTTGTTCATTTAAAGAGTTATGTGCAACCAATCTAGCACATGAAGATTACCATAATGTAGCTATTGCTTTTAAATTAATTTTTATTTCTAATATTCCTATATTTAAAGATAATATTTCAGATCAATGCAGAAGATTTATTAGTTTAATTGATATGCTTTATGATCAGCAATGTTCTGTAGTTTTACTTGCAGAGCAGCCAGTAAATAAATTATGTCAGATTAAGGGTCTTCATAAAGAGTTTGAAAGAACTGCAAGCAGGCTTTATGAAATGACAATAATAAATTCTAAAAAAAAATGAAAAAAAAATTAATTTACATACTAGGTATTATTTTTTTATTCATTACTATATTTTATTTTTGTATTGGTTTTTATTTAGCTAATACTATTTTAAAAATTGAAACTAATTGTGGTTTGCATGAAGGTTCTTTGCCCAATACTTGGTCAACATTTGTAGACCATCATGAATATTTTGTTTTAGTAAGAAGTCAGCTTAGAAAAAATTTTCCCTTTGAAAAATATCATATAGATAAATGGCAAGATGTATATTTTCCTTCAAGAGATAAAGACATTAAAATTAGTGGGTGGTTTTTTAATTATTTTCCGAAAAGACCTATAGTAATAGTTGTGCATGGTTTATTTCCAAATGGAAAATGCAAACCAGAGTCAAATCTTATTGCCAGTCTACTGCTTAAAAATAAAATTAATGTTCTGACTATAGATTTAAGAAATTATGGTAATAGTTCATCGGTTAGTAAATATGAAAATCTTGGTTTATCAGAGTATAAGGATGTCTTAGGAGCTTTTGATTTTCTTCATCAAAATGGTTTTGAAAAACATCAAATAGGTTTGCATGGTATTTCTTTGGGGGGAACTTCAGTTATTTTTGCAGCTGAAAAAGAACCGTCAATTAAGGCTGTATGGTTAGATAGTTCTTTTGCAGAATTTAAATTAATTTTAAAAGATGAGATATCTCGATATGGTTTTCCTCATGATTTTGGTCCAGCAGTAAGTTTTGCTGGTAAATTTTTAACAGGTATTGATCCCACAAAACTATCTCCCGCATTTTCATTAACAAAAACTCAAAATTATTTTTTTACCCACGGAGATAAAGATTTGCGTGTTTTACCACATCATTTTTCTTTTTTTCAAAAATACGCTAAAGAAAAAAAAATTAAAGCTAATTTTTGGCTAGCAAAAAATTCCTATCATGTTGATGCAATGTTTAAATATCCAGATGAATATGGGTTAAAGATGAAAGAGTTTTTTGAAGATAATTTAAAAGAGCAATAATAAAAGCCGGACTCGTCCTTGCTAGTTAGTACCTTGGCAGACACTTCTCCAGTTTAGACAAAAAACTCAAATATAACCATCCGGCGGGAATGGACATATTATCTCTCGGCGTTCCTCCGAAGCTAAGAAACGAGTTAAATATCCGGCTTTAACTAAATTACGCTGAAAAATACTAAAATTCAACAATTAACCAAAAAAAAAGACAGATATTTATGATTAAATTCCAAATCTAGCTATAAAAAAAATTCTATCCACAATTCTATCCACAAAATAAATTTTTTGAAATTATGTTTAAAAAATATTATTTTTTTGAATTTCTCAGAAAAAAATATACTAAAAACTATAATTAATTTTATTAATTATCTTAAAATGAATGATAATAGACCTTTATCCCCCCATCTAAGTATTCACAAAAAAGTTCTAACTTCCGTCTTTTCTATTTTTCACAGAATTACTGGATTGGGGCTTAGTATTGGTTCAATATTTTTGGCACTTTGGATTTCTTTACTCGCATTAGGACAAAATTATTTTTTTATATTTGAAGTAATATCTGGCGGTTTGTTTTTTAAAATAATATTATTTTTATGGACTATAGGTATATTTTATCATTTATTTAATGGAATGCGCTATCTTTATTGGACTTATGGCCTAGGTATGGACCTTAAAAATGTTTATACTTCGGGGTATATAGTTCTTTTTTTAACCTTCCTGTCAACTTTTTTCGTATGGTTCTTATAATATGAGAAAAAGTTATTCTTCTAAATGGATAGCACAGAGAATTACTGCTACTTTTTTAATACCTCTGTCTTTTTGGTTTATTTATCAATGTGTATCATTTCAAAAATTTAAGTATTTTGAGTTACAGTTATTTTTTCAGTCCTATGTAAATAGTTTTTTATTTCTCGTAATGATGATTTTTATGCTTATTCATTCTAAACTTGGGTTGGAAACGATTCTACAAGATTATATTTCATCATCTTCCCTAAAAAAAACTTTTAAACGTATCATTAATTTTATTACTTTTTTTTCCTTGTTTTTGGTAGTTGTCGCAATAATTAAGATAAATATAGTTTAATGAATAAGTCTTATAATATTATAGATCATCATTATGATGTAGTTGTTATAGGAGCGGGTGGCTCTGGTTTACGTGCAACTCTTGGTGTTGCGGAATCTGGATTAAAAACTGCTTGCATTTCTAAAGTTTTTCCAACAAGAAGTCACACAGTTGCCGCTCAAGGTGGAATAGGCGCTGCACTTGGAAACATGGGTGAAGATAATTGGCGTTGGCATATGTATGATACAGTTAAAGGATCTGATTGGTTAGGAGATCAGGATGCTATTGAATACCTGTGTTCAAAAGCCCCTGAAGCTGTAGTTGAGTTAGAAAAATATGGTATGCCTTTTAGTAGAACAGAAGACGGTAAAATATATCAAAGGCCTTTTGGTGGTCATTTAACAAAAAATGGTGAGGGAGCTCCGGCAATGAGAGCTTGTGCTGCTGCAGATCGCACCGGTCATGCTTTACTCCACACCCTTTATCAGCAATCCTTAAAACAAAATGTTGAATTCTTTATTGAATTTTTTGTTTTAGATTTATTAATGGATGATGATGGAAATTGCAAAGGTGTGTTAGCTTGGTGTTTAGAAGACGGAACTATTCACCGATTTTTATCTCATCAAACTATCTTAGCAACTGGAGGTTATGGTAGAGCATATTTCTCTTCAACTAGTGCTCACATATGTACAGGAGATGGAAGCGCAATGGCACTTCGTCAAGATTTACCTCTTTCAGATATGGAGTTTGTTCAATTCCATCCAACCGGTGTATATGGAGCAGGCGTATTAATTACTGAAGGGGCTAGAGGAGAAGGTGGATATTTAACTAATAGTGATGGTGAGCGTTTTATGGAACGCTATGCTCCTAACGCAAAAGATCTTGCATCCAGAGATGTTGTTAGCAGAGCTATGACTATAGAAATTAATGAAAACAGAGGTTGTGGTGAAAATTCTGATCATGTTTTAATGCATTTGGAGCATATAGATGCAGATACTTTGCATAAAAGATTACCAGGAATTTCTGAAACTGCTAAAATATTTGCTGGTGTGGACTTAACAAAAGAACCCATACCTGTTTTGCCAACGGCTCATTATAATATGGGTGGCATTCCTACAAATTATCGAACAGAAGTTTTACGTTCAACAGAAGATAATCCTGAGAATGTGTGTGAAGGTTTAATGGCAGTTGGAGAAGCTGCCTGTGTATCAGTTCATGGAGCTAATAGACTGGGGACTAATTCATTAATTGATTTAGTAGTTTTTGGAAAGGCTGCCAGTGTCACTGCTATTGAAAAGACAAAAGTTGATTCTTCTAAAATTGAGATGAATAAACACTCTACAGAACAAGCTTTAGATCGTTTTGATAAAATTCGTCATTATAAAGGATCGTTTACAACTGGTGAGGTTCGAACAGAGATGCAACATATTATGCAAAAAAAATGTGCAGTCTTTAGAACTGAAAATTTAATTAAAAGCGGTATTCATGAATTTGAGAAAGCCGAAACTTCTATGGATAAAATTGAAGTAAAAGATAAGTCATTAATATTTAATACTGATTTGACTGAAACATTAGAGTTACACAATCTAATGGCGCAGTCGAAAGTAACGTTACATTCGGCTCTTAATCGTAAAGAAAGCAGAGGTGCACACGCCAGGGAAGACTTTGCGGAAAGAGATGATACAAATTGGCTTGTACATTCTTTGGCATGGCTTAATAATGCGGGATTGATTAAATTGGGAAAACGTCCAGTTCATATGAACACTTTAACTAATCAGGTTCAACCTATTCCTCCTAAAAAAAGAGTTTATTGATAAATGGTATAATTTACATTACCTCAAAATTCAAAAGTTATAGAAGGCTTCAATCATTCTTCAAAAGAAGTATCAGAGGAGCCAAAGAAATTAAAAATCTATCGTTGGGATCCAGAGAAAAAAGAAAATCCAAGAATTGACACTTATGAAGTAGAC
>Ga0209403_10006643_pt1 | contig 11650 bp, 10 predicted proteins | sample ArcticOcean_MG_C_8_FD_187440 | JGI IMG/M metagenome (GOLD analysis project Ga0209403, IMG submission 187440) | Marine microbial communities from western Arctic Ocean - ArcticOcean_MG_CB11_86 (SPAdes) (version 2) | ecosystem: Environmental > Aquatic > Marine > Oceanic | place: Arctic Ocean... | reverse complement strand
GCCTTCGACATATTTGCGTTTGCCGAATTCGGTCAGCGCGATGAAGCGGTCAACTTTGGTTTGCCAAGTCTTACGTTTGCGGTGATAGGCGATACTGCGCGAGATGGGGAGAGTCTTCAGGGCCGAATCCTTATAGCAGCGATGGAGAACTCCCAAATACGGCGAACCATGCATGCAGTCTTCGCAGACGCGTCCCTCGCGCATGAAAGTGGCGTTAGCGCAAATGCCGCGAAAATTGTGCAGTGTTTGCACCGAGGGCGTGCGCGCCTCTCGGCAGGCGTCGAAGATGGCCGGGGTCAGCACATAGTGAAAATTATGGACGTGCACGATATCCGGGCGGTAGGTGGTGATCGCCTGGGCGACGCGGCGCGCGCCGCTTTTCGAATACGGCATGCGCAGCGCGGCACTGAGCTTGCTGAGGCCGCGGCCGATTTCGTCATTGTGAGCGGTGAACTGATGAACTTCGTTGCCGTTGGTGCGCAACAAACGGGCCTCATTATCCATCACCCAATCTTCGCCGCCACGCCCGCCCTGATATCTATTGTGAACCTGAAGAATGCGCATGTTCATACGTCTCCCAACCATCGCCGGGCGATCCTACCGCTGGCAAGCAAGCGCAACAACTTGGTTGCCCTCGCCATGGCCGGCAAAGCCGCGCTCGATCACCCCCTAGCCCGCGCCATTCTTTTGATCAAGACGTGCACGCAATAATATCGAAACCCGCTTCGCAGACCTGTGTTCGAATTTCGGATTCACGCGGCCCAAGTTACGCAGGATATGCGGCGTCCGTGACGAGTTTCTGCGGGCCGCAACCGCCCGGAACATCGGGCGCCGGGTAAATTTCGTCGACATCCCCCGGCCAAAACCACCCAAATGAACAAATCCGCCCCGCCTTCCGGTAGCGGCGGAATCAATGTGCCTGCTAAAATGTGTCTGCTAATATGAGGCGATGTTGAAATCTCAAGGAAAATTCGAATTGTTCAACACCCTCAGTCAACAGCGGAAATTTGCACATGCCGCAAGCTCAAAGATTATTTGAAAGCTGGGTACCGCACACAATGTCGGTACTAGGACAGAATATGAAAAATATTCGTAGGATATTGGCTGCAAACTTGATGGCAGCGGGTTGGGCTGCAACGGCATGGCGGCACGCAGGAAGGTAGATATGGCAACCTATCTTATAACCGGCGGCTGCGGATTTATCGGCTCGCATCTCGCCGATGCCTTGCTTGCGGACGGTCATCAGGTCCGAATCCTCGACGATTTGTCTAGTGGAATACGAGAAAACTCGCCCGCGTCCGCCGAGCTCGTGGTCGGAGATGTTGTTGAAGCCGCTGCCGTTGGTGTTGCCATCGAGGGTGTCGACGGTTGTTTCCACCTCGCCGCCGTGGCTTCCGTGCAGCGCGCGCACAACGACTGGCTCGGCGCGCACCGGGTCAACCTCGACGGCACGATCCAGGTTTTCAACTCCGCGCGCTCCGCCGGAGCCGGTGGTTCCATTCCCGTCGTCTACGCATCCTCCGCCGCGGTTTACGGCGACAATCCCGATGTGCCGTTGACGGAGACGGCATCCACGCGACCGCTGTCCGCCTACGGTGCCGACAAGCTAGGCTGCGAGATGCATGCCAAGGTCGCGGGCCAAGTCTATGGGGTGCCGACGACAGGGCTCCGATTCTTCAACGTCTTCGGTCCCCGACAGGATCCGAGCTCACCCTATTCCGGGGTCATCTCCATCTTCGCGGATAGACTGCTCAAAGGTCAGAAGATCACAATCCACGGCGACAGCCAGCAGGTCCGGGACTTCGTGTTCGTCGACGACGCGGTATGCCACCTCGTGGCCGCAATGGACAAGGCGTCAACAAAGGGTGGCGTCTACAACGTGTGCGGCGGCTTGCCGACCTCCGTGAACAATCTTGCACAAGTCCTGTCGTCGATCTGCGGCGCCCCGCTCGGTATGGAGCGGGCACCCGATCGACTGGGGGATATCCGCGCCTCGCTCGGCGACCCGGCGGCGGCGATCGCCGCGCTTGGCACGCGGGCCGAGGTCGAACTCGACGACGGACTGAAGCGCACGGTCCATCACCTTACCAGGGCGACAGCTTGAGCGGCCCTGCGACCGCCGTGATATCTGTTGTGGACCTGAAGAATGCGGATGCCCGTCCGGCTCCTATCGCCTTGCGGGCGATCTTATCGCGGCTGACTTATGTCAGAAGTAGATAAACGAAGCCGATCGCGATACCGACGGCGATAATTAGAATGGCGAGCACGATGGCGAGGACGCGCAGCACGCGCCCGAGGCTGTTCTGCGTGTTGGCGAAAGGCACCACATTGAAGGTTAAGCCGCCGATCACGACCATGAGGCAGCCGGCGGTGTAGAGCTCTTTTACGAAAGGCTGAAAGATGAACAACAGCGCCAGCAGGCAAATCGCGATAACAGACGCAACGATGAGGCGCGCCGTCCGTTGTGACATATTGCGGCTGAGAATCGCGGCCTTCATGCGCTGATCCTTTCGCCGTGTGCGTCAAAAAGATGGATTTGTCCGGCGCGTGGACGGATATGGACATGTGCGCCATGCGCCCTTACGGCGCGGCGGTCGGTCACCACACGCAATTCCTCGGCTTGTGTTTTCAAATGCAGCAGAGTCTCCGCGCCCATCGGCTCAGTCAGATCGATTTGCCCGGAAAGCGTATCGCCGGCACTTTCCGACGCCAAATCGAAGCCGCGCGGCCTAATGCCAACGGTTATGCCGCCGTTTCCGGCCGTGCCCGCCACTGCCTCCGCCGCCGACGCTAATGGCAGCGTGATGTCCTGATTGCATAGCTTGAGGCGCATACCGCCGTCGCCTGGTTTCAAGTCGCGCCCGGCAATCAAATTCATCTGCGGCGTGCCGATAAATCCAGCGACAAAAATATTGGCCGGGCTCGCGAATATTTCGTGCGGGCTCGCCACCTGTTCGATCAATCCGTCGCGCATCACCGCAATGCGGTCGCCGATGGTGAGAGCCTCGATCTGGTCATGGGTAACGATCACACTCGCCTTGTTGAGGTCGGCGAGCAGCATCTTGATCTGGCCGCGCATTTCCTGGCGCAGCGCAATATCGAGCCGGCTAAGCGGCTCGTCAAACAGAAAGCATTGCGGATTGCGGATAACCGCGCGGCCCACCGCCACGCGCTGTTTTTCGCCTTCCGAGAGGCGCCCGGGAATGCGCCCCATGGCATGGCTGAGTTCGAGAATATCGGCAATGCGCGCCACCCGCTTGTCGATTTCTTCTTTGTCGAGTTTTTCCGCATGCAGCGGAAAGGCCAGATTCTCGGCCACCGTCAGGCTCGGATAAAGGGCATAAAACTGGAATACCATGGCGATATCGCGCTGCGCCGGTTTGAGATTGTTGACCCGCTTGCCGGCGATGAAAATGTCGCCTTCGCTGGCCCATTCCAGCCCGCCGACCATCCGGAGAGTCGTCGTCTTGCCGCAGCCCGAAGGGCCGAGCAAGCACATGACTTCGCCGGCTTCGACATCGAGATCGACGGAATCCACCGCTGTGAGTTTGCCAAAGCGTTTCGTCAGGTTGCGTAGCTCAATGTCCGCCATGACCCGTTTGCCTCAGCGCTTTATCGTGCCAAAGGTGACGCCGCGCAGAAGCTGGTTCTGCAGCAGGAATGTCACCAGCACGACAGGAATGAGGAACAGAGTCTCGATGGCCGCCAACAAACCCCAGCGTACGCCGATATCGCCACCGATCGTCGTCGCCATGGCGACCGGCACGGTGCGCGTATCGATGCCCGTCAACAGCAAGGCGAAGAGATACTCGTTCCACGTCAAAATGAGCCCGAACACAGCCGTCGCGGCGATGCCGGCTTTCACCTGGGGCAGGCAGATCTTGAAGAAAATCTTAGTTTCCGACGAGCCGTCGACGCGCGCCGCGTCTTCGACCTCCGTTGGAATCTCGTCAAAGAAGCTCTTCATCATCCAAATCGTAAATGGCAGATTGAAGGCCGCATAGAGCAGGATGATACCGATATAGCTGCCTGACAAACCAGTAACGCGAAACATCAAGAAAATCGGGATGATCACAATGATAGGCGGCAACATGCGCGTCGTCAAAATGATGAACATGTAGGTATCGTTGCCCTTAAGCGGCCAGCGCGAAAAAGCATAGGCCGCCAGCGTGCCGATAATCAGGGCGATCAACACGCTCGTCCCGGCGATGAAAATGCTGTTGAAGAAAAATAGATCGAACTTGGTGTCTATCGCCTCGCCGCCGGCTTGATAGCTACGCGAAAACACACCGACAAAATTATCCAGGGTTGGCGTGAAGATAAATTTTGGCGGTATAGCCAAAGCATCCCGATGGCTTTTGAACGCGGTGAGGATGATCCACAGAACCGGGATAAAATAGATAAAGCTGATCACTGCGGTGATAGCGCTTCGCCCCCAGCCGGCCTTGCCGATTTCCCGTTTCCGCGCCATGTCAGGCCTCGTCGTCGACCGCGCGTTGCCGCACAAAGAAGAGATAGAGATTGGTCAGCACGATAACGGCGAACAATAATATATAGCCGAGCGCGGCGGATTGACTGGTTTTAAAATACTGGAAGGCAACGCGATAGACATAGACGGCGATGGTTTCCGTCGACGTGCCGGGGCCGCCTTCTGTAATGATCCAGACGATATCGAATAGCTTGAACGCCTCGATCGTGCGAAACAGGATAGCGAGCAGCAACAGGCCTCGAATATACGGAAACGTAATCGTCCAGAAGCGCCGCCACGCCGAGGTGCGGTCGATCTCCGCCGCCTCGTAGAGATGCTTGGGCACACTCACCAGCCCAGCGAGGACCAGCAGCATGACGAAGGGCGACCACATCCAAACATCGGCAAAAATGATGCCGGCGATGGCGCCTTCCGGCGACGCCAGCAGGATGTAGGTCTCGCCGGTAATCGCCTTTATCGCTTGGCTGAGGAGGCCGAACGTGGGCTCGTAATAATACCGGAAGAAGGCGCCAACAGCGACGAAGCTCAGCATCATCGGCGTCAGCACCAGCATCAACAGCACGCGCCTGCCCGGGAAACTTTTTTCGAACAGCAAGGCGAGGAGGAAGCCAACGACAAGTTGCAGCAACACATCGATCGACACCACCAAAGCCGTGGTCTGAAAGCGCTCCCACACAACAGGATCGTTCAACACCTTGACGTAATTCTTGAACCAGACGAATTCCGGTTCGTTGATACGGTTGGCGCGGTATTTGAAAAAACTTAGACCGAACGACCACAGCAGCGGGAAGATGTTCATCAGCACGAGAACCGCCAAAGCCGGCGTGACCAGTAGCGGACCACGGTTCTCGGAGATGAACCGCGCTATCAGGCCTTGCTGGTGCTGGTAACGCTCAGCCATTAACGATCTCGCCACCAAAATTCGTACGGAGAAATAAAAAAAGCGAGGGCCGGGGGCGGTTTGTCTTGCCCCCGGCGCCTCTTATGACGTGATGCGGCGCCTACTGAATGCGCTCCGCTTCGCGTAGCAGTTCATCCTGGAACTGGGCAATCGAGTCCAGAGCTTCCTGAGCGGAAATCTGGCCGGTGATCGCTTTGTCGAATGTCTGCTGCTGTTGCACCAGAAGCTCGAAGAACTCCGGAATGTGCCACACGTCTTTCTGCCATTTCAACTGCGGACCGAAAGCGTGATTCCACGGCCGATAGCCCATATAGGCATCGCTGTTGTGGACACTCTGCAGGCCGCTCTGGCCGCCGGCGTTAGCGAACATATGCTGCACGTCGGAGGACAGCCACCATTTGACGAAGTCGACCGATTCCTGGGTCACGAGGTCGCTGTTCCAAGTGGTCAGCACGAACGGCTGGCCGCCGATGTTGGACCAACGCTCGATGCTGCCGTCGCTGTTGCGAAGACCCGGCATCTGGGCGAAATCGACCTTGTCGGCTACCTTCGAGGTTTCTGGCGAGATGGCGGATTCGGCGAAGCCGATCCATTGGATATTCGCCGCCGTCTTGCCCTCGCGGAACAACTCGTCGGTTTTGAAGATATCCATCGTGCCGGTTTTCACTGCGGGCGGCATGAATTGCAGGAGCGAGAGATAATGCTCGAACGCCTTCACCGCCGTCGGTGAATTAACGATGCCAAGCGCCTGACCTGTCGGCTGCTTGGTCTCATCCCATGTGTCGGCCCCATACTGCCACAGGAAGCCGTTGATCTGCATGGTGTTGAAGTCGTAGCCAATACCGGCTTGATAGGTGAGGCCGTAGAAATCGTCCGTGAGTGTCTCACCGGCCAAGGTTTCGCCGGCGCTGCGGCGGAAGAACTCGCCATAGTCACGCACCATGTCCCAATCGGTATCGTTCATTTCCGCAGGTGTGCACGGCAACTTGTAGCTAAACTTGGCCTTGAACGCGGCCTGCTCGCCGGCATCGCAGAAAATGTCCTTGCGGTAATAGTTGATCAGCACGTCCGGCATCTGCGGGAAGCCGTACAAATTATCCGATTTGTGCGGATAGGTGGAATAGGCGTCGACCAAATTGGGGTGCAGATCTTTGAAGATCTCCTGAAGCTCCGGGTCGGCATCGATGATGTCGTTGAGCTTCATGAAATAGCCACCCTCGATGAAGGTGCCCAGCCACTGGCTGTCGCTCACCGCCATCTGGTATTTTTCTTCGCCGGAGGTCAGCGAAGCGGCCAGCTTTTCGTAATAGTTCGGCCACGGGATGAAATCGAGCGCGATGGTGATATTGTTGCCGCTCTTTGCCTTGTAATGTTTGTTGGCCAAATCCCCCATGATGCGGGTCGGCGGCCAATCGGGCACCGCCATGTTGATGGTCACGTCGGCGGCCGACGCGAAGCTACCGAAAGCACCCGAGACCGCCATGGCCATCGCTCCCGCCAGCAGGGCCAATTTGCCCTTTTTGAATAATTTCATGATGTAGATCTCCCTCCTAAAGGGTTGATGTTAAATCGATGTTATTGCCAGGCCTTCTTACGGGCACTTTGAACGAAAGGATCGGACATTGCTGGTTTGACGGATGTCATAAAACCAAAATGCCTGAATCTTTCAAAAACAACCGGCCTTCACGCGGACTGAAGCGCACCCGGATTTTCTCGCCGGCTCTGTGCAGCGCGCCCTCCGCCTCGGGCACTACCATTTGTAGCACCTCGCTTGCGACTTTCAAGTCGAGGATGGTGATGTCGCCCTGCGGCTCGGTGATGGCGATTTCGGCGTCGAACGACATCTCCGTGCCACCATCTCCGTCCAGTTTCAGATCTTGCGGATGCACGCCGAAGAGAAATTCCGTGCCGGCTTCAAAGGAGGCGAGCGAATTCCTTAAATCGGCTTCCCTTAGATTAAGAAATGGCAATTCCAGGCTTGGGCCGGCGCCATTGCGCCGCACCGTGCCGGGGATGAGATTCATCGGCGGATCGCCCACCAGCCGCGCCACTTCGGGGTTATGCGGCGCGTCATAGAGCTCGTCCGGAGTGTCGATTTGCACGATCTTGCCGTCGATGATCACGGCAATGCGCTCGCCCATGCTGAGAGCTTCGAGCTGATCCGGCGTGGCACAGATCATCGTCGTCCCAAGCTCGCGGTGCAGACGTTTGAATTCGGCCCTCATGTCGTGTCTCAGTTTGGCGTCTAAATTGGTCAACGGCTCATCGAGCAGGAGCAATTTGGGTTGGCGGATAATCGCGCGGCCGATCGCCAAACGCTGCTGCTCACCGCCGCTGAGAGAAGCCGGTTTGCGGCCTAGTGTATGCGTAATGCCGAGCATTTCCGCGATTTCTTGGACCCGCAGTTTGATTCCGCGCCGTGCCATTTTTTGTTCGCGCAGCGGATAGGCGAGATTTTGCGCCGTCGTCATATGGGGATAAAGGGCGAAGCTCTGAAAGACCATGGCGATCCCGCGCTGTTGTACGGGCATCTCGGCCATGTCGATACCATCGAGCACGATACGCCCGGCATCCAGTTTCTCCAGGCCGGCGATGGCGCGCAATGTTGTCGTCTTTCCCGCGGCACTAGGGCCAAGAATGACGAAAAATTCACCGTCCTGAACTTCGAGGTCGATCTGACGCAGCGCTTCTATCTTACCGAATCGCTTGGCCACCCCGTCAAGGATAAGCTGTCCCAACTTTCCTCCCTTACCGACTGCGCGCTTGTGGCGATGGGCTAAGCCCAAATTATTTTATTATTTTTACACCAATCTGATCAGCTATCCAGCGCCTTAAAGCGGCCGACATAGGCCTGCGCGCGATCATGCTCCCATTGATCACCCTCCATACATAGCGAATGTCAAAACGAGAGTCTTACCAGCAAGTCTGATTATTGACGCCGGCGAAAAAAAAGGCTGCGCGGTAATTGCACAGCCCTTTTTCTGAATTGGCTCCCCGGGTCGGATTCGAACCAACGACCTAGCGGTTAACAGCCGCTTGCTCTACCGCTGAGCTACCGAGGAATAGTTTCCTTAATGCCAGCGCGGGTTGCGAGGATGGCGTGCTCGCTGGCCAGTGCCGGTCATTCAATCTCACATTTTTTATATATAACAAACCGCTTAAAGCGGAGCCAGCCATTCGTTGTCGCATAATTCGGGGCAAATATGATTAATTTTGAGGAAATTACAATCGTCTGATCGATATCGCCACGCCCGACATTAAATAACGCCTGCGGGCGATACCCGGGTATCAGGCAAGGTTAGAAGGAAGGTGACTGGCGGAGGCGCTGCGCAGCCGTATACCTTCGGTTCCTTTTAATCGTCTTTTTCAAAACTTTCGCTCTCTGCCAAACGGCGTTCGGTCAATTCGGTCAGCTCGGCGGCGAGCCCCGGATTGTCTTCCAATAGTCGGTTCAAATCCCGCGCCTGCAGGATCAGTAATTGGCACTCGGTGATTGAGATCACGTTGGCCACCCGCGCGCTGCGGCTGACAATGCCCATTTCGCCAAAATATTCGCCAGTTGTCAGGTGAAACGAGTTTGGTGGCAGATCTACTTCGACATCGCCCGAAACGATGAAATACATGCTGTCCGCAGCCTCGCCTCGGCGGATAATGGTATAGCGCGCCGGTACGGCCGAGGGTCTCAACAGGGCCGCGATTTCAGCAATTTTCTGCGCGTCGAGACTACCAAAGAAGGGCACTTTGGCGACCATGCCCCAGGTCACCACGAATTGCCGCTTGCTCAATTCCTGCATGAAACCCGAGGCCAGGATGGCGGCCGGCAGGGCGTACATGCCGAGGCCGAGGATGGTAACGAAGCCGCCTAACACCTTGCCGAGGATGGTCACCGGCGTGATGTCGCCGTAACCGACCGTGGTGAGGGTGACCAAAGACCACCACATGGCCGAGGGAATATCGGCAAATGCAACAGGTTGTGCGTCGTGCTCAATCAGGTACATCAGGCTGGCTGAGAGCACGAGCATGATGATCATTAGGAAGCCCGACATATAAAGCGTGCGGCGCTGGCCGTAGAGCACCGCCGCGAACAGCGCCCAGGCGCCCGAATAGCGAGTTAGTTTCAGAATTCGCAGCAGCCGGAGAATTCTGAGAACGCGCAGATCGATGCCGACGATAAAACTTAGGTAGAACGGCAGGATGACGATCAGGTCGACCAGCGCCAGCGGGCTTGCCATGTAGCGCAGGCGGCCCTTCAGATTGCCGCGATATTTACCATCCACGTCGTCGACGCAAATCCAAACACGCAGAACATACTCGGCAGTAAAAATCGCTACCGAGACCAATTCGAACATTTGGAAGTGCGGCTGATAAGCCACAGCGATCGCGTCGATCGATTCGATGATAATCGCGAACACGTTCAGCGTTATCAGCCCGATCAGGCCAAAGTCGATGATGCGGGAGAACAGATCGTCGTTCTCCGACACCTCGAGAATGTCGTGCACCCGATTGCGAAGCTTGGTAATCACGGAAATCACCGACCCCTGGCCCTATTCAGCAGCCATATGTCGCGCCCTGGCAGTTTGATTGCAAGAAAAGTTTAGGCTGGTCCGCATTTGATCGTGGAGGCCGGGGCCGGAATCGAACCGGCATAAAAGGATTTGCAGTCTCAACGTAGCACTGTAGTTCCTTGATTTCCATAGGTTTTTTAACACGTTAGGAAACCACTGTACAAATGACATATCTATATCAAGGGCTTGCTGGTGGCAAGTTTACGACGAGGTGCTCTCCTCGCACATACGAGGAACGCGAAGCTGCCATTCGCAAGAATATCGAATGGGAAACAGGCGGGATCGCTCGTGGTGTCGAGCGCTATCGCAATGAAATGGCCAAGGATGTCGCCAAGTTTGAAGCGACTGGCCGCTCCGCATTTGCAGATTCAGATGTCGGCTCCAAGCTGGTTAACCAGTGCATGAAGCCGCTGGTCGCCGGGATCAAGGAAGCACAGGCAGAAGCACAAGAGGGCAAGGCACAGCCAGGACGTGAAGCTGTCTGGTGGAACCCAATCTTATGTCTGTCCGCCGAATCATTGGCGGCGGTTGTTCTCCGCACCGTACTTGCTGGGATGCAACCGAAGGTTCGTCCCTGGACAGCCTGTTGCCTTCGTATCGCTGCCAACATTAAGCAGCAGCGCGAGTTCGAACTATGGAAGGACCGACAGTTCGAAGGCGAGGGCGAGGGCGCCATCAACCTCTACAAGGTGATGACTGCCCGCTGTAAGCGGATCGATTCTCGTGCCGCCCGAAAGTTTATGCGCCAGAGCACTGACCTAGATCGCCTCAATTGGGACAAGAAGCTGTGTGTCCATATCGGGATGAAGCTGATGGATGTGCTCGTCCGCTACGGCAATGGTTGGTTTGAATTGTCCTACGTGAGGAAGGGCTATGGCCGCACCATTCATACTGAGAAGACACTGCGTCTCACTGAGGTTGCTCTTCAGGCTATCGAGCAGGACCACCAGCGCTGCGAACTGAACCGCCCGTTCTTGCTGCCGATGCTCTGTGAGCCCGCCGAATGGAGGTTCAATGAAACGAAAGCGAAATCTTCTGGCGAGGAACTTACGGAGTCCGAAGTACCGGATGCGAGTGGTCCGTTCGCGCAAGCACTACAGTCGCAAACTGAAGAAGGATAGGCGATGGCAAACACAGGAATAATCTGGGTCGATTGGCTCTTTGAAGGAGCCGTGAGCGCCCTCTACTGGCTGGCAGGTGCATTGGGTACCAGCTACGAGGAAGTGAACGTATGGCTGTTCTGTGTGGCTTGGCCAGCCATCACGATTGTGCAGACGATTTGGATAATTCGATTGTTGCGGCAAAAACGGAGGACTGCATGAGCTATCACGGTGGCTACTACATGATCCAGGAACCTTTCCTAAAGTTTACTCTTTACGAGCACACAGCTTCGCTGCGTCGGCCCGTTAGCGATGAGATTCTCTATGTGTGTGATGTGCTTGGCCGCACGCCGCTGCGGATCAACACTTTCGTCTTAGGTGTGATCGAAGAACTGGTAGAGCGGAGTGAGACAGTGGGGCGGCTTCCAGAAGCTCACTGCGCGCTGCCGCCACGGATAGACGCTGGCGTTTGGGCCGACATGACAGGGAAGGAGCGGGTGCAAGTCAAGGTCGAGCGCGAATATGTCCATAGCAAGAATGCCACACTCATCGGACGGCGCGAGGCGCTTAGTCGCAAGGTCCAACTGGCCGGTGA